>Ga0209427_10008533_pt1 | contig 11525 bp, 10 predicted proteins | sample DeeMarSWOR136_30_FD_187465 | JGI IMG/M metagenome (GOLD analysis project Ga0209427, IMG submission 187465) | Marine sediment microbial communities from White Oak River estuary, North Carolina - WOR-1-36_30 (SPAdes) (version 2) | ecosystem: Environmental > Aquatic > Marine > Intertidal zone >... | reverse complement strand
CGCCTTCCTGTGCTAAGTTGATGTTGACGAACGCAACGCTAATCAGCATCACTGCCAGTGTCAGCCATATTATGTTTTTTCCTCTCACTCTATTTCACCTCTTACGTTTCGCGGTTTTTGCCGAAGTTCCTGCTGAGTCGTGCGATGTCGCGGACGTCAACGACGCCGTCGGAGTTGACGTCGGCACCGGGATCAAAGCCAGGCATCCACCACCACAGACCGGCCGAGTCGTCCATTCTGATTTGGTCATCAATGTCGACCTTACCAGTGGAGTCGACGTCGCCTGCCTCGTGGAACATGTCTACCAAGTCTTGGTGGAGTTCGTCAGTCGACTTCCAGTAGTGCACGTTCGGATCGCCACCGGATCCGGTTCGGGCCGCGTCGAAGGCGATGATGTCGGAGACCATGGCCGTTGGGTTGTAGCCGCGGAAGATCCATGAACCACTTCCTGTGAGTTCGGTGAGCCACGGGAATTCGGCGGTTGCATGGGCGTAGTAGGAGGGATCGTACGCGTAGACTTCGTTGGGCGCTGTGCTTGGGTGGTCGATGACGCATCCGCTGCCGTGGACACAGGTGGTCTTCTCGGGGGCAGTATGGGCGGTGCCAGGGGCACATCCGCAGAGACCTGACTCCACCGTTACTGGCGTTCCGTCATACATCTCAGCGTACTGACTCACGTAGACGCAGCTGGGTGTCGCCCGGCCATCGCGCTCGTGGGTGCAGCCCCATATGTGCTCTGGGAAACACAGAGCCATACCTGCCGCAGTGATTGGGAAGAACTGGCTCGTATCGGTCCAGTATGTCGCTATGGTGCGGTTGTAGGGGACGTCGATGACGTCAGCGTGGTCGAAGTACATAAAGGTCTCCCACCACTGACCGATCTGGTATTCTACCTGGTATTCCCACGCGAATTCGCAGTCGAAGGCGTCGACTTCGTGGCCGTCCTGCCAGAGTATCGTGTCGTCCACCATGTAGTACGTGACCTTCATGCCCTCACCCCACGGCTCAACGTAGTAGCCAGGAGTGTCGGGATAGTCAGGGTCTTTGGCTGCATCGAGCATAAAGGGATAGTAAGCTGAGGTGTACGGATTCGTGCCTAAGAGACTGTCATAGAGGTAGTTCATCACATACCATGTGTATGCACTGCTGGCGTAGGCTGGGTTCAGCGGGGTTTGTAGCGGTTCTTGGTTGCAGAATAGCAGCATAGTGCCGCCAGGCACCAAGTCGGATTCGTGTCCAGTAGGATTCGTCCAGTACATGTTATTGAATGTGTAGCTGTGGTCAAGACCAGTCAAGAGCATTTGCACGACGCCCTTCAGACCTTCATCAACGGCTGCGTACATGGCTCTTGAATAGATCGGTATACGTGCGATAATGCCGTCAGTCCAAGGGTCATATTGATTGGCTGTTGATCCCATCAATAGCTCGTATGCGGTATGGGCCGCCCCAACCTTCTCGGCGTGGTCTAAGCTCGTGTTGATTGTGTCCAGTGCTGCATCAACGTCATCATTGTGTAGGCCCATTTGGTTGTCTCCTTCCTCTACGTCCTGACTGGAATGGAAGAGGCCATACAGGAACCGTGCGGTGTTACCTAGGCTGCTGTAACACAGGAAGTAGCTGTCCCATCCTCCTTCGTCATGTGACGAAGATCTGTTGGGTTCGAAATCCAGTATGTCCAGCAGTACGTTGAAGTCGATGGGTTCGTGAACGGCCGGAAGTGGATGAGCCGCGAAGGGGCCGGCACCGGTCATGCGCGCGACCGATGTTCTCATGATCTCCCACGATGTAGGCGCCGTCTCAAACTCAGGCGAGTACAGGTATGTCGTAGGCATGGGGGTCCCAGCTGGATAGCCTTCAAAGGCCACCGCTAACTCCCAGCGGCTGTCGCCAGCATCCCACGTCCACCCGCCCGTTGTCAGTATGTCGTGCGCCATGTCAGGGTCGTAGGTATGGGGGTCGACGTTCGAGTTGTACCACTCACCTTGCGCTGGTGGTCCCGGAGCCTCAATCTTCGTTACGATGTATTTGAAGAGGGTGCCAATCAGCTCATCCTTCGGAACTAAGTGAGCCATCGCGTGTCTTAGAGCCCGACCTGGACCATCACTGCCATCCTGCGGACCTAACCACCAGTTCCGCATATTGAAGGCAATGTAGCAGAAGTGGTCGTAAGGAGTCCCCACGACAACTCTACCCTCAGCGGAGAGGGTTTCAACGTCCATTGGACGTATCAAGTCCACCAAGAACTCAGTATCACGCCTCTGCATCGACAGTGTCTGTGCATCTGGCGACAAATATGTGGGATATCGTATGTGCTCAAGTCGTGGACCGTAGTCCGTAGGGTCCGAAACTGCAGCTGGAGGAACGTAAGCAACGAGTATTGTCATCAGTGAAATCACTAGCAAAGCAACTAATTTCTTTTGCATAAGATTTCTCATTCTCCTTTCTTTTTATTCAGCAGAACTCACTCTGTCGCTTAGAAAATATAAGGCTTTCTCCATCTCTCATATGTAACTAGCTTCTATAAGAAAGGCACATTCGGTATCTTTACACAGTTAGATAACTTTAAATGGCTTCTTTACCTAACGCAAAGCCACGGGACTACCTATGGGTATGAGAACATACATTGTGAAAAGAGTGGCCATTGCCCTCGCCGTTCTATTCATTATAGCCTCCCTCAACTTCGTGCTGTTCCAAGTTGTGGCTCCAATAGACTATGTCTCTACAATCATAGACCCGAACATGACCCAAGAACAGAGGGACATGCTACGACGTGAGTTCGGTCTCGATCAGGAATATCATATCCGATACATTACTTATCTCAAAAACATGTTTACATGGAATTTCGGTCTCTCATTTGCCAACAGAATGCCAGTCAATCGCGAATTGGGATGGCGTCTCCCGAACTCGATACTACTTCTCGGCACTGCACAAATAGCCATAATCTTGATAGGAATCCCGCTTGGAATTTTGGCCGGTTCTAGAAGAGGGTCCAAGACCGACGTCTCGGTTATAGGCTCGGGCCTCTTCGCCTGGGGCGTCCCAACCTTTTACATTCAGCTGCTTTTCATGCTTTTCTTCTGTTACTACTTATTCATATGGTTTGGTTGGCGAGTTCCCGTGGGAAACATAATGAGTTGGCCCCCGCCAGAGAACCCCATACTTCTTATAGCAGACATCGCGTGGCACCTGGCCCTACCAGTACTCACACTTGTAGTAGCTTCCTTTGGAGGGTGGGCTTTGTACGTAAGGAATATGATTATCGACGCGCTCACCCAAGACTACATAGTCACCGCGCGTGCCAAGGGCCTCAAAGAGAGAACCGTACTATACAGACACGCGTTCAGAAGCACACTTCCACCAATCGTGACAATGATAGCGATGGCTGTCCCAGGGATAGTGACAGGAGCCATGATAACAGAGTACATATTTAGCTTACCAGGAATCGGCCAATGGTACCTCAGTTCCCTAATGGCTGGTGACTACCCGGTGGTCCAAGCAGTTCTTTTTATATACGCGGTACTAATGATCGCCGCCAACCTGATCTCAGACCTCATTTATGGCATCTTAGATCCACGCATAAGAGTGGGTATGCGAAGGTAGAGTGACAAGAATCATGTCCATACTCAGCAAAGACAAAAGAATCATATATTCAAGAAAAATCAAGGGATTCTGGGAAGAATATAGTCGAAACAAAATCGGCCTAGTAGGACTGATAGGCTTACTAACGTTTGTATTCATGGCTCTGTTGGCGCCTTGGCTAACACCCTATGATCCTCTTCAAACTACGCGTCTGGCCGAAGGCTTTGCGATGCCTGAATGGGTATCGATCTTTCCTCAGTATCAAGATCTTCCCCGAACTACGGAGAACGACGTCTACTGGGATCTTTTAAACGTCTCTCAAGGATCAATGCAACTCGTCGATGCTTTGCCAGGGCGGGAATTGGAGGTGCAATACAATGGAGCGAGCGAGTTCTTAAAGACCGATGTTTACTTCACCTCTCCGACATACACCTATCCATACCAGCCTCCCTACAGCTTCAACTTCGCTTTCAGAATGACGGCGGAAAACGTGAGAGACGTACGATACAACGTAGAAATATTCCTCATCTCTACAACGGGAGCAAAATGGCGGATCTGGCCTTACCGTCCCTGGAGCCAACACGTACCCGCAGGTGAGGACAAGAGCTTACTTGTCCATTCAGAGTCAAGCGACTACTGGCTTAACGTTGCGGTAGGTCTTGACGCAGGAGTTGAAAACCTAGCAGAAGAAACCTTCTCAGAGAAAGGCGACTACAGGTTACTCTTACATATGAATTTCAGCCCTGAAGCTGACCGAGCATCATGCAAGATCATCATAGAAGATACCAGATTCGTCATACCGGGGCTTCTACACGGGATACTCGGGACGGACAACGTGGGTGGCGACATCTTGTCACAGATCATCTATGGAGCCCGAATCTCGCTGGCGATAGGATTACTTGCAGCGGCCGTCTCAACATTATTGGGCATCCTCATAGGCATTATGGCAGGATACATGGGCGGCGTCGTTGACGAGATCACTATGCGCATAGTAGACATTTTGCTTTGTTTACCTGTTCTACCCCTCCTACTTGCACTGGTATTCCTCTTTGGCAAGAGCGTGTGGTACATAGTTCTTCTCATAGCGGTTTTTGGTTGGCAAGGCTTGTCAAGATTAGTCAGATCGCTAGTCCTATCCCTTAGAGAAACGGCCTTCATCGAGTGCGCGCGTGCCTCCGGCGCTAGCCGATTCTACATCATGACAAAACATCTGGTCCCCAACGTTCTCCCGGTGGCCTTTGCATCCATGGTTCTAAGCGTTCCAGGCGCCATCCTTACAGAGGCGTCGTTGAGCTTTCTAGGGTTTGGCGACCCTTCTTCTCCAACATGGGGAAGGATGCTTCAACAAGCTTTCGGATTCGGAGCCTTCAAGGCGCTAGCTTGGTGGTGGATAATACCCCCTGGACTCGCGCTAACCGGCCTCTGCTTATCCTTCGTGTTTATGGGACACGCAGTTGACGAGGTTATAAATCCGAGATTACGGATGCGGCGGTAAATGGAGTCTTTACTAACCGTTGAAAACCTAAAGATGTACTACGACACGTTGAGAGGAAGCGTTAGAGCAGTTGACGACGTAAGTTTCGAGGTAAACAAAAGGCAGGCACTTGGGCTCGCTGGCGAGTCTGGATGCGGAAAAACTAGTGCCGCACTTTCTGTTATAAAGATGTTGCCTTCAAACGGTAGGATAATCGACGGAAAGATCACACTAGATGGCGAAGACATAGTAAAAATGAAGGAAGATGAGGTCCGGAAGAGGATTAGGTGGAAAAGGATCTCTATGATATTCCAAGGAGCAATGAACGCCCTTCACCCCACCTACACAATTGGATACCAGATAACCGAGGCAATCGTCAAACACGAAGATGTTAAGAAGAGAGAGGCAGAAGAGAGAGCTGGCAAACTGCTGGAACTTGTAGGAATCGAGGCATCAAAAGTCGACAGATACCCCCACGAGCTTAGTGGCGGCATGAAACAACGTGCTGTTACAGCCATGGCACTAGCGTGCGACCCCGACTTGATCATTGCAGACGAGCCGACAACTGCCTTAGACGTTATAGTACAAGCTCAAGTCCTAAGGGTCATAAAGGAATTAAAAAGCCGCCTAGACATATCCATGATCCTAATTTCACACGACCTATCCATGATCGCTGAGACTTGCGACAAGAGTGCGATCATGTACGCCGGAAAAATCGTAGAATACGGAGATGTAGTGCCCTTATTCACAGAACCACTGCACCCATACACACAAAAGCTGATAAACGCCTTCCCAAGCGTCCTAGGACCAAAGAAAGAACTCACATCCATCCATGGCTTTCCACCAGACCTTCTTAATCCTCCATCAGGATGCAGATTTCACCCCAGATGTGAGCACAGTATGGAGATTTGCAGACTGAAAGAGCCTGCACTTACAGAGACTGGCAAAAAAAAGCGCCAAGTAGCATGCCATTTATATGGAGAGTCAAAGATCTGACAGAAGAAACAACCCTAGAGACCCGTAACTTAGTAAAACACTTCGAATTGAAGTTGGGGTTCTTTAAAACATTAGTCTCAAAAGAGACCCCGTATGTTCACGCCGTTGATGGAGTAAGTTTCAAGATCAAGAAGGGGGAAATTTTCGGGCTTGTAGGGGAGAGTGGCTGTGGGAAAACAACAACGGGGAGACTGTTGCTCAGGCTGACTGAACCTACTCAAGGTGAAGTTCTGTTTAAGGGCGTGGATATCCTAAGTCTTGCCTTAGAAAGCGAAGTGAGAAAGCTTCGAAGGAAGATACAGATAATATTCCAAGACCCGTATGAATCCTTAAACCCAAGAATGAGTGTTTTTGACATCATAGCGGAACCTCTGCAGATACAGAAAGTCGCGAGCAACTCAGACGAGCTAAACAACCTCGTCGCAGAAGCATTGAATGACTTAGACTTAGTTCCACCCGAAGAGTTCATGTACAGGTTTCCTCACGAGTTAAGTGGTGGCCAAAGACAACGGGTTGCCATAGCCAGAGCTTTCGTACTTAAACCTGAATTTATGGTGGCCGATGAACCCGTATCCATGCTGGATGCCTCTATTAGGAGCGAAGTCTTGAAACTGCTGCTAGGTCTGCAAAAAAAACTGCACACCTCGTTCTTGTACATAACACATGATATAGCACTAGCCCGACACATGTGCGATCGCATTGCAGTTATGTATCTGGGCAAAATCGTTGAGAAGGGGGCCACAGAAGATGTAATCCTCAAACCGTTGCACCCTTACACTGAAGCCCTTATCGCTGCCGTGCCAGTTCCAGACCCGACGGCGAGGAGGATCAAGGTTGTGATCAAAGGACAGGTTCCGAGCGCAGTTAACCCGCCTCCAGGATGCAGATTTAACACAAGGTGTCCCCATGCCATGGAAATCTGCCGAAAGAAAGAACCGCCATTAATTCCTATAGACAAAAACAGACATGTGGCATGTTATCTGCATAGTTCATAGATCATTCCAACGATAGCAGAAGATCAGTGCCTTCGAGGACCCGGTCATGCTAATAGTGCTAAGAAAAATCATCATCATAAGTTTCATGGTAGCCACAGTCTTGCTGAGCTCTACGCTCCTCTACACTCTACACTTGTATTATGGTATCTACAGGGCAACACGTGCCATTGACATCAAGATTCAGAAGTTTGAGGTCAAGGTCTTTAACGTTTCCTACGTGGTAATCGCGAGGGAGCTACTGGTTGAAAACCCCTCCGAATATGGAATTCAAGCGATAACAATCAAGCAAACATTTAGGTTGAATGGAAGATACATTGCAACCATGTTTGTAGACCTGACAAACAACACAGACATACGCCCGATGTCCAATACTACACTCATGTCACAACACCCAGTTCCTTCCCACCTCACGCAGTATGTAGCAGAAGAAGAAGAAAAACACTGGCTTGCTGAAACAAATGCAATGCTACAGTTCCCATTGGTTGGGAAACTCGCACTCACATTCTATGATTCCCCTCAGAGTCATTACACAAACGCGTAGTCATTAATGGGAAATCAAACGCAATCTCACCAAGCACATTTCCAAACTTGGGAGGAAAACAGAAATGAACTCCAACTCAAAGGGAAAGCATCTCTCAAAAACGTTAGGAGTATACTTCAGCGTCATAACTATAGTGTTGTCGTTGATCTTAGCACTCTTGTCATTCGACACTCCTACCCTCCTCATAAGTTATTCTGCTTCCACATTGATTATTGCAGGAATCACATATCTGCTGAGAACCTATCTCTCCCGCCCCAGAAAATCAGAGTCTTACAATGACACCGTCGGAAAAACGCCCCCAGGATGGAAGCCTTTTGCCCTACTTCTTCTCATGCTAATCGCAATCTTTGTCTTTCCTCTCTTCCTCGCAGGATTCATAGATCCCTATATCTGGTTTACATTCATCATCAGTCTGGCATCAGGTGTCAGTATCAGCCAATTAATAGTCCACCTACAAGGGGAAGAAAGCGATTGACCATTCCTTGTTTGACGCGTATAAAGAGAAACCAATATGCGGTGAACTGAAGATGCACAAGTCGCTATGGTATTTATGTGTCACCATCGCCTTAAGCTTAAACTATGCTAGTGCATTCGTGATAATTATTGCTTGGGACATCCATCTCCTTTACTCCATCCCCTTATTTTTCACCATTAGTTTCATACTTGGCGCCCTTATTGCAGACATAAGAAACTCCATCATCTGCGCAGTAATCTGCATGACTGCTGGCATTGCCATTGCAACTGCTATGATTTCAGCGCCACCAACAGTGTATTCAGAAGGTGTTGCCGAGATCCAAACAATTTTCGCGCTGACCTTGAACTCTATTGTAAAGGTTTTGATCCTCAATATAACCTCGCTAGTCGTTGGTGTCATAATCGGACATTTATTAGGTGAACAATAGAAACTGCGTCTCCTCGAAACAATGAGCCTAGAACTCAAAAAGCCCTGCGAAGAAGGATGGGGCCGCTTCACAAAAAACGCTCAAGAAGAGAACAGACTTGCCAAATTCGAGTCACATCCCCTAGCCAACGTTGAATAAACGACTTTGCGTTAAAGGCAAACTTCAACAAGTTGCCAAGATCAGGATAGACGATAAACAATTACCAAAGCGTGTATGCGCATCGATTGAGGATTCTGATTATGTCTTGCGAGACCTTTTTCTCGCAACCACGACGAGGAAGAGCAGAACAACCCCTAGAATTCCGACTAATATCCAACTATTGCTCCACAAAAAAGTCCACACGTCCAGGCCACCTTCGTTAAGGATGACCACTGTTACTTGGTCTTGACCGCCGAGATATTCAGCCTTCGTGGCATTCACTGTAATTATGCACTCGATTCGCTGTGTTATCAAAGGAGCTGTGAATATGCAAGTGAATTGCCCATTTATGTCTGTATGCCCAGTTTCCGGACTAAAAGCTCCCCCTTTATTGGATGACAGAGAAATTGCAGTGCCGTCAATGGGTGATTCTCCATCTGTCACGTACACGGATATCGTTGAGTTTTCGCCAGGCTGTACTGTATCTGGTCCGGCTTCAACAGAAACAGTCAAGGATGGGAGTTGGTCCATGATGCTTATCACTTCGATTTCTACATTCTCGCTAGTAACGGTGTACTCGTCCATGACCATGAGACTTACGTTGTAGATACCCACACGTATATAGCTGTGCGTGACCGTCGACAAGGTGGTCCACCCGCTATTGAATCCATCTTTGAAATCGAAAAGATACTTGTAGACTCGTCCGTCGTCACTTGAAGCGGATCCATCAAAGGTCACAATTTCATTCACAGTCGCAATCTTTCTGTTCAACATGAGGTTCGCTACTGGCCTTTTATTGATGGGTCCTATTGGTGTAGACAAGAACGGTTCAAAATCAAGGTCTGTTCCATTGCCATTAATGGGGTTCCCATTCCCTCCTGGGTTCTGCAATTCATGATATGGCCCAGTTGTGTCTCCCCAATAGTTGTGTTCGGCGTTAACTGTTGCACCGTCTGAGACGATCATTCCATGGGAATTATTGTAGATGTCATTGTGGTTAGCTACATTATCCGCCGATTCTTCGTAGAAGACTCCATACCCATTGTAGGAAATGGAGTTAGCAGTGACATTCGTTCTTATATTCCCTAAAACGAATATCCCACGGTGGCTATTTGCGGATACAGAATTTCCTCCGGCCAAGGTGTCAAACACTTCTTCTTCAAGATGTTTTCGAGCGCTCAACGATATTCCATCCATGTTGGATAACACGATGTTATCTAGAACAGTCACATCGTGAATAGAGCCTTCATCCCCTTGGTCACGGACGTGTACGTATATTCCAGATTTGGAATTAAAAGATACAATATTGCCTGAAACGTCGGAATTGTAAATTGCGCTGTCGTCGCTAAAAGATGATACTTCAAGGTTTATTCCATTCCCATCGTTGTAGGAGACATTATTACCCGATACTCTTACGTCGAAAATTGTGCCAGAACTGAAAATTTGTAGTCCATCCTCACCATTAGAAGAAATGTTATTGTCTGATATGGTGATTTCGTTGACAAACGCATCAATTGTGGCATATTTGAACAAACGTATTCCATTGTTCTTGTTGAACGATATTAGATTCCCTGAAAACGTTAAGTTACTAATGTAGCCAGGCATGGTTGGAGAATAGCTTTCGGTAAGAAGGTTTATTCCCTTTCCATTGTTAAAGGATATGTTGTTGTCAATTAAGGTAACCCCTGAGGTTGCCAATCCCGTGATAGATATTCCATGTGCTCCATTAAACATTAGGCTGCTCGCTCTCACCAAAACGTTGCTGGGATCTCCAATGTGCATGCCACTGTGAGAGTTATTAGAAAGATAAGAGCTCTCAACGATAACCCTTGCCACAGTGTGATACACGGTTATTCCATTCACTGCATATTCTACAACGCAATACCTCATCGTTAACGATTCAGACGGCGCCGCGGTGAACCTGATAGTGGACCAGTCTCCAGCAGCAGGTTGAGGTCTGTTTGACGTGAAGGTTATTGGATTACTCTCCGTCCCCATCGCACGTAAACTTCCATAGACTGTTAGCGAGAGACCAGTGCCAAATTTCACTACAACTCCAGGTTCTACAGTCAACGTAATTCCACTGTCAACGGAGCAATCGGTCGTTATGATGTAAGGGCTTTGTGCAGGAGTCCAAGTAGTGTCCTCAGCAATACGCCCTCCATAAGTTGAACTCGGCCCGGTTTCATAGAAAACAAAGCTAAAAGGCATCTCGAAAGAACCCAGTATCATTAGTAACACCAGAATTGCGCCTAGTTTCTGCAACATACTTTCCTCATACATGTATATTCCAGAGTTCTTTCTCATGGAAAATTGTCAACGCACCCATTTATTATCTTTATTTCCAATCAGGGGCGATTGCGCTCTTGAGAGGAGAGGCGCACGCAGAAGAGAAGACGACACCTAAGCACTTCTCTTCCTCCACGCGAAGCTTGCATATTATCCACTGAAGCACCTACAGAACAATGGGCAAACATACAAATGTGAGGATATAACGATTGTTTGCAATACTTATATCGATATTCTTGAAAAGTATAGATTAGCTGACCATAATGAACACGAAGAGCGTTCTGCCGAATTTAGTGACAGTTCTTCTGTTGCTTTCCTTTGGTTCAGCAAGTATAATTGATGTTGCTGCGGACCCACTAGTAAGAAAAGTGGGGGTTAGGGTTGATAATTGGGGAAAGTACGGCGAGTTCAAGGTTACATGGAACTCCAACGATACAAATGCAAGACCCGACCAAGAACTCATCGACGCCAACAAAACCGCTTGGATTCACATATCGGTTTACACGATAACCCTCACGGACGTATCTTTTCAGGAAACAACCCACTTCACAAACGGCACAGAAAAATCAACTTCAAAAGAAGTTGATGTAGACATCGGTTGGGGCACCGGT
>Ga0209427_10008532_pt1 | contig 11525 bp, 5 predicted proteins | sample DeeMarSWOR136_30_FD_187465 | JGI IMG/M metagenome (GOLD analysis project Ga0209427, IMG submission 187465) | Marine sediment microbial communities from White Oak River estuary, North Carolina - WOR-1-36_30 (SPAdes) (version 2) | ecosystem: Environmental > Aquatic > Marine > Intertidal zone >... | reverse complement strand
AATTCTTTATTAGTATTCATAGAAAATACTTGAATTCTTTTTTCTTCTCTTTGCTTTAAAGAAATAAATACATGACGATCTATAGCTGTACTAATAACACAACCTCCATGTTCAATACAATATGGGGCCATATCGGTACCTCCTCCACCAAAACTAACACGGAAGGGTGCTTTTGAACGAACTATCATATTTGTCAACGCTTATTCAAAAATGTTTTAATATCAAATTTGGTCATATTAAATCATTAAAAAATTTGATTAATTTTATAATAATACTATAACCACCCTGACAATATAAAATAAAAATATTTGATTAAAAAAGCAATTAAAGAATTAAATGAAAAAGGATTATTAAAAATAAAATTTAATTTTACCTTTATATAATAGCATGGAAAAAATACTCATTTCTGGAGCAAATGGTTTCTTAGGATCTCATCTCACTGATTTTATTTTGAATAAAGGGCATAAAGTTTATGCTTTTGATGTTCCTAACCTCCCTATAAAAAATTTACTCCACTATACGAATGACCAACGAGAATTTTCTTCAGAAGAAAAATTAAATATTTTTGGAGAGAAGATTCAAATTCCTACAACAAACGAAAATTTAGTGTTACTTGAATGTAATTTAAAAAATTCACAATTAATCGAAAGGATAATTCATGAAGTTAAACCCATATACATTTTTCACTTTGGAGCTCAACCGTTAGTTATTCCTTCTTGGGAAGATCCTGTGAATACTATAGAAACAAATGTTATTGGCACAATAAATATGTTTGAACCAATAAAAAAGTATAATATTAAAACAAGGGTAATTGTTGCTTGTACAAGTGCAGAATATGGTACAACAACAAATATTAATCATAAATTAAAAGAAACAGATCCATTATTAGCGGTTCATCCATATGGGATTAGTAAGATTGCATCAGAACTTCTTGCTCGTCAATATTTTCTCAATTTTGGAATAGAAATTGTTAATCTTAGATTTTTTAATCAAACTGGACCTCGAAAAGTTGGAGACGCATGCGCAGATTTTATAAGTGCTATAGCAAAAATTGAATTGGATCAGTCAGAACCTATAATTGAGGTTGGTAATCTAAATCCTTACCGTGATTTTACTGGAATAAAGGATACTCTCCAAGCTATATGGTTAGCTGCCGAAAAAGGAAAACCGGGAGAAACTTATAATGTTTGTTCAGGTATTAAGGTTCAAATTAAAGAAATTTTAAAGATTGCTTTGAGTTTTTCTACTAAAGAAATAGAAGTGAGAGAAAATACTCCTGAAAAATTAAGAGCAACCGATGAAGATGTTATTTTGGGAGATAACTCGAAAATTAGAAGTGAATTAGGATGGAGCATTACAAAATCTCTAAAAGAAACCCTAAAAGATATGTTTGACTATTGGATAAATTATTACAAATAAGATTAAATTAACTTTTACAAAGAGTTAACTAAAATAAGAAATTAAAAAAAAAATTTATTAAATTTTAGATTTTTCTTTTGGATAATATAGCAAGAACTACACCTAAAGCCGCTAGTGCTCCTCCACCAATTGCTCCTCCTAGAAATATTGTATTTCCAAGATTTTCTGGTTCCAAAGGTAAATTATATTCATCTTTCCCTAGCTTATTTACAATAATGTTCCTAAATTTAGGTAACCAGGAAAGAATAGCATCCATTTGATCATCAGTTAAGTCAAAAATTCCTTGCAAAATGTCATACATTTCATTTCCTTCTTTCGCTTGATACCATTTATTTATTCCATTAACATTAACTAATGAATAAGTACTATTCTCATCCCATAGCTTGTCACATTGTTCAACAGTCATTTCCGTAGCACCTTCAGTTAATCCGACCTCAAAGTAAGGTGGACCATAAAGAGGAGGATCTCTTAAACTGAGAAATCCATCAGGTAGAAATGCATCACCATAAATAGTACCATTAGCCCATTGTTCATAGAATAGCACTTGTGCAAGTTCTGGCACAGTTAAACCCGTATCTATTTCAATGAGTTGAGGAACACGAGTCTCCACGAAATCACCTAACCAAACTAATAAAGTTAGCAACTCAGTAGCCGAAAGCCCAAGTTCTGATATTAAAAGAGCTTGAACCGTTGTATTTGTAGCTGCTTCGCCCCATAATTCAATTCCACCGCCAACAAATGTGTAATCACTAGTATCATCCCATAGATCTTCAACTACACTAAGCGACATATTAGTTTCTGTTGGTAAGCCAACTTCAAAATAAGGTGTGCCTGTTAAACCTAGTTCAGCAAGAAATCCATCCGGTAGTAGAGCTTCACCTTGAATAGTACCATTAGCCCATTGCTCATAGAACGAAAGCTGAGCAAGTTCGGGTACTGTATAACCCGTATCGTATTCTATCAATTGTGGAATTCGAACTGTATAGAAATTTCCTAACCAAGTTAAAAGACCTGGTAATTCTGCTACAGTAAGACCTGCAGACCCAAATGCAGTAAGTAAAGCTGTTTGACTATCTGTATCATTCAACATTGCAGCAAGCCATACTAAAATTCCATCAGTATGAACGAACGTATAATTGTTTGTTTCATCCCATAGAGCCGCTACTTCGCCTAATGATAAGGTAGTTGGAGTTGGTATCCCTATCTCGAAGTAAGGTGCGCCAGCAAAGGATGCATTAAGCTGACTTAAGAATCCAGTAGGTAAGGCTGATGCACCTAAAATAGTACCATAAGCCCATTGCTCATAGAATGCATTTTGAACGATTGTAGCAAAGGTTGCACCAAGGTTGTATTCTAATAGAGGTATAACACGATAACTATAAAAAGCTCCTAACCAATTAAGAAGCCATGGCAATTCTGTTGTGGCATTAAGTCCAAATATAGTTACTAGTTGTGCTTGAAGAGCTGAATCTGTTAGCGCTCCAAGCCATAATAATATACCATCACCACTTACAAAAGTATAACTGTTTGTTGCATTCCATAGGGCTATAGTTAAACCCATTGGTAAATTACTAGGGTATGGTAGACCGACTTCAAAGTAAGGCGAACCAGAAAAGGAAGGATCGAGCATACTGAGAAATCCATCAGATAAAAGGGAACCATTAGCCCATTGCTCATAGAACATAATTGGCGGAATTTCTTCCAGCGTTGTAACTCCATATACACTATATTGATATAGAAGAAGTGCAGGTACAGAGTATTGATAGAAACCTCCTAACCAAGTTAATAGTAATCCTAATTCTGGTGCAGAAAGTCCAAACACACCCTGTAAATACAATTGAAGAGACCCATTAGTAATTGCTTGAAGCCATAGCTGTACACCTTCCAAATGAACAAATGTATTACTGCTTGATTCATTCCATAGGGCAAGTGTTAAGGCAAGGGAAAAATTTGCTGGAATTGGTATACCCACTTCGAATTTAGGGAGTGCTGCGAAGGATGCATCAATTTCAGCAAGAAATCCATTAGGAATCACTGGCTTACCACTGATAGTTCCATTGGTCCATTGTTCATAGAATGCTCCTAATGCAAGTTCTGGTACAGTTAGTAGATAATTCTCATATAACATTTTTGGTGTTATATTTGTAATAAAATTATATAGCCAATAAAGAACCATATTATATTGTAAGGGAGATATGCTAAAAGCAGCCTGTATTGTAACATTGTATGATGCATTAAGCCATGCCTGTATTCCGCTTCCATTTACAAAGGATAATATATTTGTTGGATCCCACATAGCAATAGTAGTAAGATTTGCGATATTTGTTGGAATGGGAATACCTGCTTCCAGTCCTTTAAGTTCTTGATCGTAAGTATCAAGAAAAGCACTCAAATCAATTCCATCAGGGATAATTGTACCATTAGCCCACTGATAATAAAATCCCCAGTTAACTACTTCTGAGACCGTCAATCCAGGATTTGCGATGGCAAAGAATGTGGGAACCATGGGGAATAAATATTGCTTGAGATATCCTGCAAGTGCTTTAAGTTGCACCCAAGTTGCATTATAAAGGCTTTGTATTGTTGCATTAATAAAGGGCCCAATTACAGGTGTATAAGTAGCATTAAAAACCTGAAGAAAACCACAAACTCCAGTACCCATAGCAGTATCATTAATTAAACCAGGTATGGTACCGATTGATGGATCAGAAATTCCATTTATCATTAAAGCTTGTTGAGCTGCTGAAGTATAGCCAAGACTTGCTAATCCACCTGTCATAACTTCTGAAACACTATTGATCGGCATCATCCCCATTGTAGTAGTGGACCATGCTTGATCGTTCATAAAACCATTTAACGCACCAGAAAAAGTGCCACCATAGAAAGGCATTGCTCCATATATAGTGTCATTCATTGCGTTTGCCGAAGTGGTGCAATTTATTATTGCTTCTGTATTTGCTTCCATTTCTGCCTTAAGAGCTAAAAGTACATCGGGGGTTGCTAAGACAGGAAATTGTTGTTCTAAAGTATCAAGCGCTTGATCTTTAACTCCTAATAGAACACTTGGAGTTGATAAAGCAAGAAGAGAGTCATTTATGGTATTAATAGCATTTGCTTGAATTTGTAATAGCATTTCTGGAGTTGCTAAAACGGGGAGCTGAGTTGCAAGTTGAGTTAATGCCTCACTTTCTATTCCTAATAGAACATCAGGAGCCCCAAGAGCGGGAATTTGATCTTCTAAGGTTAAAAATGCTTCTTCTTTAATTCCCAAAAGAACATCAGGAGTGGCTAAACCAGGTATCTGATCTTCGAGAGCGGGTACAGCATCGTCTTCAATTCCCAAAAGAGCATCAGGTACTCCTCCAGAGACTAGATCAACTAAGTAATCATTTACAAAATAGCCTGTAGGTATTAAAGCACCACCAAAGGCTAGAAAAATTATGCCTAGAATTAAAAATGATTTTTTAGACATAGTAATTATAGTTTAGATCTCCTTTTATATAAAGGTTGTGACAAAAACTTCTATATTTTTATTTGCAATTAAACTCCTTTAAAAAAAGTAAAATATATTCTTTTAATAGAACAATAATTGCAAATAGAACGAGTAAAATTAAACTTTTAGATAATTAAAGAATATTTCTTTAATATTATCCTTTTTTATTTCAGCATTACAGTATGGGCAGTATAGTTTGGGTTTTTTATTTAAATTTTTTAAAACATTTTCCTTTAATGATGCTGTACATTCTTTGTTTGGACAGAGCTTTAACTTTCCAAAAACTTTATCTTTTTCTTCAGAAAATTTCATATCTATTATTTCAAGCTCTTTTGCGGTTACCTTTTCTAATATATATTCTTTCATTTTTTCTATATATTTCTTTAAATAATCTATCTGAGTTCCAATTTTTAATAGGATTTCTTCTCCTACTTTAAAATTATTTTTCTTACGAGAAAATTGAATATTTCTAACTAGATCATTTACTAATCTTTCAGCTAAAAGCTCATCATCAAGGGTGGTATCCAAATATACATTACAATATTTTGATTCTACTTTTAATAAATTATCTGTTTTTATTACTGATTCAACAATTTCTAATTCTTTTGCATTACCAATTTGTTTTATTATATCTGGAAATTCAATTTTGGGCATACCCTCTTTTGGTTCTATAATTATTTTTTTATTTGGCCACCGTAATCTGATTTTATTCTCGTCCTTTAATGCTCTAATGAGCTCTATTAATTCCCTAGTGAAATGCATTTGTTCTTCTAATTCTACATCAATTTTTTTCTCATCATATTCAGGCCAATTTTGTAAATGAATGCTCTCTGTTTCTTCATATCCAATTGATGTTAGATGTGGTTTATACATCTTGAGAAAGATATCCTCAGTAATCATTGGATTGATTGGTGTTAATAACAATAACACCTTATATAAGATATGATAGAGGACTAACATTATCAATAACTTATTAGGATCGTCAGAATAGATATCAAGTTTATCACGATTTAACATGATATACCATCTACTTATATCATTTACAATCAATTCGCGCAGTTCACTTGTGATCCATGGTAATTCATAATTGTCTGATAATTCAGTAATTTTTTTAGTCGAAGAATTCACTCTCGAAATTATCCACTTATCTAATTTACTTAATTTATTTTCTTCAAGCTTTATTTTTGAAGGAGTAAATTCCGCTAAATTGAATTTTTCATTAGCATATACATACACATTCCAAATTGTATTTATGGTTTTATATGTATCAGCATATTCTTTTGCAACAAAATTGAAATCCCGACCTGGCTGTGTTACACCTATTGAATAAAAGCGAAAAGTTTCAATTCCTTTTATCTTTGAATAAGATTTATTCTTTTTAAGCTCATCTAGAGTTCCTTTAATAAGATTTTCAGGAAAGATTTGAGTTCCTTTTGATTTACTCATTTTTAGTTTTTCTCTTAAAGTCCAACCATGCATATAACAAGCATCATAATTTTTGCGTCTTGAGGATACCATAGCACTACATAAAAGAGTATTGAACCACCCTCTTATCTGATCCTTACCTTCAAGAATGAAATCTGCAGGAACCCATGTATTAAAATGACTTTTTCCATCATAAACCTCTTGAGCCGCCCACATTACAGAACCAGAATCTAACCAAACATCTAAAATATCATGAATTCTGTTTTTTATTCCTTTATTACACTTTTTGCATTTCCATGTAACTGCATCAATCCATGGTCGATGTAAATCTTCTGGACATTCTCCTGCTATTTTTTTTAATTCTTTAGCAGAACCTATAACTGTAATATCCCCACAATCTTGATTATCACAAATCCATACACTTAAAGGAATACCCCAGAAGCGTTGTCTTGAAATACACCAATCTTTTAAGGAACTTAACCAACTTTTAAACCATCGTTCTCCCGCCCAATCTGGAACCCAATAAATTTCACTATTTTTTTCCAATAACTCTGGAACTAAACTTTCAGTTTTGAAAAACCATTGATTAGTAGCTCTATATACTAACTTGGAATCACATCGCCAGCAATGAGCATATTCATGTTCAATTTCATTAGTCAATATGAGGGTTCCTTTTTTCTTTAATAAATTTAAAATTTCTTTATTAGCATCAAAAACATGCATACCTTCAAATTTTCCCGCTTCTTTTTTATACAAACCTCGAATATTAACAGGATTAAAAATTGGGATATTATTTGCTACGCCCACTTCAAAATCTTCAGGTCCATGCCCGGGAGCTGTATGTACTAATCCAACACCTTCTGATGCAGATACATATTCTTCAGAGAGAATTATTGAATGGACATTTTCACTTAATTTTGCAAGTTCTCGTTGATACGGAACTTCTTCTAATAAAGGATGCACATATTTCTTTCCTTTTAATTGTTCACCATAATAATCTTCTACTATTTTATACTTATAGCCCAACTGCCCTGAAATTAAGTGAGTTATAGAATTTTTTGATAAGATCCAAAATTCTTTTAGATCTTCAATATACACTTTAGCATACTCTGCAAGCGGATTTGCCATTATAGCAGAATTTGCTACTAATGTCCAAGGTGTAGTAGTCCATATAATGAAATAGGTATTCTCCATTTCTGCGGATTTTATCTTTAAAAATAAGCTGGTATCTTGAATATTTTTATATTCATGTTCATGTTTTGCAAGAGCAGTAGCGCATCTTGGACAACAATTTAATGGTCTATAAAATTGATATAATAAACCATTATCCCATGCTTTTTTTAGAGTCCACCATATACCCTCAATATAGCTATTTCTAAATGTAATATAAGGATTATCCCAATCCCAAAAATAACATCCTAATCTTTTGAACTGTTCATTCATTATTTTTATATTCTTTTGGGCATATTCCTTACAATTTTTAATAAATTTATCCACACCGTAATCATGAATCTCTTGCTTATTCGAGATTCCAAGTTCTTTTTCCATTTGAACTTCAATTGGTAAACCGTGAGTATCATAACCAGGTGTATCTGTAACTTTGAATCCTCTCATTCTTTTATATTGGATTAAATAGTCTTTGAGAATTTTATTCCAAGCAGTTCCAATATGGATTGAACCTGTTGTATAGGGAGGTCCGTCAATAAAACGCCATACTTCTTTCCCCTCTTCTTTTTTCCTTATAAGTGAATAGATATTTTTTTCTTTCCAGAAATTCAATATATTTTCTTCTAATTCTAGTAAATTTAGTTTTTTATCTAATAATTCCACGAGAATCATCCTATTCATTATTCGATTGTATAGTATAGGAAATTTAACTTAAAAAATTTAATTAAATAATCTAAAAACTTATATATGTAAAGTTTCAATTTAAAAAAGGCATTAAATTATTCAGAATAAAACTTTGTTCTTAGATTGGGTTATAAAATAAGACAGATATTACTTGAACGAATTATATTTATCGAAATTGAAATAATTTGAAAACTGAACAAAGTTTAGATTAATAGATTTGATTTGAATTTTTTTTAATTTAATAATCTAATAAGATATGGAAATAAGATTAACAATTATCGTAAACAAAAACCACATTTTCCAAACGATTGTATGGTTTGTTCCCAACAATGTCGGTGATATACTCTATTACAATGTGGACATTCTGCATGACAATCATCTTCACCAGCGATTTTTTTCGAGCAACTTGGGCATTCAATCTTATGGCATATTACACAAGATACTACAGAGACCTCAAAAATCTTTTTTGAGATTAAGTTAAATAGATCAATAAGATAGCTAAAAGGATTCCATTGGTTGAAAAAATCGTTAAAAGAAGAATATAAATCATTTTTTATTTTTTCATGAGCTTCTAATTCGAATTCGTTTAACACTTTTATATCGGGTTTTTTCATTGGATATTCATTTGGTAATATAATTTCAAATTCAAAGGTAAGGTCTTGAGTTTTCATTTTGCCTTTCATGTCCACATTTAGAGTTGCTGTAATAGGGTTATAATTTATGTTTTTATAGTGATCTTTTAATAAATCAATTTCAAAGTTAATTCTTGAATTTTTATCAACTAACCATGATATTTCTCTTACAATTTCAACAGGTTCAGATTTCTCTTCTCTCCAATTCTTATAAGCATTCAATTTAGTTATAGGAACATTTATTATATGTTCTAATTCTGGTGATAGACTTATCAGAGGAGGTTTAGGATAAGGTGATAAATCTATCTCCAATATATATTCACTAAAGCCGTAAGTTAATAGATGGACTTTTAAAGATGATAAATTATCAGTAAATACATCAGATTGATATTCTCCTGAAATTTTTTTAGATTGTATTTCGATGTCTTTAATGAAATATAATTTTTTTTCCAATTCATGTAAAATATCGACTACATGAAGTGGTTTTTTAACATTCCAAGATTTTATTGTATCTAAAGCTCTATTCGGATCTCCTAATAGTTTTAAGACTTCTTCAGGAAAGGACACTTTAGGTTTTTCTGGATAATTCGAAAAATCTATTGAGATTATAAAGGTTTTTGCTAAAGTAATTGTAAGATAAATATCAATATCAGCTGTGGTTGTACCCCTTTGGTCATAAGCGTAAATTTCCTGAATTAATCCTAGTTCAGTTGTCAAAGTTAGATTCATATGTTCTGGTTCTTCAATGATGTGTTCTGGTATTTCTGAATCAACTTTGAAGTCTTTAGTTATTTCTTGATTATCAATTTGTGAGGAACTTAAATCTGGCGTCTCTTCATAGAAAAATTGATTATTAGAAAACGAAGGTGTAAAATATTCAACTTCTATATCTGGAGGATAAGCGTTCAAATCAGGGGTTATATATTCCTCTTCTTCTTTTATTTCCTTTGTTGTAGTCTCGCCCTTATCTTTTTCTAATGTTTCTTGAATCTTATTCTTTAATTCTTGTAGAATATCAACTACTTGCGATTCCACAGTCCAATTTAATACGCTTGTTAACTGAAAATCGCCTAATAATTTCTTAATCTCATCATGATAGAGAAATTTTGGGGGAGATGTTGGGAAGTCATCGTCAAATTTTATTTCTAATTCATATTTAGTTTCAGAAATCTCATGAACATAACCATATAGATGAGTAATATTTCCTGAAACCATCCAGAAAGAAAATTTTGCCGCAATTTTTTGGGCTTCTTTTAGAATTCTTTGTCTATCCATTTAGTCATCAGATGTTATTTCAAATTCTTATATAAAAAACATTAAAGAATACTCTTAAAAATATTTTTAAATATGGAAAAATGAATATAAAATTATTTAAAAAAGCAATTTACCAAAAGTATTTGCTAAAATGCTTGAATATTGTATTATCTTTAATCCATATAGATATAAATGTAATTCTTGAAAATTTAAAAATATAAAAACTTAAGTTATTATAAATTTTTCCCAATACAAACAATTCAACTATAAATTTTTGTTTTAATAATGAAAAAGATTTTTTTAGTGGTAGGGGCAAGGCCAAATTTTATGAAGGTTGCTCCAATTATAAGAGAGTTGAAAAAAAATAAGCTTCCTTTTACATTAATTCATACAGGTCAACATTATGATTATGAAATGTCTAAAATCTTCTTTAATGATCTTGAAATTCCTAAACCAGATATTTTTCTCAATGTAGGATCTGATTCTCATGCTGTTCAAACGGCAAAAATCATGATTGAATTTGAAAAAGCGATTTTAAAGGAGAATCCCTCTTTAATAATTGTTGTGGGGGATGTAAACTCTACAATAGCGTGTTCTTTAGTCGCGAAGAAATTATTTATTAAAATCGCACATGTAGAAGCCGGTTTAAGAAGTTTTGATCATAAAATGCCAGAAGAAATCAATAGAATTTTAACAGATCAACTTTCAGATTTTTTATTCACTACTGAAAAAAGTGCTGAAATTAATCTAATAAAAGAAGGTATTGATTCAATTAAGATCTATTTCGTAGGTAATGTAATGATTGATAATATACTAAATAATTTAGAAAAAGCTCGAAAATTAAATTTATTAGAAAAATATAATTTAAAGAAAAAAAATTTTGCTATTATTACAGCTCATCGTCCTTCTAATGTAGATAATAAAGAAAATTTAAATGAAATTACCAAAATATTTAGATATTGAACTTAATACCTCATGTAATCTTAATTGCTCATTTTGTCCATATGAAACAGTTCACAAAAAACCAATGTTTATGGATTTAGAATTATATGAGAAAATTATAAACCAAATTGATTGGAAAACATCTATAAAATTATGTCAACGAGGAGAACCATTATTATCTCCAATTATAATTGATACTATTAAAATAGCTCATAAAAAAGGGTTAAGAACTTGTTTTAACACAAATGCTTATTTTTTAGACAAGTTTATTGAACTATTATTAGATTCAGGATTGGATGAAATTTTCATTTCTGATTATGGAGATGATATCCAATTAGAAAACGGTATGTTATTTTCATTACGTAATGTTCCAAAGAAAGTAAGAATTCATGTAAAAACTATAACTCCAGATGATTGGATTGGAATTGCTGATTCAACGTCAAGTCCCGTTTTCTATGATTATAATAATAAAGAAAATGAAGTTGATACAGAACTTCTAAACTGGAAAT
>Ga0209427_10008530_pt1 | contig 11527 bp, 14 predicted proteins | sample DeeMarSWOR136_30_FD_187465 | JGI IMG/M metagenome (GOLD analysis project Ga0209427, IMG submission 187465) | Marine sediment microbial communities from White Oak River estuary, North Carolina - WOR-1-36_30 (SPAdes) (version 2) | ecosystem: Environmental > Aquatic > Marine > Intertidal zone >... | reverse complement strand
AATATGGAAGAAGCCTATTTTCAAACAAAGGATGAAGTAAATGTTTGAAACAACAAAAATTATTCTTATAGAAAATACAAGAAATTTGATAAAAAAAATTAAAGACGCACCTTTTTTATATTTAATGTTTTTTGGTATGATAATTTTTTCAATTTTTATTTTTTCTTTTGCAACATATTTTTTAATAAACATAGAAACAAATCTTGATATTAGTTTAGAAGATGTATTTTTCATGGTTTTTTTTCTTTTCTTATTAAAAACTACAGCAGATTTTTACAACAATTTTACTAAATCTCTAAAACTTACTTATTCTTTATCAACACAAGTTAGTCAAAAAAAAACGGCATTTGAAACATTTTTAGCAGTTCTTTTAACAGAGCTGATTATTTGGTTTTCTTTTTCTCTAACGTTTTTATTTACGCTTTCTATTTTTAAAATTAATATTAATTATCCTTTTGAATATCTTCTTTTTACAATTGGAATTATTACATCTTCTTGTATTGGTTGTGCAATTTCTATAAACTTTTTTTCTCCAAAAAAATATAGGTTAATGCCAATGTTAATTTTACTATGTTTTTATTTTTATGCTAGTAACCCAATTTATGTTGTGTTTACTTTACCACTTGCTATTATTCATTGTGCTTGGAGTTTAAAAAACAGTATGGAGTCTTATTTATTTAGTAAAAGAAAGCAAAGAACAAAAGAGCGAAGTTTATTAAAAACTCGTACTATTATTAAGACACAATTTCATAGAGAAACAATTATTTTATGGCGAGAAAAATTATTATTCAGCTTTGTGTTTTCTTCTGTTATCACCGGTTTATTTTCTGGATATTTATTTCTTTATGGTGATGAGATTCTAATTCCAGGACCACTTAGGGAAACACTTGGTGGTTTTTTACCATCAATGTTTCTTTTTCTTGGTGTTTATGTAGTGGTTATGTATACTGCTGTTTTTCCTGGATTAAATCTTTTTTTAAACGAAGAAAAAACAATGTGGATAATTAGATATTTACCTATAAAAAACGATACAATAGTTTATGGAAAAGTTTCTGCCCTTTTTCTTTGTTTTTTAACATCGATTCCTTTTATTTTTTATATTTCTATTTTTACTGGTTTTGATCAATTTGGTTTTATTTTGTGGTTTCTTATTTTTTCCTATATTGCTGGTATTATTATATCAGTTCCACTTGGTGTTAAATATGTGGGTAAAAAATCAGATATTTTACTTCTTTATAGTGTTTCTATGATTCTTTTTTTAGTACTTGGATTAATGGTTAGTTTTGTTAATATAATTGAAAAATTCTTTAGCGATCCATTTATTTTTTATTTGCTAATTTTACTCTTTGAATTTTTTATACTTTATTTTTCTTTAAAATTTTCATCTCATATTCTTGCTTTGAAATACAATTTAACAAGTGATAATTCCTAGTTTTTTCATCTTATCATAATTTTCAAAATTTTTATTAAAATAATCTTTAACTGGTTCAAGAATTTTATTTATATAACTAATTGTTGCATTTTTTAAATCCAGTGGATGAATTCCATTAATGTAAGCCAGCTCTAGTTCATTGGAATTATTAAATTCTAAATTTCCACCAAACTTCTGAGGCCGTTGAATTAGAAAAGGCTCATTTTTTAGTTCGGGAAATATAACAAATTTACAAATTTCGATAATAGGATTTCCTTCAATTTGTTTTTCAGGACAATATGCTTTGCTGATTTTTCTTTTCACACTATCAGGATCATCATGAATTGAAATCATCGAATCAGGTTTACTTTTACTCATTTTTCCATCCAATGGATTCATTCTTTCTCCTGCTTGCAAACCAGTTAGTAGTGGAGTATGAATAGCAACAGGTGGTTTTTTACCAAGTTTTTTTGATACATCTCTTGCAAGCATATGTGCATGTCTTTGATCCATACCGCCATATGCTACATCTAAATTTAGATAGAATATATCTGAAACTTGCATAGCTGGATAAAAAAGTTTTGATAAATCTTTTTCTGCTTCATCTTCCTCCCGACCCATTATATCCATAGCTCGCTTAACTCGAGCAACGGAAGTTGCTTTAGAAGTTCTTAAAACAAACTCCCAATATTTTGAATCACCTGTATATTCACTTGCATATACAAAAGAAACTTTATCTGCACATACGCCCATTGCCTTGAAACAATCCTCCATGTACTTTCCACAGAGTTTTATTTTTTCAATGTCACCATCAAGTTTATCATTTATATATGCATGCCAATCCGCCAGAAGAATGGTGAAGTTAAAACCGCAATCCAAAAAATCTTTTATCTTGTTTGTACAGATCTTCCAACCAATATGAACGGCACCAGATGGTTCAAAACCAATATATGCTCTAGGTTTATCTTTTTTTAAAACTTCTTTTAATTCTTCTATTGTAACAATTTCTGAAGTATTAGATATAAGTTTTTCTAATTTTTCCATAATTATCTCTCAAGTTTTTTTACAACTTTTTCTATGATTTCTTCAGCGGCTCCAAGATAATTTTCAGGTTTTAATGCATTGTCTATTTCATTTTCTGTAAGTAGATTTAGATTCATATTTTCTTCTATAAAAACTTCTTTTAGTGATTTATTTTGTTGAACTGCTTTAAGTGAAACCTTTCTCATTAGTTCGTGAGCCTCTCCACGTCCGAAACCTTTTGATATTAGCATTGTCATTAGAGATTCAGCCATTGGTAAACCTTTTGAAATCTCAAGATTCTTTTTCATTTTTTCTGGGTAAACTTGAAGGTTTTTAAAAACAATATTCATCTGATAAACTATCCAGTCTGTTAAAACCAAAGAATGAGGAATTATGAATCTTTCAGAAGCAGAGTTGCATAGATCTCGCTCATGCCATTGTATAGAGTTTTCATATGTTGGATTTATAAATCCTCGAACTACTCGTGCAAGACCACTTATCTGCTCACAGGTAATTGGGTTTCTCTTATGAGGCATAGTTGACGAGCCTATCTGTTTTTTTACTTCAAATGCTTCAGCTACCTCACCTATTTCATCTCTTTGTAAGTTACGTATTTCTGTTGCAAACTTTTCCATGCTCGTTGAAATGTTACATAATACTCCAATTAGCTCATTGTATCTATCGCGACATACAATCTGAGTTGAAACATCTTCCACTCCTAATTTTAGCTCTTTTAGCATTTCCTCTTGGAGTTTTAATGCGTTTTTTCCTAATGCTGCACCAGTACCTACTGCACCTGAAAGTTTTCCAACAAATAATCTTGTTTTGCATTCAAAGAGTCTTTCCATATGTCTGTCTATTTCCATAGCATAAGCCGCCATCTTTAAACCAAAAGTAATTGGAATTGTATGTTGACCATGGGTTCTACCAACCATTACTGTTTTTTTATGTTTCTTTGCCAATTCAACAAGTGTTTTTCTTAGCTCCCTTAAACTATTTTTAATTAGTTCTGTTGATTCTGTAAATTGTAAAGCATTAGCTGTGTCAACTATATCATAGCTAGTTGCTCCAAGATGAACATATTTACCTGCATCATTACCGCATTGCTCAGCAAGTGCTCTTGTAACTGCCATTATGTCATGTTTTGTTTCAGCTTCTATTTCTTTTACTCTTTCAACTTTTACAAAAATGGTAGATGCTTTTTTTGATATTTCATCAGCAACACTTTTTGGAATATTTCCAACTTTTGCATGGGCACGAACAAGAGCTGCTTCAACATCAAGTAAGTATTGAAGACGTTTTGTTTCACCAAATATTTCTTTTAATTCTTTTCTCCCATAACGATAATCAATAGGACACACAGGATCATACATATATTTCACAAACCGAGAATCTTATAATGCTTAATGTTTTTTTCTAAAGAAATTTGGAATAAATAAAGCTCTAATTTAAATATCTAAAAAAGTTATAGGTATCTTTAAAAGGTGGATTGTATGGATAAACTTGATGAAATATCACAACCATCAGGCTGGAGATTATCACTTTCTATAGTAATAGGAGTTGGATGGCTAATTTTTTTAATTATTTGGTTAGCATTTTTTGCTGGAAATTACAGTTTTAATAAAAATATTTCATTTATACTAATCTCAATACTTCTTTTAATTATTGTACTAGGGGTACCATGGGCTATATGGGGTTTACGACATATTCCAGAAGAAGGAAAAGAAATGATGAGAAAAACAGGTTTTAAATCAAGAGTAATAATTTCGATAATTGTTCCGCTTGCATTAATGATATTTCTAATAATATGGTTTTATTCATATGCAGAGAATTATAACATTTATCAATATTTTGCAGTTTTCCTTGTTTCGATACTTATTGTTGGTGGATTACTAGGTGCTATGTGGGCGCCATGGGGAATGAAACATGGAAAAAATTTTGAAGAAGCATGTAAAGAAGAAAAAAAAGATTAAAGAGTGTGAATTAAAATTTCTTACCTTATTTTTTTAATTCTTTATTTATAACGATTTTTCATATAGCTATTTTAAATAAGGATTAATTTATTATGGACTAACAATCTGGGGAAAAAAACATGGTTAATTGTTCAAAATGCGGAACAGAAAATGATACAGATGCACAATTTTGTAGTAATTGTGGTAATTTACTAAAAGATACACAGGAAAATAGCGATACACTTGAAAAAAAGGTTGAAAATTTTGCTGAGGAAGTTGAAAGAGCCGGGAAAAATGCAGGAAAAAAATTAGAAAAAACAGCAAAAAGATTTGGGCAAGCAACACAAGATCTTGGAAAAAGAGTAGAAAAAGCAACAGAACAAGTAGGTAGTCGTTTTGATAACTGGTATAATTGTACCTTTGGAATTATTGGGCCAATAATTTCAAGTTTCATTGGGTTAATCATAATAAGGCTGGTTATCGAAGGTCTTAAACTTGGATCTAATGCAACACCGGTTTTATTAGAAATTAGCGATATTTTGTATAATTATTTATTAATGCTTTTTATTCTGATGCTTTTATCGTCATACACTTCTTATTTTTCAAAAAAATGGAATTCTTTTCGATGGTTTTCTCCAATTACTTCTGCAATTGTTTTTGTTTTTATTTTCTGGTTAGTCATGATGATTATTGCAGCTATTTCGTCTAGTGAAGGATTAACTGATTTAGAAAATGCAGCATCTATATGGTCTCAACAATCTAACTTAATAATGATCTTTGTTATTATTCTTCTATTTGGATATCTTGTTCTTGTGGCTATGTTAGCTTTTGAAAAAGATCAAAGAAAATAGATAAATAAAAATTGTTATTTTCTGTTTATAAATAATAAAAAAAAGAGTTTAAATAGAAATAATAGTTAACATGTTATGATAAAGGAAGTTTTGAAATGTCATATTGTCAGAAATGTGGAATAAAAAATGAGGATGATGCAGAATATTGTAAAAAATGTGGTGCTTCATTAGCTGGTTTAAAAAAATCACAAGAAAAAGAATGGGATAAAAAATGTGAAGACGAGTGTGCTGGTGGTAGTAGAGGCTGGGCTATTTTTTGGGGAGTTATAATTATTCTTGTTGGGCTGTTCATTATTTTTGAAATGGTTTTTAAAAATATGCTTAAATTAGAAATAATGAACCAAATCGAATTTGGATGGATAATTGCTGCAGTTATTGGTTTATTCATTATTATTCTTGGTGTTCGTATTTTATCCAGACGTTAAAAAATAGTCAAAAAGATTTACAAGTTTGTTTACAAAAACTGCATATTTTACTATGTTGATGCTTAGAGAGTTTTATTCTTGTATCTAACCATAAAAAGCAAAAAATAATTGTTAAAATTGCAAAAATAAAATTACTTGTAATTTCAAATACACTAATTGTTAAACAAAAAAAACCTAAAATGAAAATACTATTAGAAATAACATGAATTATTCTATGTCTTTTTGGAAATATGATTTCTATATAGATTATAGGAATTATTAGAAAACCAATAAAGAAGAAAAAATACCATATTTTTAAATCCTGACTAGGGGTAATTATTAGATAAATTATCATCAAGAAAATGGATATGATTGATCCTATAATAAGACCAAAACAACCTGCACATCTTTTTTTATTTTTTATAACAATTACGTGGTTTGTAAATACATTACAATCAGGATGATGACCTCGAAATAGTCTTTTTGATTTTTTACTTTTTGTATCTGATTTATTATTTTTCTTTTGAATTATTTTCTTCCACCAGTTTGGATAAATAGCTAGTGATATACCAAATAAACAACTACTTATGAATACTACTGCAACAAACAATCTTTCTGAATAAGAAACTGTATTTGTAGTATTTGGATTTAAAAAAACCAAAATAAATATAAAAACAAATGCTAAGGATGAAAATAAAATATAAGAAAAAATATTTTTCATTTGCCTCAAATCAATCTCCTGAATTTTGATAATACATGTTGTCCAGCCATATGTCTATAACATGTTCGTTTTAACTTGTTTTTTGATAATATTCCTGCAATACCTTTTCGGTATGATCCATAAAATGCATGGTAGCACTTCCATAGTTCCTCTTGAACTTCTTTTCTTGTTAGAGTTTCAGTTGGCATTATAGCATGTGCCATATCATAATTTGCATAATTTGTATTTTCGATCCATCCATTTTTTTTCGCTGTCTCGTAATATATAGTTCCAGGAAAGGGAGTAAGTACTGTATAGATAACTAAATCTGATGCAATATCAATAGAAAACCGTCGTAAACTTTCTATGGACTCATAAGTATCTCTTCTTGCACCAATTACAAACATAGCGTGTGAAAAAATATCTTTTTCATGAAGAATTTTCATTGTTGTGTAAGCATCTGATTTTTTTGTTCCTTTTTTATATTCTTTTAGTGTTTCCTCAGAATCAGTTTCCACACCACACATTATCCAATACACACCAACTTCTCTAAGTTTTTCTATCAAATTAGAATTGTGAACAACATCATCAGTTCGGGCTTGGAAGAACAACATTATATCATCCTTACATCGTCTATGTTTTAACTCTTCATATAACTGTTTTCCTCTTAAACGAAGGTTAATATGATCATCAGTGAACCAGAGAAACACTCCACCAAATGTTTCATTTAGATGTTCGATTTCATCTGCTATTCTTTTTGTTGATTTTGTTCTCCAAGTACCTCCCCAGTGATTCCATTGTGTACAAAATGAGCATCTATATTCACAACCTCGTGCTGTTTCAAGTATCATATATCTTGTTTTTCTTCCAGCCATCATAGTGAAATGATACTGTTTAAGATAATCTTCAACAAGATGATAAGCAGGGTAAGGTAAGCCATCAAGATTTTTAATTAAAGGACGTGAAGGTGTATGCACAATAGATTTTTTTTGTCGAAAGGAAATTCCCTGTACTTTGTCAAGTTTTTCTTTTTTATTTAATTTTTTTATAAGATCAACAATAGTGAGTTCTCCTTCTCCTCTTACAATAATATCTATTTCTGGAAAAATTAAAAGAGACTCTTCTGGTGTAAAAGAAAAATGTATACCACCTACAACTGTGATAATTTTATCATCTACTTTTTTTGTAATTTCACATGTTCTAGCACATGAATATGCATTGCAAGTAAATCCTGAAGTTAGAACCATCGATGGTTTTGATGATTCAATATATTTTTCAAGACCATCCCAATTCAAACGCTCTGCTTGACAATCAAGAATTTCTATTTCTAGATCTGGAAGTTCTTGCTCAACATAAGCAGCAAGTATAAGTAGTGCTGAAGGTGGTGGAAGATATTCCCCCATGACAAACCAGTAGTTTCGTGGTGGTTCCACAAATAACAACTTTGAAATCATACAGTCAATAGACGATATTGGAAATTACTAGAAATAGGTTATTACCACTTTTACTTTTTTTATTGGTATTTTTAAAAAAAATAATTGAAAAATCAATATTTAAAAATGTAATTTGTCTATAAGAAATATTTTATAAGCTATAATTTATTATCAAATAATCGTTAGAGGACATATCATGGTTTATTGTCAAAAATGTGGTAAAAAAAATAATGATGATGCACAATATTGTAGTAAATGTGGTGATTCTTTATCAACTAAAAGTGTAAGAAGCGACTCTTTTGAAAAACAAATTGGAGATTTTGCAGAAGAAGTTGAAAAACTTGGAAAAAAAGCTGGTAAAACAATTGAACAAGGCGTAAAAACTTTTAGTGAAGAAGTAAAAGATATTGAAAAAAAAGTTGAAAAATTAATTAAAAATAAGTCAACCCCTTCAGATGATTCTTATTACAAGGAATCTGAAGAATATAAACGTCTTTATAGATCAGGAAAAAATAAATTTCTAGGAGGCGTTTGTGGAGGTGTTGCTGAATATTTCAAAATAGATCCAACATTAATTCGAATAATATGGGCAATAATTGTATTTTTCCCACCGGGATTGGGAATAATACTATATACACTCTTTTGGATTTTTGTCCCCCGTAATCCAAAACATATCTGGAGTTAATTCTATCTAATAATACTATCAACTAGATTTATACAACGTCTTGTTTCTTTTACATCATGGACTCGAACTATATCTGCTCCATTAATAGCAGCTATACAAGCTGCTGCGAGACTTCCTTCTAATCTTTCAGTAACTGATAATTGTGAATCTTTACCACAAACATTGCCTATAAATGTTTTTCTGGAGGCGCCTACCATTATTGGAAAACCAAGATCTTTGAATTCCGAAAGACAACGTAATATTTCGCAGTTATCTTCTACACCTTTACCTGTTCTTTTACCGAAACCTAAACCTGGATCAATAATAATTTTATCTTTTTTTATACCACAAGAAATAGCATAATCAGTTCTTTCCTTAAAAAAAATAGATATTTCTTTCACAACATCATTATAACTTGGATATTCCTGCATATTTCTTGGCTCACCCATCATATGCATTAAACAAATTGGAACATTGTAATGTGCAACAATGCGTGCAAGATTTTTATCACCACGTAGCGCTGTAACATCATTAACCATTTTTACACCTAATTTAAGTGCTTCTTTAACAATCTCAGACCTATACGTATCAATAGAAATTGGAATTTTTATTTTTCTAATAAGTTTCTCAATTACCGGAATTACACGATTTCTTTCTTCATCAATGGTAATTTCTTTAGCACTAGGACGGGTGGATTGTCCACCTATATCAATAATATCTGCACCATCATTTTGCATTCTTATTGCATGGTTAACAGCATCATAAATTGAAAAAAATTTACCTCCATCCGAGAAAGAATCAGGCGTAACATTCAAAATACCCATAACATATGTTTTTTTATCAAATTCAAAAAAACCACTTATTTTCATTTAATCTACATTCCTTAAAATATTTTCAAGTTCTTTCGAAATATCTTTTAATCTTAAATAATGTCTTGCAAGTTTTTTAACAAGTTCATTTAATTGTTTTAAAGTACCTATTATTAAAATATCCCCTGTTTTATCATATAGTTTAAAAGTATCTTTTGGAACAGCTACTTCTCCACCAATTGAAAGCATATCTTGTTTAATTATAATTGCATCCTGTAGAACAACATTCTCAAGTTTTATAATCTTAGTAATTGCTTTAGGTGCCATTATGTTAATACTTTCTGAGTCACTGCCTATTTCTTTTATTACTTCTTTTGCATCCTTAATTGTTTTTATATCTATTATAGTAGGATTATATTTTGTCACAAAAAAGGTAATGATGTTTTTCTATATCAAATATTTGTAAAGACAAGATTATTTTTTACTTTTTTTAATTTTCAAAGGTAAATAAAGAATATAAAATATACAAAAAAATTCAATATTGGCCGCAATTATTACAAGAAAAGGATCTTTTGGCCATGCACTAAAGGAAGATAAATGAAACAAAGATAATAAAATCGTTATTGTTAGTGCAATTATTATATAAATAACAATAAGTTGTTTTTCACTTCTATTTTCAAACATTTGGTTGCCGATATACTCTTTAACCTATTAACATTTGTGGAGATAAAAAACTAGTAATTATAAGAAAGTGATAAATGTATTTAATCACATTTATGAGTTTTATTTTTTTGTTTATTTTTTTCATATAGTAATTTTTTCATCATTAATTCAAAAATCTTATCCTTTTTTTCATCATTTGCATCTATTAAATCTTCAGTTAATAAATGTAGAAATACTCTGTATTTTGTTTCTTCTATATCTACACCCATATAGAAATCATTTAGGTTGTTTTAATTTTTTTGTAGATTTATTTAACAAGATAATCTCTTGCTTCTCCAACAACAAATAAAGAACCAGTTACACAGATAATATCATCTTTTTTTGCAATTGATAAAGCATATTTTACTGCTTCATTTACTTTATTTTTCACAACAATTTGGTTTTGAAAATTTAAATTTTCTAGCATTTCTTTTAATTTAGTTGGTTCAGTTGCTCTTTTATTTTGCGATTTTGTAGTAATAATAATATCCCCAATTGGAGCAATTATTTCTAACATTTCTTTTACATTTTTATCAGAAAGAATCCCTAAAACAAGTATTAATTTATTATAAACAAAATCATCTACCAAAGTTTTTTTCAAAAAAGATATTCCAGCAATATTATGAGCACCATCAAGAATAATTATAGGTTCAAAACTCACTATTTCCATTCTGCCTGGATTTACTGCTTTTTCAATACCTTCGATTATTGCTTCATCCGTTATATAAACTCCATTCATCTGAAGTTTTTCTATTGCTGCAATGCTTAGAGCTATATTTTCACCTTGAAGTTCACCAAGTAACGATGTTTTAACAATATATTCTCTTAGAAAACCGGTAATTAAAAACTCTTGCCAATCAACTCCACCTTTTGTTTTTTTCCAAGATGTATTATCAATAATAGCGATAGATATATGTTTTTCATCAGCAACTTTTTTAATAATCTCTAATGCAGAATTCTTTGCAGCGGTAATTACTGGAATTTTATTCTTAATTATTCCTGCTTTTTCAAATGCAATATCTTCAATTTTATATCCAAGAATATCTTGATGTTCAAGTGTGATATTTGTAATTAATGATAGTATAGGTTCAACTATGTTTGTTGCATCAAATCTTCCACCAAGACCAACTTCTACTATAGCATAATCAACCTTTTTTTCTTTAAAATATAAAAAAGCCATTGCTGTAACAATCTCAAAAAAAGTAGGAGTATTATTTTTTTTGTTCATTTCCTCAATAATAGGTTTAATTTTATTAGCAAGTAAAACAACATCTGACTCAGAAATTTCTTTATTATCTATAATAAATCTTTCAGAGAACCTCTGTATATGAGGAGAAGTATAAACTCCTGTTTTGTAACCACTAGTAGTTAGTATTGATTGTAAAAATCTACAAACAGAACCTTTCCCATTTGTTCCACCAACAATAACACATTTGTAACTATTTTGCGGCTTTCCAAGTTCTTTACAAATAAATGTTATCCTATTTAAACCGAGTTTTATACCAAATTTTTCAAAAGAATATAGCCACGTTATTGTTTCATCATAATTCATAATAATTTAGTATCCCTCTGAATAAA
>Ga0209427_10008528_pt1 | contig 11529 bp, 14 predicted proteins | sample DeeMarSWOR136_30_FD_187465 | JGI IMG/M metagenome (GOLD analysis project Ga0209427, IMG submission 187465) | Marine sediment microbial communities from White Oak River estuary, North Carolina - WOR-1-36_30 (SPAdes) (version 2) | ecosystem: Environmental > Aquatic > Marine > Intertidal zone >... | reverse complement strand
TTCACCCCAGCCACTGCCTCGACTATCCGGGGCAGTACCGTGCCAGTAAAGATAACCAAGACAAGAACAACCAGAATAATATTAGTAAGAAGGAAGGCGCCTTCTTTGGAGATGAGAGACGACGGTTTTTTCTCCTTCTCAAAACTTCTGTGGCGAATGTAGAGTAACGCCAGTGAGCTTATTAGTGTCACCAGAATGGCAGCTAGAATATAGGGCGGAAATGGTGAGCCGTAGAAGCCGTGCAGGGGAGACTCGATACCACCGTGAGTAATAAAGGGACTGAGCAAGGTGAAGGCAAAAGTGAATATGATGAGACAAAAACCCCATGTCTGCAGATAATTTCTCTGGCTTCGCATGGCAATTGAGTGGAGAAAGGCAGTCCCCAGTAACCAAGGCATCAGCCCAACATTCTCCACGGGGTCCCAAGCCCAATACCCCCCCCAGCCCAACTCATTATAAGACCACCACATGCCCACCAGGTTGCCCAACCCTAGTGTGCACCAGGCAAAGATTGTCCAGCCGCGGACCCTGAGACTCCATTCAGCACCGGTACTGCGGGTGATAAGTGATGCCATAACCAGTGCGAACACGACAGCAAAACCGGCAAACCCCAGGTATAGTAAAGGAGGGTGAATCAGCATACCGAAGTTCTGCAGTAAAGGATTTAAGCCAAAACCGTCAACAGGGGGAGACGGATGTTTTGCAAATACGTTTACTCCAAATGTAACCAAGGCCAGAAAGAATATCTCAACGATTGCTAATATAGAAAGTGCGTAAGCCTTACCCGGCTGGTGATTATCTCTTTTCTGAAGAACCAGCAAGGCGGCAAACAGAGAAACCAGCCAACCCCAGAAGAAAATTGAACCGGCTTTATCGGCATACAGGGCACTTAGTGTATAGACAGCGGGCATGTTCTGGCTGGTATGTTCAGCTACAATCTTAACGCTGAAATCCTTGGTGATAAACGCGTATAAAATGATGGCTAACGCCAGTGTGAATAAACCAAAAACAGCAAGGATACTACTTCGGGCGCTTGCCACCAGGCGTCTGGAGCCAACCCTGACACCAATCACTGAAGCTGCTGCCGAGAATATAGCTACCAGGAGAGCTATTACTAAAACGATGTACCCTATTTCTGTCATCTATAAGACTAATCTTCGGGTTCATACTTGGAAGGACACTTCAATATAAGTTGACTCGCACGAAATATCTTCCCTGAATCATATTTCCCATCGACTAATATATCTGAGCCTGCCTTGAAGCCACTGGGTTTAGCACCATTGTATATAACTGACAGGGTTTTACCACCCTCAGTAATGGCAAATCTGAGTTCAAGGTCTTCAGCGCTCCAGTCTATTGAATCTCCAACAACCTTACCAGCCACTCGAACATGTGTATCATAGAATTGATCGCCCTTATCAACGAACTCGCTCACGGTAAGATAGTAGCTAACCGAGCTTCCCAAGCTCAGGAAAAGTAGGTAGCCAACTACCAGAACTAAGATACCCCCCCCGATGAGAAACCTCTTTTTCACATCCTCTACGCTTCCTTGACCTGAACTTGGTTCACCTTTGCCTAGTCTACTCCGGCAGCAATTATAGTGTCAACCAACGAGCCAGGGCTTATACAACAAGGTACCATGTGAGGAAAATTTGTTTGACGGGGAGACTTGTCTATTGGGTACTTACCGGGCAACTAATTTCTTGCATTCTGAGCTAGTTCATACTCTTGACATAGTATACTCCCGTGTGGTATATTGCCCGCAGGATTTACGCATTAGATTTAATATGGATAGCCGCTGTTTCTATTTATCTAATCATTGGTTCAAGTTTGGTATTAGCTATGCTCTAATGCTTACCAATGTTTAATCGGATACTATAATTAAATTGAGGAGGAACAGATGCAAATGAAACCCTGGATAAAAGTAATTGCCGTAATAAGCCTGATCTTAGCTCTAGCCGCCGTACCACTGCTCAGCGCTTGCGGTGGTGGAGAAGAGCCACCACCACCTCCGCCGCCACCACCTCCACCACCTCCAGTAGTAGAGTTTGAGGTGGTTGAGGATGCTGTTGCGGCATACCTGGCAGACCCAGCCGGGAATATGAATGCTGCCGACCTATTCATGATGATTGCCGAAGATAATGCTCCGTATATTGTCAGTATTCGCAGTGCGGCGGATTATGCTGCTGGGCATATCCCCGGTGCAGTTAACAAAGGGTTTGGTGACCTGACGACGCTCTCCATGGATGAGGATATTCTGATATATTGCTACACCGGGCAGTCAGGTTCCATGGCAATCGCCGTACTCGGCGTTCTGGACTACGATGTCCAGAATCTACTGCACGGAATGTGCTCCTGGAGCTCAGACGCGGCGGTCACCGCTGGCGCGTGCTTCGACGCCACAACAGTCGTGGGTAATCAAGTTGAGACCACAGCCAACGTGCCCACAGAAACTTATGATTTTCCAGAGCTGGAGAACACTACTTCAACCGATTCAGATGAGATCGTAGAGGCTGCGGCGGCAACGGTTTCACCCAAATACATCACAGCCGCTGACCTGAACATGAAGATTGCTGAGGAAGAGGACATGACCATCATCAGCTGTCGCAGTGCAGCAGATTACGCTAATGGGCATATCCCCGGTGCAATCAACATTGGATTGAGCAGTCTAGCTGAAAATCTGGACAAACTCGACCCTGATTTGCCGATCTATGTATATTGTTACACAGGACATACAGCCGCCCAGGCAACAGCTTTGCTGAATATGCTGGGGTACGATGCTTATAGCTTGAAGTATGGTATGTGCTCCTGGTCTACGGATGAGACGGTTACCGCTGGTAAGTGTTTCGATGCCGCAGGAGTTGTGGGTTATGCGGTTGAACAGTAAAAACCCCGTTTTTACGGAGTTTTTATATGAACCCTATTACCCTGACAAGTAGAAAGAATATATAATAGAGGATTTTACGAGTAACTGAGTAACAGTAACTAAGAAATAGGAGTGACAGATGAAAAGGTTATTGTTCGCTGTTATCGGAGTACTCATTCTAGTTACAATCGTAGCTGTTGGCTGCGTTGTAGAGGACGGTGTTGGTCCAACCCCAGATGAAGGGGAAGGGGTAGTATCTTCCTGCGTTACTTGCCACAGCGATAAAGACCTTCTCAAACAAACAGTAACCATAGTGGAGGAGGAGAAGTCTGAAGAAACCTCTGGCGAAGGCTGAGGGGGCGAGTTACCTCCGTTGGAGGTATGGCAAAAGGTCTTCCTGAAAGATGCCGACTTCATTCAGAGTACTCATGGTAAGGTAGGTTGTGTTATCTGCCACGGCGGCGATAGCCGTATTGAGGATAAAGAAACCGCCCATGTGGGGATAGTAGCCGACCCTTCTGAGGCAAATTGCAATACCTGCCATAAAGACATTGCTCATGTGAATGATATCAGCCTGCATACCTCGCTCGGCGGGTTTATATCTGTTCTTGAAGCCAGAGGAGGAAACCTGGAAGAGGATTCCCCACTGGCCGAAGCTTTTGAAAACCACTGTCAGCAATGCCACACATCATGTGGTCAATGTCATGTCAGCCGACCGGATGAGTTAGGCGGTGGCTTTATTTCCGGGCACGAGTTCCGGGAGACTCCCTCAATGCAGTATAATTGTATTGCCTGCCATGGTTCTCGTGTTGGTGCCGAATACTTAGGGGAAAATGCTGGGATTCCGGCTGATGTCCACTGGACGAAGGCCACTATGACCTGCACCAAGTGTCACAGTCAGGAACTCCACGGCTCAGATCAATCCGTAGACACCAGATATGGAAATCCAGTTGCGGTGAATTGTGAAGACTGCCACCAAGATGTCTGGACCAACACAGCAGGTAATCCCCAGCATGAGCAACACCTAGGTGACCTCTCCTGTCAGGTCTGTCACTCCTTACCTTACAAAAACTGTTATAGCTGCCACGTAAATATCGACCAGAAGGGACTGCCCAGTCGTATCAGTGACCCATCTGAAATGCACTTCGAAATCGGATATAATGCGTTACGGTCATCTGAAAATCCTTATAAATATGTGGTACTACGTCATCCACCAGTCACCGCCAGCACATTCGATTATTACGGAGAGAATCTCTTGCCCAACTTTGATGCGGTACCAACCTGGAAGTACGCCACACCGCACAACATCCAGTTGAAAACTCCCCAGAACGAGAGTTGCAATTCCTGCCACGGTAATAGAGACCTGTTCTTAACTGAGGACGATGTAAGTCCGGCTGAGAGTGAAGCAAATAAGGATATCATAGTGCCTGAGATTCCCGCTCCTCGCCCTGGTGAGTAAATTCAGAACGCACTGTTGGATATTTAAGGAGTAGATTTGCAACTAAACCGAAGAGATTTCTTAAAAGCTTCCGCCGGGGTGGGGGGGTTGGTGTTGCTACAACCAGCGGTTCTAGCCGCTACTAATGAATTTCCAAACACGTCAGCACCTCAGTCAGATATAGCAATGTTGGTGGATGCCTCCAAGTGCATTGGCTGCTGGTGGTGTTATGCCGCTTGCAAGAATTACAATAAGTTACCGGAGACCATCAAACCCGACCCAGAGCAAGCACCTGAGCTAAGTCCTGATGTCTGGACAACGCTGCATACTACAAAGAGGGACGGTGAATGGATTTTCAGAAAGCAGGCCTGCAATCACTGTACTGACGCCGCCTGCGTTGAGGTTTGTCCTACAGGAGCTCTGAGCCGCAACAAGCTGGGTTTTATTCAGTATGACAAGGATAAGTGTTCTGGCTGTGGGTACTGTGCTGAGTTCTGTCCATTTGGTGTGCCGCAGTTAGATTCCAACAAGCTTACTGGTGCTGCCGTGATGGATAAATGTACTTTCTGTATAGAGCGCGTTACTAATGACCAGCAGCCCGCCTGTGCTGAAGCCTGTCCTACAGGGGCAATAAAATTTGGGAGGCGCTCTGAACTGCTTGAGGAAGGTAAACAGCGGGTCGCAGAATTGAACAACATAAGTTCTAAAGGTTATCTTTATGGTGAGAATGAACTGGGGGGACTGCATGTAATGTATGTGCTTGATGACTCCCCTGAATCATACGGTCTTCCCGCTGCCCCACAAGTACCACCCACGAGTATAGTACGCAATGTTTTCCAGTGGGTTGGCATTGGTGGATTAGTGGCAATAGTCGCTGGTTTTGGACTGAACTACATTATAGCCCGGGAAGCAAAAATTACCAGCGAACTGCCGGGTAAGGAACAAATGGGGAGGGGGAAGAGAAATGGGTGAGCCGCGAGTAGTTGAACGTTTTAAGAAGCGGACAATCTGGTTTCACTGGATACACACAGCGGCGTTCCTGGTACTGATAGTCACCGGTGCAATTCTGTTTATTCCCGGACTTGGCAGCGCAGCTGCCGGTGGTCTTACCAGGCTTATCCATCGTATTGCAGTGGTCTTTTTCGTCGGTTTGCCAGTAGTCTACTTTGTGTTCAATCCTAGAATGTCACTCCACTTCATAAAGGAGACTTTGACCTGGGGTAAAGATGATTTAGATTGGGCAAAGGTAGCACCCCTTTACTACTTTGGTGGTGATGAAGAAAAGATGCCACCACAGGGGCATGTGAACACCGGGCAGAAGATGTGGCAATTTGTTGTTCTAGGCACAGGCATACTCTTTTTGGTTACAGGTTTTGTGATGTGGTTCTTCAAAGGCAGCGTGGCACCAGGCATCTTTCAGTGGTGTGTGGTTGTCCATGATATTGCCTTTATTCTAGCCTTTCTCATGCTGCTGGTGCACATTTACCTGGGTATAATTCATCCCAGAATGACGGAATCACTCCGCTCAATGTGGGATGGTAAAATCTCCAAAAAATATGCCAGCAGCCATTATGGTAAATGGTATGATGAAATTTCCGCGAGCGAAAAATAGCAGTTAAGGCAACACTTCTAGAAAGTAAAAGGTTTTACATTACCGCTTAATCTCACCGAATCTACTTGAGAATCCGCACCCGCCTTCATATGACTACTACCCTTATCACAGAATCCAGAGCAGCCATATCGGTTTCGCTGCTTTGGCGAAAGCAGAGCTTCAAAAAAGAAATTGGAGGCGACGAGCGGATTCGAACCGCTGAATAAGGGTTTTGCAGACCCCCGCCTTAACCACTTGGCTACGTCGCCTCTTTCACCCGTAAAAATTTCCAATTTTCACGAGAACCCTATTCAATTGGAGCGGAAGACGAGATTCGAACTCGCGACCCTCTCCTTGGCAAGGAGATGCTCTGCCACTGAGCCACTTCCGCATTACCCTTAGTGCCGAGGGGGAGATTTGAACTCCCACGAGCTTGCGCTCACTAGCCCCTCAAGCTAGCGCGTCTACCGCTTCCGCCACCTCGGCTATAATCTGGCAGGAGTGGGAGGACTCGAACCCCCGACCTGCGGTTTTGGAGACCGCTGCTCTAGCCAACTGAGCTACACTCCTATCCCAAAAATTCATTTTATCACAACTTATTATAAAAGTGTAGCATAACCGGGGTAGCTCAAAGGCAATGGCGGGCTATTGTAACCGGAGAAAAAGCAACCCAAATCCTTATTCATTTAAGTGGTATCGATTACATGTCAGCCTACAACGGGACGGTATTCTTTCCTAATAAACTTCGTGGTATAATCAAGGTAAATAAAGAGCAACCAAGAAGGAGGTCATTATGTTAGATTGGTTTATGGAAACAGGAATACGAATTGCGGTAATTATAGTAGTCGCTTTAATCCTATTTGTTATATTGCGTTTTACATTACCCTTGATAGTTAAACGATTTGTATCACGCAGAATGGCAGGCGACATAGAGGCAGAAATAAAGAAGAGGACCGATACTTTATCCTCAATATTGATTAATATTGTAGGAATTATTATCGCTATCATCGCTATTCTTACCATACTTCCTGAGTTTGGTGTGAATATTACTACATTGATAGCTGGTTTAGGTGTCGGTGGTCTAGCTATTGCATTTGCTGCCCAAAACTTGGTTAGGGACTTTATCACTGGTTTCTTCATACTGCTGGAAGACCAATACAGGGTAGGCGATGTATTAGCCGTTGCTGGTATTGCCGGGCTAGTTGAAGAGATAGCCTTACGACGCACAATACTCAGGGATTTGGACGGTATAGTTCATTCTATTCCGAATGGTAAGGTTGAAATCTCAAGCAACATGACAAAGAAATTCTCACGGGTGAACTTGGACATATCTGTTGGCTATGGAGAAAACCTGGACCGAGTTATTGAAGTCATCAACGCTGTTTGCTATGAAATAGCTGAGGACCCGAAATGGAAACCAGACTTAATAACTACCCCAGCAGTAGTTAGAGTAAATAATTTAGGAGATTCTGGTATTGACATCAAGATAATGGGAGATACAAAGCCATCACGACAATGGGATGTCATGGGGGAATTACGGCTTCGTATCAAAAAGACCTTTGATAACCAGGGAATTGAAATTCCCTGGCCACATACGAAAGTCTATTTTGGCAATACACCCGCTACTACCAATGAAAACTAGAAACGGTCTAGAGTTGCTTGGGTATTGACAGTTCATATGTATCTTGAATATGATTAGCGTACTTATTACCAGTAAAGGAGGACACTATGGGAATTCCACAAATCAGCGGACTTATTGGTGGTATCCTAGCTATTCTTGCGGGAATCATTGTGCTGATTAAGCCCAAGATACTAGTTTGGGTAGTGGGCATTTACTTAATTGTATTTGGAGCCTTTGCTGTTTTAGCAGCTCTGGGTATAACCTAAGTTCTGCTCATTCACGGCAAGAAATACCTGGGATACAATCGACTAAAAGAACTTAGACTTTCTACCACCACAATGAAATAGTCTGTGCAGGAGTTTTTTCCCCATCGGCATACTTATACGGATAGAAGGACGAATATCCCGATGTTTGTTCAATAGTGTCCATATGCAACAATTTTGCATTATGTATGATGAATAACAGAAAGCTGAGACACAGTCACCTATCCACCATTACCGCCGCCATCTCCCGCTTCATCACCTTCATTGGTATCTGGCAAGCTTCGGGGCGTCGAACTGTATTGTTCAGTATCAATTTTCTCCATATCTTCCCCGCAACAGACTAAGGTACCACCTCCAATCTTAGTTACTGTCACCTCATTTCCACATATGTTGCACCTGTATTTTTCCCCTATTTTCTCGACTGCCATAATAAAACCTCCTCATGTTGAGCTAACGGGGATGCGTATTTCCATTGTCTGCTTCTCGCTCGGCATATCAAAGACGGAAAGATAGACCTCTTCGGAAGGACCGCAGACCCTGAATCCTTCACGTTTTATCCATTCCTCGAGACGCTCGTATGACGAACCGGCCTTACGATAAGAACCTCTATGCAGAATACTGGCTATCCTTGTTTCCGGTAAGTTCCTTACGCCAGCACCCATCTTATCATCACTCGATTCTGGTGTATTTGTTGGGACAGGATAGAAGACTTCCCATTTGAGATCTTGTATGCTGACTTCGTTCGGTGTGTTGTAGTAGACGCCAGAAGCAGGGCCTACCGCTCTCAACGAAGCTTGGAATATGTATTTATTCAGTCTCTCGAGCATTTCTGGAAGCTGACGCCACGAGCCCCTACACTGAAGATACACGATGGTTCTTGGTGGTATTTCTTTAAATGTGATGTCTTGTATAACCATACATAATAGTGTGTATCGAAATTATTCTACTCTATCAGCTTGAACATTCTTTTTGGTGCACCACAGACAGGGCATTTCTCGGGAGCTTCTCCTTCTACCGTATTACCGCAATACTGGCAGACATAAAAGGGCTTGAGTTCCATGGTCTCGCCCTTATCGAGCCTGTTGAGGGCGTCCTGATATAGACCGTGGTGTATTTCCTCTACCGTATTTGCCAGGTCGAAACTATCGACTGCTTTCTTCTCACCCTCGGTTTCTGCTTGCTTAATGAAGGCAGGATACATCTCGGTAAATTCGTGGTCTTCACCACCGATGGCGGTAAGCAGGTTCTCCCTGGTTGATTTTATCCCCTGCATAACTTTTAGGTGGTTTCGAGCGTGTGCCGTCTCGGCATCAGCAGCAGCACGGAATAACCGTGCTATTCGTTTCTGACCTTCTTCCTCAGCTTTCTCAGCGAAGAACAGGTACTTACGATTAGCTTGGCTTTCTCCTGCGAAAGCGAATTCTAGATTATCCTTCGTTTTATTCAAAGCTATCCTCCTGCTAGAATACTTCAATTACTATTTTACAGGCAATCACAAACGATATGCAATTCGTGTGCTTAGTATATGAAGTAAGAGGCGTAATCACCAATCACAGGAAGTAGACTCTGAGAGACCAGCACATATGTAACAGAAGTCCGGACTGTTACATCCACAAAGATGTACCGAATCGTGCACTATGGAAAGTTATTTTGTATCCTTTGAGTTTTAGAATTATTGAAGCTGAAGAGAAGTAATGCTAAAATCAATTTATTAGTAAAGTTAAAGGAGGAGACGGAAATGAGCATTCAAGTAGGTAAAGAGGCACCTAGCTTTGTTGCCAAAGCATACCACGAGGGCACAGCCAAGGAGATTAGACTCTCTGATTACCGGGGCAAATGGGTCATGCTTTGCTTCTACCCTGCCGACTTTACTTGTGTCTGACCGACAGAACTGTCGGCAGTTGCCGTCAAGTATTCCGAGTTTCAAGAACTAGAAGTACAAGTACTAGCGATCAGTGTAGACAGCAACTTCTCACACAAAGTGTGGCAAGAAGTGGAGCTCTCTAAGATGGTGGAGGGTGGCATCCCTTATCCCATGATTTCTGACCCTGGGGGGAAGATAGGCAGCCTATATGGAGTTTATAATGAGGAAAAAGGGGTAGATGTTCGTGGCCGTTTTCTCATCGACCCGGAGGGGATGGTTCAAGCAATGGAGGTTTTAACGCCACCTGTAGGGAGGAATGTAGCTGAGGTTCTGCGGCAATTGAAAGCCTTCCAACACCATCAGAGAACGGGCGAACTCATGCCTTCTGGTTGGCAACCAGGGAAACCGACCTTACCTCCAGAGTCAGAGACGCTAACGAGAGCTGGCCACGTTTGGGAGATTTGGAAGACAGATATGGCATTCTAAAATATGCGACCATGCTCGTCCAACAAAGCTTTGAACGCTGCGTACTTGTAGCGAATACAGAATGATGCAGTTGCGTAGCATCAAGCTGTATAAACAAGTGACAGAATAGCATTATGTCACATTAGACAGCAGGAAGACTTCGAAAGAGCAAATCTGCGTGGTACCCCTGGCGCGACTCGAACGCGCGACACGCGGTTTAGGAAACCGCTGCTCTATCCACTGAGCTACAGGGGCATATTATGGTGGAGATAGGGGGATTCGAACCCCCGACCTCTGCGATGCGAACGCAGCGCTCTCCCTATTGAGCTATATCCCCACATTGGTAAATTATAGCATACAAGGGCTTATTTATTAACCCTGCCTCCTGCCAAGGTTTTTTAGCAACCTCTTTCTTCCCACCCCAGACTGGTATTTGGGGGCTGCGCCCCCAATCCCCCACTCCTTATTCAGGAACTAAATCACTAGTAGTTTTTACAAATGACCTTATAGAAATTTTCCCGATGTCGCTCAGATAGACTGAGGACGCTATGTCACCCGGAATGCGGCACATCTTATCCTCGCTTCTCTGTCATTGCTGTTCTCTTTTTCTCCGTCAATGCGAGTCGTTCGCCCCTTGGTGAAGGATAAAGGACGTACCAATCCTGCCGCTTCCCCTACTCCGAGATTGCTTCAGGGCTGATGCCCCATACAATGACGAAGAGGGAGTGTCATAAATATCACCAATCACCTGAACGAGAACAATTCCTTGTCAGTCACCGACAACACTGCTATACTAAATACACTAGTTGATAAAGATGAGACAAGCTGTGAATTACGAGACTATTATCGGATTGGAGGTGCATGCTCAGCTACTGACCAAGAGTAAGATGTTCTGCCGGTGTAGTGCTGACTATACCAATGCCCCGCCAAATACCCTTGTCTGCCCGGTATGTCTGGGTATGCCTGGCGTCTTACCTACCATCAATCAGCAAGCAGTAGAATATACTATAATGACAGCTATAGCCCTGAACTGTACTATCTCTGATTATACCAAGTTTGACCGCAAGAACTATCCCTATCCCGACCTGATGAAGGGCTATCAGATTTCCCAGTATGATGCTCCCTTTGGGTATGGTGGCTGGCTCGTTATTGAAGTTAATGGTAAGAAGAAGATAGGTATAACCCGTGTTCACCTTGAAGAGGATGTAGCCAAGCTAATACACCATACCTCCCCAGGTGAAGAGTCTTACAGCCTGGTAGATGTTAATCGCTCCGGAGTGCCGCTAATGGAGATTGTGGGTGAGCCTGATCTGCGCTCCCCGGAGGAAGCAAGGCAATACCTGATAAAGCTGCGCAGCATACTCCAATATCTAGGTGTATCTACGGGAAATATGGAAGAGGGAAGCTTCAGGTGTGATGCC
>Ga0209427_10008520_pt1 | contig 11535 bp, 7 predicted proteins | sample DeeMarSWOR136_30_FD_187465 | JGI IMG/M metagenome (GOLD analysis project Ga0209427, IMG submission 187465) | Marine sediment microbial communities from White Oak River estuary, North Carolina - WOR-1-36_30 (SPAdes) (version 2) | ecosystem: Environmental > Aquatic > Marine > Intertidal zone >... | reverse complement strand
CCATGTTAAGCAATGACTCGGTCTTGAACTCACTGCAAAAGTACTGCATGGTCCGGGCAATACCGGCGTTCAACTCTTTCCAGTCGATGCCATCGCTTCGCGTAACCGGGGCGTAGACACGGGCTTTTTCAAGAGCGATTTGCTCTCTGGATATTCTACCTTCGCCTATCTGCCGGGAAAAGTCGGCGGCTTTCCGACCGGCATACCTGCCGGTAGCGGCCGCGTAGCTGTGGTCGCCAGCGGAGAACGTCTGCTCCCCGGCCACGTACAGCCCGTCCAGAGTGGACTTCAGGTCCCAGTCAATGACCGGGCCGCCGCCGCCAGTCGTCCGCCACTGGGAAGGGCTCGTCCCCTCGATGAAGTTGTAGTTCTGGAGCAGGTGTTTGTCGGGGTTGAAGCCGGCTTTTTCATAGGATCCGGTAATGATTTTAGTGGTGGACTCTTCTCCCAGCATGAGTTTCCAGGTAGCTTTACGTTCGATATCCGGCATGGCGGGGAAATCACCATAGAACGGCAGGGCATATTCCCCGTTCTGTACTCCCTGTCTGATTTTTTCCATAACTTCCGGCGTGGGCCTCATAGCACCGGCGTCCGCCCAGCCCTGTGTCGGCCAGGGCAGTAATTTGCCGTTAGCATCGACAAGCGGGACATTTTCATAGCTGGCGTCTCCGGCACCACCGTACCAAGTATGCTTGTAGCCGGTGCCCAGCATCAGAATCATCGAACGCTCCATCAAGGTAAGCTCGGCACCGGCCCTCCAGGCCATCGCCACGCCGTCGCCGGTCATGTTACGCGAACGGAAGGTATTATAGCCTGACAGCTCTGTGTTCAATAAGAACAGGGAATAGTTGCCGGCAGTGGCCAGAATGGCGGCTTTCGACCTGAAAACCATGAACTCGCCGGTGCGATTATTGAATCCTGTAGCGCCGACCACCCTGGCACCCTGGACACCACCCTCCGTCAGAAGGCTGGTAACCATGACACGGTCGTAAATATTAACACCGAGTCGCTTGCATTCCTTTTTAAGGGCGGGTTTGAAGGTGGTTCCCCATACCCGGATGACCACATTGTTCAGTTTTTGTTCCGGGTTGCTTTTTAAGACTTTCGGCTTCAGTAACCCAGGGATGTAGCTGTGCACCCGAGTATAACGCGGGGATATCATGAATTTGGTCTTCTCATCCCGGCCTATGGCACCCTCATATTCATCGTCCGTATCTCTGATTTTACCGCCCATCTGCTCCAGCTCGAGCAGGGCGTCATAGTTCTCCCGGCACTGAATCTGTGTGCCGATGCCATTACTGTATATGCCTTCAGTCATATGCTCCGCCCATTCATCCGGGTCCACATTGGACAATGGATTGGCGGGGGCATTGCACCAGTGGTCGCAGCCGGGACCCCCGGCGCCACTCCTGATGGTGTCCCCCTTCTCGACCAAGGCGACTTTTACGCCTTTCCTGGCGGCACTGATAGCCGCCCAGCATCCGGCAATACCACCGCCGATAACCAGGACGTCAGTCTCGATTTCCTGCTCTCTGTCATAGTTTACCGGGTACGGCCAAACAGGTGCCTTACCGTCTTTTTCCAGAAAATCATGCCATTTGGTCATTTCGTTAACCTCCTTCCAGAGTTAGTATTCTTATATCCCTGTTTTTGAAGATAGCAGGTTATTTTTTTATCAGGGCTTTGCCATCGGAAAAAGCATTACCTACCCTATTGCCGAGTTCAAAATAGCCACCCGCGGCCAGCATAACAGGATTTAGCTTCTTAATATCCGGCCTATCATCCGTGATGCACTCCTTGTTCACGTAGGTCTCGACTATTTCACCAATGAAGACTTCGTTGTTGGGCAGGTCTACCAGATTAATCACCTTGCAGAGTATGTTTACCTGACATTCTTCTATCATTGGTGCCTTGTCAATAGTGCCGTAGAATGTTGTAAATACCCCTGATTTATCCGTATCTTTTCCAGAGACAAGGCCAATATAATCCGTCTTCTGCGTGAGGTCACTCGATGGTATGTTTACGCTGAAATAACCGTTTTCTTTGATGCCAGCATTCGAATAATGGGCTTTATTCACCGAGATATACTCAAGAGGTGGGTTCATGGACATGCCACCATAAGAGCCCAGTGTCAGGTAATTTACCTTACCGTTGACCAGAGCACCGACAATAACCACGGGTGAGGCCCTGACAGCCATTTTACCTACCATTACTTTTTCCATAAGAAACCTCCTTAAAATTTGAGTGATATTATAGTTATGTGATTATTGCATTAACATATAATGGGGTATTTCCGTTGAGATGCATGCACGCCAATTATAAGGAGTTGCCAACGAACTGTCAATTTGACACTCGCGTCAGGTTATTGACCAAGAGTAGAAACAAAACCCACTTCAAGCTAGTTCTAAGAACTCCTTCCATCGTTGTGACTTATAAAAATATCTCCCCATCCAGACTAACAGGGAGTGCCCGAGACCAACGCGTGATATAGATGGTGGAGACGGGTGAGGGGTGGTCTCCATCGTACCGTACCATTCAGCATCTAGTCAAAGAACGGCGAGCTTTAACAGTTAGCTTCCACAAATATAAGTAAAACTTTATCTTTATGTCCAATTTTAAGAGTTGGATACCCTGCCCTGTCCCTACTTCTTACTTTCTAGTCTAGTATGAAACTAGACTACTTTTTTGGATGCAAAGCCAATAACTTCGTAAAACGGGTATTTCTTATATCATATGAAGCGCCTTTACCGAAATCAAGCTATTCTTAAAAATAATTTATAGCAGCAGCTGAATTCATAGGCGTGTTTTTCTTATTGACAAACTGTTTTTCTAGTTATACAATTACAGCAATTTATACTTCATATGCGTATTACACAATTCATACGTTTTACACGCTTCCAGTTACGGAAATATCGGATAAAGAACATCCTCAAAGGAGGAAACATGTATTATAAAAAGATATTTTTATTGTTGCTTATCCTGCCGATACTTCTCCTTTCCGTCACTGGGTGTACTTCTTCACAAGAAAACGGTCCAACACAGCCTGAAAACAATGACATTCCTGCACCACCACATGAAAAACCCTCTTCTATGCCATCCCCGTCTATCACCGTAGAGTTATCATTTCCTGACGGGGCTCCGTCGCTGAACCAAACAAGAGAATTATTATGCACAGTCAGTACACCGGGGATGAGAACAGATACCGGTATCAGTATCGATATACAATTACCTGATGCCTTTCAACTTGTTAGCGGCGAGCTCTCATGGTCGGGGATGGTTCCAGGTAAGAGCTCAATTGGCGTAATAAATCCCAATTTAAGATCCACAACAACCGGGAATTGGACTATTAACGTGTCATATCAGATAACTCCTAAGCCTGGAGGAGAAAAAGGCACCGGATACGGTCACCTTTATGTTACTGTCTCGGAAGATTCGGCAGAATGGGGAAAATATCCTCCCTGGCAGAAAGGGCCGCCGTCAATGCCAAAACCAACGCCAAGCCCACCGCTATTAACGCCGCGCATAAAATCATTACCTTGATCCTGCCAATCCTATCAGAGAGGGGCCTAGGGTAAGCTTCCCAACTATAGCTCCTATACCTATCACGGTTACCAGCCTGGTAGCTACTTCATAAGAGAACGCCAGCTCCTGTACGGCGTAAGTGCTCAAGAAGGCAAATGCTATAAGTATGGAGAAACCCGTGAGAAGATAAGCCAGGCCGATAAGCCAGAATCTACTGTCCCGCAGGAGCTTCAGGTAGGTCACGCCAAGCGGCTCGCGGGTACGCCGTCCCAGCCCTGCCTGGCCAGGTTTAGAATGCTCTTCCGGAGAAGACAGATATCAAAGAATTATACGCTTAAAATTGATTTAAGGCCAATAAAGACCTAGAATTAAATAGGTTCATGAAGAAAAAAGACGAATATCGGAGGTAAAATTTGAAAAAGACCATAGCGCTCCTGCTTCTGGCAATTACATTATTAATATCTTGCACCAGCCCGGCAACAACGCCACAACCTGAGCCGGCACCAGCACCCACACCGGCTCCCGCCCCTGAGCCTGAACCGGCGCCAGCTCCCGCTCCGGTACCTGCGCCTGGACCAGCACCAGAGCCGGTAATTACGCCTGAGCAAGATTTATTCCAACAGCGTCTTACCCTTCTGGTGGATCAGCTTGAACAGCAACGCCAGACCCTGCACGTACCCGGTATGGCCATCGCGGTGGTTAAGGATGATGAAGTAGTCCTCACTCATGGCTTCGGGATTGCTGATATCGAGAAGGAAACACCAGTGACACCCGAGACCATTTTCGGCATTGGTTCATCTACTAAAGCCTTCACCTCTACCTTGGTTGGTATGCTGGTCGATGAAGGTAAGATGGAATGGGACAACCCGGTAACCAAATACTTACCGTACTTTCAGATGAATGTCGAGAGTGATAATGAAAACGTCGAGGTCACGCTGCGGGATGTACTTTCACACCGTACCGGCTTTACTCGTATGGGCTTATTGTTTGCCAGTGGTCAAATCCCGCGCGAGGAAGTGCTGCTTGATTCTACGAAAGCCGAACCATATGTGCCCTTACGTGAGAAATGGTATTACAGTAATGTGATGTATATGTCCGCGGGCGTAGCAGCCGGTAAAGCAGAGGGTACTGATTGGGATACAATGGTTACAGAACGTATCTTTAAGCCACTCGGTATGGACAGCACAACCACATCCGTAACCGAAGCTAAAAAAGATCCCCGGCTGGCTTCGGGCTATCTGTGGGAAGAGGATTTACAGGATTACGATTATAGGCCCATGCGTAATATAGATAATATCGGACCGTCTGGATCGATCAATTCTAACGTGCTTGACATGGCACAATGGCTGCGTCTACAGCTTAACCGTGGGGAATACGAAGGCCGTCGGCTAATCAGCGAGGAAAATCTCCGTGAAACATGGACGACCCAGATTGATATTACCGATACCATAGGCTACGGCATGGGCTGGATGATATGGGAATGGGAAGGCCAGCCGGTTATTGAACACGGTGGTAATGTAGACGGCTTCTCAGCACAGGTGGCTATGCTACCCGAATCCGACATCGGCTTCGTATTGCTCACCAATGCTTCCATAAGTCCTCTACCGCCACTGGCAATCAATATGGTCTGGGACACACTACTTGGAGAGTTACCAACCGATATCAATGGTGACACCGCTGCTTATGAAACATATATCGGTAAATATATCGCTAACTTCGGCCAGTTTAAAGACACGATATTTACGGTACTCGTACAGAACGGTCGTCTTGCCGTCGATATACCGGGTCAACAGGTCTTCGAGCTAAAGGAACCTGACGAAGAAGGCAAGTGGTATTTCGCCGTTACCAACGATATTGCTGTATCATTTGAACGCGACGAAAACGATAATGTCATCGGCATGAAGATGTACCAAGCTGGTATGACCTTCGAATTACCGAGAGAGGGTGTTGAGATTATGGCGGAGATCCCCCTGGACGAATTACAGAAGTATCTCGGCTGCTACCGCTCCGAGGAGCTGAAAGTGACCGTTGAAGTCCTGATACAAAATAACCGACTTGCCGTCGATGTGCCCGACCAGATGGTATATGAGCTGTATCCCCCCGATGAGGATGGTATGTGGTTCTTTCGTGTCACGCCGGATATAAGCGTGAGATTCAGCGAAACGCCCACTGGACAGGTCGAATCGTTGACCATGTATCAGGCTGGCATGGAGTTTATCATGCCACAGATTGAAAGTAAGAGACTACCGACAGTTGCCGAAATCATGGTGCTACGCGATGCCGAAGGCAACGAGGCCGCCCTGGAAGCTATGGGCAACTATAGAATTGACAGCACTATTTACAGCGTTCAATCGGGAGTTAGGGGTACAGTATCCATCTATGTCGCCGGTCCTGACAGATATCGTGTAGATGCGGACTATGGCAAGTACGGCTATAGCCGTACGGTAGTAAATGGTGACCATGCCTGGGTTGAATCGAGCTTCGGGCCGTTTAAGGAACTACGAGGCCAGTTACTAGCGCAGGCAAAGCAGGGACATCCTTATGTTATGACGAACGATTGGCGTGACTACTTTGACTCTATAAGAGTGATTCGAGCTGATATTCTTGATGATAAAGAAGTCTATGTAGTGGAGTTGAAAGCCGGTGACCTGCCGGCGATGACCGTATTTATTGATGCAATAACGGGTGACGTGCTACTTTCTAAAATAATTTCAATTCAGGAGGGAGGTATCGGCATCCCGGTAACTACCAGATCCGAAGACTTCCGTGAGGTGTATGGCATTCGCGTCCCTTCTCGCTCAATCTCAAGCAATGAGCAAACAGGCCGGACTATCGTTGAGGATGAAACAATCGAGACTAATATACAATTAGAGGACGGCTTCTTTGTACTGACACCACCGGTAGATTAAGGTGCTGTTTGATGAACAATTGATGAGAATGGAAGAATCGGCTATCTGTATATAAACTGGTCTAGGGGAGCATCATTACTCCTCCTCTCTTTAGATTCTAGTTAACCACAGCTATAGTACGAACATGGGGATGTCGAAATGCACTTGGGAGTGAGAAAGACCTTTTATCGTTTGAATTAAATGTCACAAATACTCAATTTGTGACTCGTTAATATCGCAAAATGGGGGGCAATACCTATCACTCTCGGAGTTCTAAGGACTAGCCGGGGAGAGTCCTTTCAACTACGTTCCAGTGGATTTCCTTAGAGCAGTAATCTGTCTATCAAGATAGTGTAATTACAAAATCTATACCACACCCTTCAGCATGTTCTTTGATCGCATCTATAATCTGCTTAGGCGATAATTGTAGAGTTGATTCTACAAATAGAAGGATTTTTTCAGGTGGAGTTCGACTCCAGGGCTTGGTATTTCCATCCAAACTAAGTGGCAGCGGGTGGATTCGAACCGCCGACCAAGAGCTTATGAGGGCCGCTGGCGAGGTTCTTATGATATCTCCCCCCTAATATAATAATATAGAGAAAACGAAGTTTGACAAAAGCGCATATATGAGTATAATAAACATGCTTGTATAACAACTTAATATGTCTGGCAGTGTGGTGAGATGTTCTAGGAATAATAGGGGCATCAGTAATCGCTAATGAAATGCGGTAGCTGGTGCCCTTTTCGTTTTTTGGTTAATCAATTATTTAAGGAGGAAATATCATGTCAACAGAAGAGAAGGTTTACCGCGACCTACAGAAATACCTGGACAGAATGCCAATCAATTACCCAGCTACTGAATCCGGTGTGGAAATACGCATATTGAAACGCCTTTTCACCCCACAAGAAGCTGAAATTGCCCTGCAACTCTCCATGATACCGGAGCCAGTAGAACGCATTCATAAGCGCGTCAGGAAGACCGGGATGTCTATCGAGGAACTTGAGAACATATTAGACGAAATGGTGCGTAAAGGAAGCATTATGCCAAGCGGTGAAGGTGATAAAAAACTTTACGGCAACGCTCCTTTGGCTGTTGGCATGTACGAGTTTCAGGTTGACCGCCTCAGTAAAGAATTTGCCCAAGACTGGCTTCAATACCTTGATGAAGCGTATGCCAGAGAAATGTACAAGACCGGGATTAACCAGTTGCGTACCATCCCGGTGGAAAAAAGCATTCCCATTCCTGAAAAATATCAGGTCAGCGACTATGACAGCGTAAGACAAATTATTGAAGATTCCGGTGAGAAATTTGGCGTGGCTAACTGTATTTGCCGACAGGCCAAGGATTTGGTTGGAGAGCACTGCACCAAGACTGACCTTCGAGAGACCTGCTTACTGCTCTCATCTGACGTTGCTGAATATTACACTAATGTGGGTATCGGTCGCTCCATTACCAAGGAAGAAGCCCTTGATATCCTGGAGAAAGCCCAGGAAGCAGGACTTATCCTCCAGCCGTTAAACTCAATGCGCCCCGAGGCCATCTGCTGTTGCTGCGGGGATTGTTGCGGAATCTTTGTGTCTTTGAAAAAATTCCCCCGCCCCGCCGATTACTATGCAACTAATTATTACGCAGAAGTTGACCCCGAGCTTTGTACGGGTTGCCAGACCTGTGTTGAGCGATGCCAGCTAGATGCTCCCTTTATGAATAACGGTACGGCTACTATCAACCTTGACCGCTGCATTGGCTGTGGCAACTGTGTTGTGACCTGTGAATCAAATGCCGTCCAGCTCAAGAAAAAAGAAGTGGAAACATTGCCTCCCAAAGATATAAATGACCTGCAGATGAAAATCCTTTCCAAGAGATCAGGCAAATTAGGTATACTTAAAATCGGGGTGAAGGCGATGCTGAAACAAAAGGTATAATACACTTACTTGAGCATACAACTAAATATGTCTAGTGTGGTGAGGCATTGGGGAATAAGAGGGGCATCAGTAATCGTAAATAAATAGCAGTGGCTGGTGCCCTTTTTTATATATGGGATAAATAAAGGAGGAAACTAAATGGATATCAAAGAATTTGCGGAACAATGGATAGAGGCGGACAAGGAAGCCTGGCGGAATGGTAACTTTGCACTTCTGGAAAAACTAGAAGACCGTGATGCGGTATTCCATCCGCCTCTCGGCATGCCTGATATGGTCGGCTATGAAGCGCACAAGCAGCAAATCATTAGTGCACGCCAAAATTATTCTGATATTGAAAATGAATGGCAGTATCTGACAGGCGAAGGTAACCTCATGGTGATAGGGTACAAATCGAGCTTTCGGGGCTCTAAAAAACCCGATTCTGCAAGAAACTTTTCATCAGATGAGATAATCGTCGCTCGTGTAGAGAATGGTAGAATTGTCGAGGGTTGGGCAAAAGGCCAATTTACATTCCCAGATTAATTCGGGAACCAGGCAAGCATCCTCATTAGCTGTTTTGGGTTGCTTCTTATTGCATTAGTGCCGTGAAATAGAATTACCAACGTACACATGAAATGGCAGACATCCTAATGTTTCTTTAGAGCTGATGCAGCAACTTGAGGCTATTCCATCACAATAAGTAACTTATGCCAATATATCACTTAGGAAGAGGGATTAGGCCGGGTGGTAGGATAAGAAAATAGCTAAACGATAATAGTACAGTGTTCGGATGATGGTCATCACTCAGAGGCTTCTTTAGCTTCCAGGGGTTCTACACCTTCCTCTAACCAATAATGTTGTAATGGTTCAGTGCTAGCATCCTCATCGGGGAACATTATCGTAGAGTATGACTTATCCGGTTCAGTAATTATCCAGATTTCTGGAAAGGCTTTAGATTTGTATGAGGAAAATAATCGCAAGCTTTGTTCCAGGTTCCGCGTATTTAGCCGTCTTACCTCATCACTCATATCTCCCCAGTCTCCTTTTCGGTAGCGTTCTAGGCTTTTTTGAACAAACGAGGCAAATTCCTCATTCTCTCGAGCCAGGTTAGCCACTCCTTTTGTTACAAGTATATGTCCCACATTTATTTCCACAATCTTAGATCTATGTAAAATGTCCGTCGTACCCTCTGGTGGCAACATTTCCTTTATATTTTCAATTACACTTAAGGCGATCAGACCTTTCTTAGTAATTCGATAACTGGGTAATCCCATTTCCTCTTCTGCCCCCTCTAACAAATCCGCTTCTAATAGGTTATTTAAGTAGTTTGATGCTTGTTCCTGGTTCAAATGGGCATAATAAGTTATTTGTGTTTTACCGGTATTCCCCAAACGTAATAATCTGAGTATGTCAGCTATTATTTCAATTCTTGAGCGATTAAGTTTTGGTTGCCATGTATCCATATCCACTAGAAGACCTCTTAATCTAACACTAAACCGACCTTTGAAACGGTCGGTTTCACTATTAGCTCCCCATCACCCAAGTGTCCAAATACAGGTGGTAGTTCGTTGCTACCGATATTCAACTGTATTGTTAAAACAGAACAATATATTATATACAATCATAGCGATTGGATGTCAAGATAACTTATTTTTACTTTATTTAACAAATAATTGAATATTGAACGTTAATATAATTAAGTAACATCACTCTTCCCCTTTTTATCAAATGTGGCGTAATTGCATATTTTGTCATATTGTGCAACTAGTCTGATTATAGAAATAGTTGAATTCATAACTGATTGGTCGTAGGTTCGCATAAAAAGCCAGTTTGTATAATAAATCTGGAGTCCTATAAAATTAAGAGTAGCAGTTTTCTATTTCTTGGAGATTTGCTCCTTTAGACTGGATTTAATAATATTTCAGTGCATTTAAAATCGCTGACGGCTTCAATTTCAATGTCTGACCTATTTCAGCATAACTTAAATATCCACAGTTCTGGCACAATTTTGGGTCTCCAGGATACCTACAACATTCATACACCTCTCCTTTTTCGTAAACACGACAAATATCCAATGGACGCTCCCAATCATTATTTAATGCTGACTTTAAACCTGCTTGCGAGTTTAATATTTTGTATTTCCTTTTTAGAACTAATAATCTGCCTAAAATTTCATTTCTTTCAGCAGGTTCTATATACAAATCATCATACCCATAATATGGTGTATGAAAATAAAAAAATATTCCACGTATCTGACTTATTTTATCTATATGCTTACAAAAATTTTCAATTTCATCTTTGTTATAGTTATTTATTGTAAAATTTATGAAAATAGAGGGATGCTGTGATTCATAAATATTTTCCATAATTTTGTCAAATGTTTCTCCACGCAAGTAATCATGAGTTTTTTGAAGCCCATCTACACTAATAAATACGGTATCGGCTAACGTTTTTATTGGCATTGTACCGTTGGTAAAAATAATAGCTGTGAGAAATCCTCTTTTATGAGCATATTCAACAATATCTTCAAGATTACGTTGTCCGTCATGCCAGATAAATGGTTCGCCTCCTTGAAGGTAAACCGCACGACCCCCTTCTTTGTAAAATGAATCAAGAATAGTAATTGCTTCTTCAAAGTTTAGATCCTCAGCCTCACGGTAAGTGACTCTGCAGTGACGGCATCGTAGATTACATTTGTTTGTTACAGTTAAGCCAGCTATAAGAGGAGTGTGTTTTTTAAATATTTGACGATTAATGATGTATGTAATTCCATAAATCATTTCTTTCATGACAATTGGATATTATACTCTGGAATGACCGATATGCAACTAGCTATTTGATAGGGCGTATAGGCAGGGATTTGGCTACGAACCTCCTTTGTTAAAGAAGAAATTACTTAGGACTATTTGGACCCTGACTGGGCAATTAGATGTGGCTCTGAACAAAAAGCCATTTTGTTCAACGTGACATGGTAATCCTTGACATCGCTAATATATAGTCATAGACTGTAACCACGAATTTGGCTTGGGAGGGTTATCCCTCATGAAGTGCCCGAGTTGCAAAGCTGAGAACCGTGAAGGAGTTAAGTTCTGTGAGCACTGCGGAGCAAGTATCGAGTTAATTTGCCACAATTGCGGAGCTCATGTCCCTCCGGACAGGAAGTTTTGTGGTGAATGCGGTCACTCTCTTATCGAGAAACCTCCGTCATTCATAAAGCCACGAC
>Ga0209427_10008518_pt1 | contig 11536 bp, 6 predicted proteins | sample DeeMarSWOR136_30_FD_187465 | JGI IMG/M metagenome (GOLD analysis project Ga0209427, IMG submission 187465) | Marine sediment microbial communities from White Oak River estuary, North Carolina - WOR-1-36_30 (SPAdes) (version 2) | ecosystem: Environmental > Aquatic > Marine > Intertidal zone >... | reverse complement strand
AAGGACGATCCTCCCGTGTTAAGCATATATGGAGATATGGATCCCGGTTTACCACAAGCTGAAATTCTCGATGCAAAGATGAAGGAAATAGGGGTACCCCATACTTTGATTATTATTGAAGGGAAAGGACACGGTTATAATGTGGACTTTACCAAGGACTATCCCATATGGGACTTCTTCGATAAGCATTTGAGGGGAGATTGATACTCGGGATTCAATCTTTTATATCTATTACCGCCAGTAGAATGTCTTAATTTTGGCCAATAAGGTATTATATCTTCACGTAGAGCGGTTTATTTTAAAAGGGCGATACCTTTTCTTCTCACTTTTTACAGAAAAACCACTTTTCCAAACTATTTGCAATTATGCTAATTTCAATTTATTAAGCTAATATTATTTTAATATTATTAATTTACGGATATAATGCAATTAAGTCTTATTTTTGCATCCTAGTTGGTAACAAACTAAATAACAAAAAGGAGGAGAAAAATGGAAAAGACATGGAAGCCTATGGTAGCGGGGATTTTGGATATAGTTACTGGAGCATTCGCCCTACTAAGTGTTATTGGGTTAGTTATCGGCATTGTTGTTATTGGGAGTGAGGTTGTTGGACCTGAAGTTCCTGATTTCGTAACCACTATTCTCTGGATACTCGCCATACCCTTCCTTATTATTGGAGTATTGGCTATAATCGGTGGTATCTACTCAATTCAGAGGAAAAAGTGGGGCATAGCGCTTGCTGGTACCATCGCTTCCACGGTTTATTGGTTTTTTGTAGGGATACCAGCTATTGTATTTATATCTCAATCTAAGGACGAGTTTGAATAATTGAAATATTTTATCTCCGGTATTTTTCCTGGGAGGAGATTAAAATAAATCCGAATCATTTTGGATATATGATTTATCACCGCTAGTAGAATGTCTTAATTTAACCCACTTTGATCCTGCAACAGCTCTGCATCTGGTTTGTGCATCCTTGATGAAATCGATAGCGAGGAGGTTAAACTGCCTCAGGATATATGGCAGGCAACAAAATGCAGTAATGTAGGAGGTTGCTGGAATGAGAGAAAGGATTGAGAAATCATATTATGGTTTCAAGGCGGTAAGGTACATCGCATTTTCTCTAATAGGTATAGGGATCATAGTTATTTCGGTTGCTGCTGTTCTTACTTCATTATCATACCCAACCTTCACTTTAATCCTGTGTTGGATTCTGGGGGTAATTTTGCTCATCGCCGGTATTCTATGGCATCTATTTATGGGATTTGCATGCAATCCCAGGAAGATAGAGCTTCTTCAGAGAGATTTTCTGGAGCGTCTGGAAAGAATATGGGATGGTAATGGCAAAGTGCTGGATATAGGAACGGGAAGTGGCAGAGCAGCTATTGAGATAGCGAAGCACTTCCCCGAGGCACAGATAGTCGGGATGGATTTGTGGTCGAAAGGCTGGCGATTCTTCGGAGTGTCAAAGGCACAAGCTGAGACCAACGCAAGGGTAGAGAATGTGAGCAACAGGTGTGTCTTTCAGCAGGGGAACGCGCTGGATATGCCTTTTGAGGACAGGGAATTCCAGCTAGTGGTAAGCTCCTTTGTCTTCCACGAGATCGGGATACCCGACCGGACAGAGCTTTTCAGAGAAGCCATTCGAGTGCTTGCTCCTGGCTGTATTTTCATGATATTAGACGTCTTTAACTCTCTGGATAAAGCATACAAGGCAGGGAATATCTCAGAGTTATTGGAGAAGATAGAAGGACTTGGCGCTGAGGATGTGGAACACAGAAGTCTGAAGGAAGCGGGTGTCAGATTGGGTGGTATGACCCATTTCTGGAGGATTGCCTATGTCTCCGGCACAAAGCCGAGGAATGGATAAGCATTACTTCATTATTGTTCCGAAGAATAACCAACGAAGGAGAATAGGTATCTACTTGTCTCCATCCTTATTCAGGTACATCCACTCGAGCTTGTCAGCAATGACTGACGCAACGTGCTGGCCCATTCTTTTACTCTGCAGCGTCGATTCAGCACCCAGCCGATGATTTTTCGGTTAAAATAACCAATCGTTACGATTAAAATGGTAGGAAAAGTAATTACGCGGCGCAAGTGCCATTGGCGCGAAGTCAGGGAAACGGGAGGCTGGGAACGGCGACAGGGAGGACTGCATACAAATCGTGGCAACTCAAGCAGTGATTGCAGGGGGAATCCTAGCCCTCTATCAAAACCCCACATTGCTCGTATATCCCAATTAATTTATATAACAGACAGCTGAACATCGCTTGGTAATGAAGTATTGTTAAAGTGATTAGCGTGCAAGGATAAAATCAACTTAAGAGGAAAATGAAAAAGTGTTTTAAGAATTCAGATATTTTCTGAAATCGGTATTCAGTAGTGTCATACTTTGTTTTAAGGTCTTAGCCATAGAAATAGTAGAGCGTCCTGGTTGTCGTCAACCTGCCCTGCGATTGCCTCCTGGACAGTATCGAGTGAGATGATGTCACCCGAGGAGAGACCGCTTAATAGGAAGACTATCGTTCCTGAGGACTCGTTGTGCGGGTCTGAGTTTCTGATGTAGTGGCACTTCGTCTCTGCACCAAACACCGGTGCGCCGTTTAGATTTACAGTCACTTTCGGATTTGCACGCTGAAGGGAGGAGGTGAGAGAATCGTTGTACACTAAAAGATAATCGCCTGGTGTATTAACTGTTATTTCATGAGCGTTTGTTGTAGTTGAATGAGTGAACACACTGCTATCAATTATATCATCGTTTTCCCACAAGATTGATTGTACGGACGCAGGGTTCCAGTTTGTTCCCCCCGATAGATTCGTTGCACGTGAGAAAAAAACACCACCGGAGGTATCGATGCGCTCGATACATATCGATGCCTTCTTTCCAGACTGCACCGTGATAGTCCCTGCCGTGGATTCCTGCTGTGTCTTCACTGTTATGACACTTCCAGCTGAAACGTTGCGTACCAGCCCTGACCAGTGAACGGAAGCATCGTTGTGTCCATCCGCGTTTCTTATGTATCCCTGCTTGCCCTCTCCTCCGGGAACTGTTACCCCATCATCCTGAACAATCACTTTTATATTGCCCCTCTGTATTACACCTGTAATGGGTACGTTCACAAAGATGAGATAATCACCTGTATTGTCTACAGTTATGTTTTCAGGACTGGTACCATCATTGTGGGTGAATCCAGTAGACTTCACAATCTCCTGCCACTGAAGTGCGGCGACTGCTGTGTTGAGATTTGTGCCTGAGGTCGTCTGTGTTGCAGTCGCCGAAAAAATTGTTCTTTCTGGCCGGATGTATTCCACATACATCGATGCAACCGGGCTCACAGTAACGGTTCCTGCAAGCGCGGTTCCCTGTACATAAACTTCGATAATATCATCAACATTGAGAGCAGAGAGCAGCATGGCAACATGATCCGATGACTCTGTGTGGTTGTCGATGTTTCGAATATAGGAAGACTCCCCGATCCCACCATCAGCAGCAGTACCGTTTACTCTCACCTCTGCCCTCACGCATGAGCGTTGTAGCGCAGAGGTCATGGGAACTGTCACTGCAATAAAGTAGTTTCCAGCCTGCTTTACCTTGAGCTGGCTTGAGTTTATTGTTGTGGAATGCTCAAAATATTCTGTATCGAAATCACTGCTCGGCCACTTGATGGCATAGGCAGTTGTCTGATTGATATTTGTAGGACTGGCTGGAGCTGTTGTCTCTATGCCGCCGGTTAACCATGCAAAGACCGCCGGAACACGTCCTCCATCACCATCAGAATCGCTTCTTGGAATAAAGTTGTTCTCTACCATATACCCGCAAGAAGAAAAAAGGAGCATAACAATGAGTATGTATATGGATCTTTTCATTACTGTATAATAGTATAACTTGTTATTGTGCCTTTTACCGTATGCCCATAGTTGATTTTCGACTGAACATAAGCTCAGGTATAGTGCTGGAGATTAATTGATGAGAGTTTTTATCATTCGAGATTTGCCAACATACGTAAAAAACCACGAAAAACACTCGTTTTGGACATTAAACACTCTTGAGTGCTTTTCCCACCGAAAAACAATTGCCCTCTTGCAAATATACCACCCGTAATAGAACATTTGGTCAATAGTAAAAAAATGTGAAGTTTCCAGGGCAGGTCAACAGCTATTGACTTAATACTTGGTAAAACATAATATGCTATTGCATTTAATAGCGCAAAATATTAGATAAACGAAAAAACTATTAAGGAACTATTGTCCAAATAAGCGTACAATATCAGATTCAAAAAGAAGGAGAGGAAAATGGAAGATTATGAGAAGCTCGGCGTCTTCTACTTGGGTCGCCCATATGACCTGAAAAATAAAAAACCACTGGATGGGTTATATCTTTATGATTCCAAAGATCTGGTAACCCATGCTGTTTGTGTCGGGATGACAGGTAGTGGTAAAACCGGTTTATGCATTGATTTACTTGAGGAAGCTTTCATAGACAGCATTCCGGCTATTATTATTGATCCAAAGGGAGATCTTCCGAATCTACTTCTTACCTTTCCTAATTTGTATTCTGAGGATTTTGAACCCTGGGTAAACGAAGATGATGCTCGAAAAAAGAATCTTACTTTAGCAGATTATGCAACACAGCAGGCACAATTATGGAGTAATGGTTTAAATTCATGGGGACAATCCTCTGAGAGGATAAAGCGACTTCGTCAATCAGCAGAATTTGTTGTATATACCCCTGGAAGCAATTCGGGTATACCCGTCTCTATCTTAAAATCATTTAGTAAACCTCCTCAGGCAATTATGGAAGATAATGAATTACTCAGTGATCAAATTAATACTACTGTTACCAGTCTTCTAGGACTCTTGGGTATATCAGTTGATCCAATTAGAAGTCGCGAGCACATACTTGTATCCACGATACTCAATTCTGCCTGGGAGAACAACCAGGATATGGATTTAGCTACCTTGATACACCAGATACAGAGTCCTCCTGTCAATCGAATCGGTGTACTTGATCTGGATGCATTTTTCCCAGCTAAAGATAGATTTGCGTTAGCTTTACAACTTAACAACCTATTAGCAGCTCCAGGTTTCAGCACTTGGCTCGAAGGCGAATCACTGGATATAGCCGACATTCTTTATACCTCAGAAGGGAAACCACGTGCAGCAATCTTTTCCATTGCGCATTTGAATGAAGCTGAAAGGATGTTTTTCGTGTCCCTGATGTTGAACCAGATACTAGGATGGATGCGCACACAATCAGGAACAAATAGTTTACGTGCTATAGTTTATATGGATGAAATATTTGGCTACTTCCCACCTGTAGCAAATCCTCCATCAAAAAAACCTCTATTAACATTGCTTAAGCAAGCACGTGCTTATGGAGTTGGACTAGTGCTGGTAACACAGAATCCGGTCGACCTGGATTACAAAGGACTGTCCAACACGGGTACTTGGTTTATTGGTAGGTTGCAAACAGAACGTGACAAAGCTCGTGTACTAGATGGACTTGAAGGAGCCACTGCCACTGCAGGTATGAAATTCGATCGACAATCTATGGAGCAGACTCTCGCAGGTCTCGGTAATCGTATTTTTTTGGTTAATAATGTCCATGATAATGATCCTGTAGTCATCGAATCTCGCTGGGCTATGTCATATCTCAGAGGTCCTCTAACTAGAAATCAGATCAAATTATTGATGGATCCAGTAAAAGATACCTATACGACGGCAGAGCTAATGGGAAGTGCCTATGCAATTAATGGTTCATCAACGGTTACACAAATAGTCAGTGCCCAAATACATGCAAAAGCAGCACAGACTGCCAAACCAGTTCTGCCTCCCGATATTAAGCAATATTTTGCACCATTACGAGGTAGACAACCTCAGGACCATGGTATTTTGTACCAACCAGCAATAGTCGGTTTTGCGCAAGTTCAATTCTCTGACATCAAGTCTGGCACATTCATTGATAAAGATCTAACGTACTATACGCCGATTTTAGACGATCCAATTCCGGTAGACTGGGACAATGCAGCAGAATTCGACGTTGAAATCAATGATTTAGAAAAGCAACCACAAGAATCGTCACATTTTGCAGATTTGCCATCAGCTGCAGGGAAATTAGAAAACTATAATTTGTGGAGCAAAAACTTTGCCACCTGGATCTACCGTATGCAAAAATATGACCTAATGAGAAGTCCAAGTTTAGAAGTGCTTTCTCAACCCGGGGAAACAGAGCGTGATTTTCGTGTTCGTCTACAGCTAACTGCCCGTGAAAAACGTGATAACGCTACTGAGGCACTACGTCAGAGATATGCTGTAAAAATTAGTTCGTTAGAGGAACGTATTCGCCGATCCAAACAAGTAGTAGAACGAGAAGCTGAGCAGGCTAAACAACAGAAAATACAAACCGCCATCTCAATGGGGGCCACCCTGCTTGGTGCTTTTGTCGGAAGCAAAGCAATAAGTTATTCTACGCTCGGAAGAGCTACAACGACTATAAGAGGCGTTGGAAGAACTATGAAGGAAACACAGGACATTGGACGTGCGAAAGAGACAGTTGCTGTAATGGAGCAAAAACTTCAACAGTTAGAAGAGGAGTTTCGAGCCGAAACTGAAGCTTTAACATCTAAAATCGATCCACTTAAAGAGACAATGGATATTGTCTCGATTAAACCAGCTAAGAAAGATATATCCATTCAATTAATAGCACTTTGCTGGTTGCCATTCTGGCAAAGCCCCGATAGCAAAATAACGCAAGCTTTCTAATTAAAGGGCGAATCTAAAATGAAGAAACACTGTTGAACTGTGTTATGTAGTATCTGTCTGTTATCAAAGATAAAAATCTGGTTTGCGTAACCAGGAATCTACAATTTTTCTATGTGTTTTCCATGGAAGCCTTCAACGAGCCCAGCGCTAGCGAAGCGATCTCTTTACCTATTTTTAAAGTTCGACCTAAATACGTAATTGCAAGATAGGTTATAAGACAACTTCATTTTACTGTCAAGGAGGAAAGCACATGATGACTCTGCGTACGGAGAAGTCGAAGAAGCTCTTTGAAAGGGCGAAGAAATCGATACCTGGAGGTGTGTCCAGTGCATCGAGGTCGACCCTCGAGGGATATACGCCCTACCCACTCTATATTGAGAGAGCCGAAGGATCAAAGTTATACGACGTTGACGGCAACGTGTATATAGACTATTTACAGGCCCTTGGTCCGACGCTTGTTGGGAATGCGAATCCAAGGGTCATCGATTTTGTATGCGAACAGATAAAAAAGGGCTCAACCTACGGACTTCCTTTCGAGTTGCAGATCGAGGTTGCAGAAAAACTGATTCGCCACGTACCATGCTTCGAAAGGGTCAGCTTCATGAATTCCGGCACGGAGGTGGTGCAGATGGTTCTGCGGCTTGCCCGGGCCTACACGAAGAAAAACATCATTGCAAAGTTTGAGGGGGCCTATCACGGGTGGGTCGACAATGTAGCGCACAGTGTACATCCGCCTCTTGATCTGAACGGACCGGATATGGTTCAGGAGAAACAGACCATAGGCACCGGTATACCGCGCAATGCCTTCGAGGATTTCATGGTTCTTCCCTGGAATGATGTTGAAGCACTGGAAACTGCTCTCAAGCAACATGGGGATAAGATTGCCGGACTCATCCTGGACCCGTGCATGTGTAACTCTGGAGTCATTCCCCCGGATGAGGGATTTCTGCAAAAGGCGCGAGATCTTACGAAAAAGCACGGCGTCGTGCTGATATTTGATGAAGTCATCACCGGATTTCGGTTAGGTTTGCACAGCGCCCAGGGGAAGTTTGGGGTTACTCCCGATCTCACCTCTCTTGCAAAAGCGGTGGGAGGAGGTTTTCCGGTTGCCGCATACGGCGGGAGAGCCGAGATAATGGATCTGATTGCTGATGGTACGGTCTTTCGGGCCGGTACTGTGAATGCGAACAGGATGGCAATGGCTGCTGCTCATGCAACACTGGAAATATTGGAGGAAGACGAAGGCAAGGTTTACCGTGAGATATACCGTATTGGTGAAAAGCTGATGCAGGGTATACAGGCCATAATCGACAGAGAACAGATCAGGGCAATAATTCAGGGATTCGGTCCCATGTTCCAGGTACACTTCACCCCCCTTGACCGAATTTGTAACTACCGCGATTATTGCCGGTCTGATCTTGATACATACATGATATTTCGCAATAAACTGATGCCCCGGGGCATATTCCTTCGTCCCGCGCACTTTGGCGAAGTGTATATATCTGCTGCCCATAGCGATGAGGATATTGATAAAACATTGGAGGCTGTCGATGACGTCATAAAGGAAATGAAAAAGGAGAACCTGTTATAAACTACCGGTATGCTTGACCACCCGAAGTCAGTGGAAATTGGACAGGGCAAAATCTCTCGGGGCTGATGAAGTGTTTCCTGCAGATGAAAATCTATTATTAGAATTAAACAAATGCTGCTCTGAAGGATTCAATTTTATCATTGATGCTGTAGGTAGTAATGATGTGATCAATAGGCGATTCAAGTTATTAGTTTCAACGGGACGATTGGTGTATAAAGTGTTAGTGCATCTTTAAGAGTTAAAATGCATAATCCGGAAACGAAACTGCCACCCATTCCGTTTATAAGTTACCACCAATTCCGGGCCAAAGTTGCCACTTTTCAGACATTTTCTGGAATCTCTCATATCTGGTATGCTTTTTCCTGAGCCTCACCTAAGCCTCTAGCAGGACTATCTATCTGTTTTGGAACAGTAATGAAATGCACACTGAGCACATCTCTCTCTTTTCAATTAACTCTTGACAAAATACTATATCATATATAATATACGAAAACATCTATGGATAATTTCCGCGGATTCACTGCCAGTCGTTATTCCCTTAGTCAACAAGTTCGGAATCACATTCTCAACAAAGTCGCGACCGGAGAGCTCGCTCCAGGCGATAAAGTCGTCGAAGCCCGGATCGCCGAGGAGCTCCATGTGAGTACAATCCCTGTGCGGGAGGCGATCCGGGAGCTTGCCGCGATCCGTGTACTGGATTACTGGGTGCATCGGGGGGCCAGGGTGCGGGAGGTCACGGTGTTTGAGACTGTGGATGCTCTACATGTAAAAGGCGTTCTCGAGGCGCTGGCAGCCCGGTTGGGCGGGATGAAGCTCCAAAGTCGACTTTCAAGCTTGAAGGAATACAGTCAGCACATCCAGGACGCGGCTTTTCGTCACGATTGGGTGGACTACCAGAATCAGAACCAGTTGTTTCACAGAGTAATTGTCGAGGCTTCAGGAAATCAGATTCTCCTTAACCTTTGGGACTCCCTAGCTTTTGAAGTACGCACCCGCTTCATCATGGACTACCTGCGTATGGTTGATCCGAGCGAGCTTGCCAGGGAGCATGAGAAAATACTCCGGGCTATTGAGGAGGGTGATACGACGAAGGTGGCCAACCATTTGTCATCCCATGCCAACAGACTTGTGGAGTATCTGATGGAACAGAAGGCTGCAAACAACGCGGGTAAAAAGTAAATAAAGTCCGCTGCCTGGACCAGGCGGACAGCAGAATCCCACAATTACTGGCTCAGCAATATGATGCGCGCGGAAAAGCACGGATACAACCAGTAATTAAACTCGAATGCACGGATCATCGAGAAATTGATAAAAAATAAGGAAGGAGCAAAAAATACTGTATGAGTGAAAACAAGTATCCTCACCTGTTCAGCCCAATCAAGATTGGGAACTTTGAGGTGCCGAATAGAGTCTGTCATGTGCCGACGGACATCTCTTCGGCCAACGCCGATGGGTCGGTTAACCAGCGGGTCATTACCTATCATGAGGAGATCGCCAAGGGAGGGTGCGGTTTCATCGTCTGCGGGGCAGCAACCCCTGACAAAAAAACCGGAAGGCCAACCGTCACTTGCCTTGCCGTTGATGAAGATCCCCTGATACCCGGGCTGGCCGAGCTCGCCGAAGCGGTACACCGGCATGGAGCGAAGATCGCCGTGCAAATCCAGCATCCCGGGCGCCAGGCTGCCTGGCCGCGCAAAGGTCTGATCTCCGCTACCGACCTGGTGGCCGATATCCCTGCTTCTGCTGGCCATGAAGTTGTCTACGCCCAGGCTGAGGCTGTCGGAAAATCTATTCGGGCCATGACGATCGAGGAGATCTACGACCTAATAGACAAGTTCGCCGAAGGGGCCTGGAGGCTTCAGCAGGCAAATTTCGATGCCGTGGAACTGCATGCAGCCCACGGCTATTTGATCGCCCAGTTCATGAGCGCCTATGTCAACAAGCGAAACGACCGTTTTGGTGGGAATTTCCAGAGCCGCATGCGCTTTCCTTTGGAGATCATACACGCCATTCAGTTCAAGTGCGGCAAGGATTTCCCGATTGGTATTCGGTACTCCGGCGAGGAGTATATCGAAGGCGGCCGCACTCTCGATGAGAGTGTCAGGGCGGCCATGCTGTTCGAGGAGCACGGTGTGTCTTTCCTGGACATCAGCGCCGGGATCTTCGAAGTACCCGGGCCGGTCATGGATCCGATGTACTACCCGCAGGGGTGGAACACCTACACCGCAGAAGAGATCAAGAAACACGTAAAGGTACCCGTCATCACGAGCCATACTCTGCGCGATCCGGACTACTGCGAGCGGATTCTGGCTGAAGGAAAGACCGATATGGTGGGGTTCTCCCGCCAGATGATTGCTGACCCCTACTGGGCCAACAAGGCCAGGGCTGGTAAGAAGGAGGAGATCCGCAAGTGCATCTCCTGTCTGGTCGGCTGCTGGCAGGAATCTCTGATGATCAAGCGCCACATGCGCTGCGCCATTAACCCGGCTGTGGGGGACGAACGATTTATCAGTTTCGGTCCCGCTGCGAAGAAGTTGAAAGTAGCAGTCGTAGGCGGCGGCCCGGCTGGCCTGGAGGCTGCACGTATAGCTCTGCTCAGGGGCCACAAAGTCACGGTCTTCGAAAGGAGCAGCGAGGTCGGGGGTGCCATTCTGTACTGCTGTACGGTCGCCGGAAAGAGCAAAATGCGCTGGTATGCAGACTGGATCCGCCGGCAGGTCGACAAGCTGGGCGTGGAGATTAAATATGAAAGTGTACCTAAGCCTGATGAACTGAAGGATTTCGACGCCGTGCTGGTTGCCACAGGCAGTGAGGTAATAAGGCCGGACATCAAGGGCATTGACTCCAGTTGCGTCTGCACCTTTGAAGACATACTGCGCTGCAAGAGTACGAACTGCGAGTACTGGCCGAAGAACGGTAAGCCCGAACCTGTAGAGGTTGGCGATACTGTCCTGATCTGGGGAGACCACTACGGAGCCGCGGACACGGCAGAAAAGTTGGGGACCGCGGGCAAGAAGATATATATCGTTACTGAGAACTCCGAGTTCGCGTCCTGGATGGAACCATGCCACAAGGACGTGATGGTCAAGCGCTTCAAGGGTGGCCAGGGAGAAGCGCTGACGGGCAAGACGTTCAAGCCCAGCCCGAATTTCATGCCGAACCGCGTGTTCCGGCAGATGG
>Ga0209427_10008515_pt1 | contig 11537 bp, 10 predicted proteins | sample DeeMarSWOR136_30_FD_187465 | JGI IMG/M metagenome (GOLD analysis project Ga0209427, IMG submission 187465) | Marine sediment microbial communities from White Oak River estuary, North Carolina - WOR-1-36_30 (SPAdes) (version 2) | ecosystem: Environmental > Aquatic > Marine > Intertidal zone >... | reverse complement strand
ACTTCAGCCAGAAGCTTGTTTGTTTTATTTTTCAGGTCAACCGTATTTGCAACTTTCATGATTCTTTCTCCTATATAGCTATTATAATAGCCTTTTATGGAGTGTCAAGCAATTTGTCAAAATTCGGAAGAATACTGTTACATTCTGGATTTCGTTAAAGACGTTGATCATTCATACCGCAATGAATCCACCGGGTTGGCCCTGGCCGCTTTTATGGATTGGAAAGAGATTGTGAAGATAGAGATGATCAGGGCTATGATGGCAGACAGCAGGAAAATCTCCCACCCGATTCGAGTGCGATAGACAAAATCCTGAAGCCACTTGTGCATGCTGTAATAGGCAATCGGCCAGGCCACAATATTGGCAATAATCACCCACTTGAGAAAATCTCTCGACAACATAAAATAGATATTAAATGCCGAGGCGCCAAGAACCTTTCTTATCCCGATCTCTTTTGTCTTCTGTTCTGCCGCAAACACCGCCAGTCCGAAAAGGCCGAGACAGGCCACCACAACCGCTGTCAAGCTGAAAACTTGAAATATGTCATTGAGCCGCCTATCCGCCCTGTGCATTGCTTCGAAATTTGCGTCCAGAAAGGAATAATCCATGGGATAATAGGGAACCAGCCGCTTCCACACTGACTGAATGGCCGCCAGCGCTTCGCTGTATTGGCTGGAATCCAGACGAACGGACAGGTAATCATGCTGTTCTATGGGCGTTACCAGAAAAATCATAGGGTAGGCCGCTCTATGAAACGAATAGAGATTCATATCATTGATGACACCAATGATTGTGCCGCTGTATTCCCCGCTTCGACTCCTCCACTGGACCTGTTTACCCAGAGCCTCCTCCGGACTGGAGTACCCGGCCTCAGTGACGGTCCGCGCACTGACCAGGAATTCCGCATTGGATGGATGGGACATTGTCTGAGTAAAATCCGTGCCGTGGATGATCTGAATGCCGTATGTGTCGACGAATTCTTTGTCGATAAAATAAAGAACCGGGGTCAGGTTCTGGTCTCTCCCCTCGAATGCAACGCTTTCATGCTGGCTTCCTTGTGTAGGAACGTGGGATGAAGTGGCGGTGTTCCGGATGGCCGGATACATAAGCAGTTCGTTCCGGAGCGCCGCATAGCCGGCCCTTGCTTCCCTGTTTAAGGGGATGACAAGGATCTCATCACGGTTGTAGCCGGTATTGTGTGTCTGTATAAAGCGCATCTGTTTGTGAGCGGTCAACGCCGCAATGATCATAATGGTGGCCAGGAAAAATTGGGAAATGACCATTCCCTTCCTGAGTTTTGTTTTCCAGCCGGCAGAATACGAACCGCCTTTCAAGACCTGGAACGGCGCCAAACCGGAGAGCACAAAAGCCACGTAGCTCCCTGAAACGACTCCCACAACCGCCACGATCCCCATTAAAGATGCCAGAGGGATGACTCCGGTCAAAAAATGAAGTGTGACCTCCTTGTCCGCAATCGCATTGAAGAGAGGAAGTAAAAGCCCGGCCAGAAAAAAGGCGAGAAGACCGCTCAGAAGACTGACTAGAAGGGATTCACCGAGGAACTGTTCTATGAGCTGTTTTCTCCGGGCGCCAACGACCTTGCGCAATCCGACTTCCTTGGCCCGTTTGAGAGAGAAGGCTGTGGAAAGATTGATATAATTGATGCAGGCGATGGCCAGGACGATGATCGCCACCAGGGAGAAGATGGTGATAGAGGCTATATTCCCGGTTGCCTCAATTTCCGAGCGAAGACGGGAATAGAGCCGAATCTTGAGGATGGGTTGAAGGTGATTGGTATACCAGGAATCTTCGCCAAAATGCCTTCTTATAAAATCCGGTAGTTGAGATTCCAATCCAGCCGCCTGAGAGGCGTCCTGAAGCAGAGCATAAGTATAGTGTGAGTAGAGGCCGCTGAACTGTGTCAGATCCTCTTTCTGATTAACATAGGATGCTAAAAAGTCGAAATGAAAATGTGAATGACTCGGAACGTTTTTGGCGATACCTGTGACCTGGAAGACCATCATTTCCCCCGAGTTGTAGGGATCTGCTTCCAGGGTTTGACCCATGGGATCTTCACGGCCGAAATACTTTTCTGCCATGTCCTCTGTGATCACGATAGAGTTAGGCTCTGACAAAGCTTTTACCGCATCCCCCTGAATAAGCGGAAAAGTGAACACTGTGAAGATACCGGGATCTGCGAAGAAAAACCGTTCTTCATAAAATTGTCGATCCTTGTGGCCGATGTAGATCCGTGTTCCCTGGCCCATCCTCCGAATTCGTGCAAAATCCACAACCTCAGGGAAATCTTCTTTCAGGGCCGGTCCAGTACCGAATGTGCCCGTGGCATTGGTGGGAACACCGTCCCCTGAGGTACTCGTCACCACCCGGAAGATACGGTCCGCATTCAGATGAAAAGCATCATAGCTCAGCTCATCCTGAATATGGAGGACGATGAGCAGGCAGCAGGCCATACCGATGGCGAGACCGGATATGTTGATGAACGAATAGGCCTTGTATTTCTTGATGTTTCGAAAAGCGATTTTTAAATAGTTCTTGATCATGGTTAGACTCCAGATAGTGTAATTTTTAAAATAAGAGGGAATCAGTTTGAAAATCTGGAAGGCATACCAGAGCAAGGCTCTGGATTTTCCTTTTTGGCAGCTAATCCGCTCATACATCTCCTCAAAATCACCCGCCAGATTCTCCCGGTCGTCGAAAGTGATGATATTTTTCAGGAAGAACTCCAATATCTTTAAATGACGGTCGTGCTTGGCCATGGATTCAATCCTTTGAAGAGGAATATTTCAGGTGGTTTTTCCAGAGTAGGTCTGATATCCTTTTGTGTTCTTCCAGCGCTTCAAAGCCCAATTTTGTGATGGTGTAGATCTTTTTTCTCCGTCCTCCTCTGACTGCGGTCGCCTCCCCGAATTCTGACTCGATCAATCCCTTTTTTTCGAGCCGGTTGAGAGGCAGATGAACGGATGTGAGTGACACTTTTTTCTTTGTCGTTTGAGAGAGATAGTCCGCGATAGCGACAAGGTAGGCATTTTTTTCCAGATTGAGAATGGAAAGCATGATGAGTTCTTCTTTACGCGTTAGACTTTTCAATTTTTCCCTCATGATTTTATTTCTTTTTAATATTTAGAAACATATCACTTAGTAATACTCAGAAAAAAAGAAAAAAGTTGCATGACTTAAAATAGTTAGACTGTAAACATCAAAACCGGGGTAGGGGACAGGTTAGACAATTGTTAATCAGAATAGGCAGGGGAGAGGTGTGTGAATGGGGAATATATTCTTTATTATTATTATTATTTAAATCTGTGATATTAAATAATTTACAAATTATCTGAACGTATACGAAATTATACCGGGGTCTATCTCAGACAATCATACTATAGCTGCAATTAACCTGGGTTTATGACGGATGTGTCTCTAATAACGGTTACTTTTCTGCCCACTTGCGGAGCTCACGTTTGATCTTCTCCTCGATTTTCTTCCCGATCTCTTCCCAGTCGTCCTTTTTCTCTTCCTCTTCTTCAGCCCAGTTTTTAATACCTTTACGGACCTTTTCCTCCACTTTTTCAGCGATATCCTTCCATTCTTGTTCTCGAGCGCTCTTTTTCCTTTTCTTTTTACACGAAGAACGCCAGGCTCCTCCCAAAGCTATTGAAGCTCCGAGTAAAAAGCCAAAATTGTACCACCCGCCGCTGTTGTTCACTTCGAACATTTCCACACTCTTGGAGAAGAGACTGATGATGAATGTGATCACACAAATGAGACCATGCCATAGTCCGGCCCAGAAGCCTGCCGGCTTAGCATCATATCTCGTGTTTCCTGGAGCACAGCTGCTTGTTACTATGATGAGAATGACCAGGCAGAGAAAGATAATGGAAAGTTTCCTGAATTTCATTCACTCCTCCTCCTCAAAAAGCTCTTGTTTAAATTTTTTTCGCGCAACGCTTTATACCACAGCGAATTTGCGGAGTCAAAGTGATAAAGATGTTCCTGTTTTCCATAACGCAGAGAATCCACGGGATCAGCCATGGCAGCTTTGATGGACTGAAAACTAATCTAAAAGAGGGGGGGCACCGCCCCGGCACTTAGGCCGGGACGGGCTCATGAGTTTACAAAAATTATTTCTTGATGACCTTATGTTGGGAAGGATCGTCGGTAGAAACCCGGAGTTCAGCTCCGAAGACAACCTCTCCATCAGAGTTGATCAAGGCCGCATCGCGTGCGATGAAGCAGCGCTCCTTAGGCAGCAGCAGGATCTGACCGATCAGGATCCAATCCCTGCCTTCATGGCTCCGAGTGGCTTGTGCCAGACTGAAATCCCGCTTGGTTTCGTCTCCGTAATCGCTGGAATGGAGTGTGGTCAAGACCTCCCAGCCTTGTATCCCGGTATTCAGGCATGGATAATAGTACCGCGTCTGTCTTTCCTGTTCGGGCAGGAGAAGCTGCTTCTCTTTCCAAGCCTTTCCTCGAAGGATGCGAAAGTCGGCTGGATTGTCTATAGGTACTGATATCAAACCCCGCGCTTTTATCTCCCGGTTAGGATCCACCAAAATGGCTCCGAAGCCGACAAGCCTTTCCTGTTTCTTCAGATAAAAGATGTCTCCTAATAGCGTCCAGGTCTTGCTGCCAAGGCCGCTAATAATCAGGGCGCTGGACCTTCTGGCAGGTGATCCCTTTTCAGCAATAACCACCTTAGATTGTTCGAAGTTGATGAGAGGCTTTTCAAACTCCTCCATCTTAAAGGATTCTCGGGCAGTGCTGACCTTGACTCCGGGTATCAGCATAAAACTTCCACTTGCTTCGAGTTCGCCGTAATCCGGTAGATCCGGTCCCTTCTCTTCGGTACGGCGGCCTTTAACCTCAAATCCCGAGGGACTATCCACAGGGACACTTATTTCGTTACCAATAAAGACCTTGCCGTCGGGATCCACAAGCATGGCTTTACGAGCGATAAACCGCCTTTCCTTTTTTTGCAACAGCAGTTGGCCGAAAAGCTTCCATCCTGCTGGCTCTTTAGAGAGGGCCTCGGCCTGACCAAAGTCATACTTATCGGTTTTTCCGGTTAGATCATCAACTGACCAGCTGTCTTTCGATGAATGGATCTCCCAACCCATAAGATCGGAAAACTCTATGTGATAGACCTGCTTTCCTTCTATACCGAAGTGCCTGGCTAGATTCGTCCATTTGTTGTTATATTCCGAATCGTGTGATCCAGTTTTTACAGCCTGGGGCTTTTCCGGCTCCAGTTGGATCTCTCTGAACTGAAGGATGACAAGAGAGAGTCGATCACCGCTTCGCAGGACGGCTAGCCGGCTTTCATCCGCCCCGACCTCAAATTTCCATTGAAGCTTTTCTTGAGTCTCGATGTGACTGAATTGCACTTCTCCCTGGATGCCATCGGCGGCGACCTTGATTTTCTCCTGCGGGAACCACAGCAGGTAGTCCCCAGCCCGGTTCATTACCTTTGTCTGCGAATCTAATGAATAGTACAAAGTATAGGGCATCCAACCTTGAGCGGAGCGTGAAGGATTTGAGGTTTTACCATTAAACACATCCCGCACCGCATCCAAAAGTCCTTCTTCATCCTCAGGATCTGTGAGCGGCAGGGGGACAACGCTGACCTTTTTTTCGGGGAAACGTCGGTTTTGGGAATCACCAAGCAGCCGTGAACCGTAGACAGAATACTGCAATCGGACAGGGATCTGCCGAATGTTCAGCCTCTCAATGACGCCGGCAACCTCTTCACGCACGCCCTTATCTCTGTCGGAACGCGCGATTTCTTTTAGCAGCTCTAAGGATTCACTGGAGAAATACCGGCCCAGAAGCAAAGCACACCGCTTCCGGATATCTGGGTCGGGATCGGATTCCAACAGATTTTTAAATATGGGAAGTACGTAGTCTGCATCCAGCTTGATTAGAGAGTTGAGGGCATAGAGTTTGATCTCCTTTTCACTTTTTTCTTGACTCTGAACCGCGGCGTCGATGTGGAATTTATAACTCTCACGGCCTAGCAGAACCAATTGCCCTGCAATCTCAACACGCAAAGTCAGGCCGTCATCCCTCCAGAGGCTTTTCGGGTGTTTTTCGATTAATTCGTTCAAACGATCTAGAGCAATTTCCTTGAGGCTAATGATATGCTCTTCACTTTTGCTGTCTTGGGAGAGCATGTTCAGGCTGTAAGCTAGCCAGTACAGGCCTTCATCCCGAAGCCTTCCCTCAGGATAATCCATCAAATAGGCCTCGAATCCCTCGCGGGCTTCATTCCATCTGTGTCTGAAGATATGTTCTTTGGACTGAAAAAACCGGTGCAGTGCTTCGTTTTCCTGATATTCGACCTGATTTACAGCCCAGGTCTTTCCGACGAATATTACGCATACGATTATCCATCCCCAGATGACGTGTCGTCTGATTCTTCTCATGCTATCCTCCGTTTTAAAGAGTGGATTGGGCGCTACCGTACTCCTGCAGTCTGAGAGAAACCTTTTTTTCCCGGATCAGGCTGGCAAGGTGTTCGGCGCTGTCGCGGTCCTCCGGATCGAGGTTGTCCATTGATATCAGAACGAGCTCCAGGTCCTGAAGAAGTTCTAACAAGATGAGATCTTCGCTGCCTGCGGCCAGGCTCTTAAGCAAGCGCGTCCGGATTAACATGTCGTTGATTACCTGCTGTTCTAGAAGACGGAGGGTTTCCGGAGTCTCAACACCATCCCGATTGAGGAAATCGATAAGTACGGGTTTCAAGCTGTTCGCATAGGATGAAAAGGAGTAGGTCGCGGCAGCCTCTGCAGGCAGAGAAAATCTTGCCGTACGGGGGCTCAGCACCTGCTTTCCAGCAAAATAGCCCAGGACAAAGACAGCGAGTAAAGAACAGGCAGCTAGGGCCCACTTCCTCATGGGGAACTGAGTAAAAAATCGGCGACGTCCTAAGACCTGATCAGAGATGACTGTCCAGGAACGCTTCAGATCCGGCTCCGGAATGTGACTGCTTTCCGATCGCAGATCCATGAGAGGAGCGGCTTGTTTGTATTTAAGGGTACAGTCTGTACAGGTCTGCAGGTGTGCCTGCAGCTCCTCCTTTTGAAAAGTTGTCAAACGGCCGTAAATACCGATAACGATGAGGTCTTGTGCGTTTTGACAGTTCATGGTTTCCCCCAGATAGGTTTCAGTGTTTTCCGGAGTTTGCGCTGCGCCCGGAAAATTTGTGTCTTGACGTTGCTCTGACTGCACTGTAGATCGTCGGCGATGTCTTTGATTGCAACATGCTGGTAGAAACGCATTTCAAAGATGAGTCGCTGCTTGGGAGGGAGGACATTGAGGGATTCCCTGATCCGTGCTCCGAACTGTTCCGTTTCTAAGGTCTTTTCAGGAGAGGGGTTTTGTGTTTGAAGATCATTGTACAAGTCGGATAAAGGAACATGCTTGTGCTGGTGTTTTCGCCGCTGTCGTCTGAAATAGTCGATAGTACAGTTGAGACAGATGGTGTTGAGCCAGGATGAAAAATTCTGCGAGACGTAGAACTTGAAAGTGTGTATGCGCTTGAAGGCTTTTATAAAGGTTTCCTGCATGATGTCCTCGGCGTCCTGCTTGGATGAGGTTTGGCGTAAAGCGAGACGGTAGATCCTTTGACCGTGTTCTTCATAGAGCCTTAGAAGAGCATCGGGGTGCCCCTCTTTGGCGAGAATCACGTTCATGTTTTCGCTCATCTGCAGTGCTTTCTTGGCATCGTTCATTATGAGGAACGCCAAACCCCTCTGTTTAGTCTACAAAAATATACCTGACTTATACAATTTATTGAAAGAAATTATGGTGTTTCCTCAGGGAAGTTTTGAACCTTTTTATATTTATGTGGTTTCTCACTTCTAACTCGCCTTTCATGCGGCGGGGAGAGTCAGCAAATACATGATCCGGCCTTTGCTGTCCTTGAAGCGGCTCTTCTTATCACCTTCCGATTTTCAAACAAGAGGAGCCGTTTGTTCCTTCCAAAGGCTGGGCCGGGATGATATGCAAGGTTTATGAGATAGACCCGATGCTGTGTCCTTGCCGCGGAGGCAAGATGTCCATTATATCTTTGTGATAGAGGAAAGTTCTGGTTTATTGAATCCCCTTCGCGAGATCCATGATCTACTCATACCGCAGTGAATTAACCGGATCAGCCATGGCGGCCTTCACCGCTTGATAACTTATGGTCAGCATGGCGATCACCAAGGCGAGTACAGCCGACAGAACAAAAATCCAGGGAGCGATATTGACCCTGTAGGCGAAGTTCTGCAGCCAGTTGTGCATGAAGAAATAAGCTGCCGGCCAGGCAAATAGATTGGCCACCAGAACCAGAAGCGCAAATTCTCGTGAAAGAAGCACAAATATTTTCCCGATCGATGCGCCGAGGACCTTCCTGATCCCGATCTCTTTGGTGCGCTGTTCGACCATATACAGTGCCAGCCCGAAGAGTCCCAGTGAAGCGATGAAGATGGCTAGAAACGAAAACACACTGAAAATCTGGCTGAGCTTTTCCTCGCTTCTGTATATCCTGTCAAAAGTCTCGTCCATGAAGGAATATTCAAACGGATGAGCCGGGTCCAGTTCTCCCCATTTGTTCTCGATAAACGCCAGCGTTCCAGGAATGTTTTCCGGCCTAATCCTCATGGCAAAGACATAGGTGTCTGACGGCTGGATATGAATGATAAGAGGATTGATTTCCTCTCTGAGGGACTGAAACTGAAAATCTTTAACCACCCCGATAATTCTTCCTTTCTTTTTGTTCCATTCAAATCGCGTCTCCAGCGGATTCTCCAACTGGAGCACCCTGACTGCGGCTTCATTGACTATAAAGGCTTCGGTCACATCTGTGCTCATCTCCTTCGAGAAATCTCTTCCTTCAACGATTTCCATCCCCATGGTCTTCAAGTAATCGTGGTCAGTGTAGATCATTCTTACAGTGATTGTCTTTTTCCCTTCATCTGTGACCAATTGTATAGCGTCGCCAGCCACGACGCCGCCCGGTACCCCGATGGTAACCGTTGCGCTCAAAATACCGGGATTCTGCATCAGTTCCGCCTTGATCGCTTCTGCATTTGTCCGGAGCGTGTTGTCTCTGATCGGAGTGACAACCACATGCTCTTTATCAAAGCCCAGTTTTCGGTTTCTTAAGAAATCGAGCTGGTCGAGTACGACAACTGTCGAGATAATCAAAACGATGGATATGCTGAACTGCAGGATGACCAGCGCTTTTCTCAGGAAAGACTTTGTTGAGCCGACGCGTAGAGAGCTTTTCAACACACTTGCCGGCTGATATCGGGAGATGAAAAAAGCCGGATAGCTTCCTGACGCCAAACCGACAAAGACCAGAATGATGACCATGCTTCCCAGTACAACAAAGTTATTCAATAGATTCACCTCGATCTCTTTCCCGGTTAAAGAGTTAAAAAGAGGCAGGGCGATCATCAAGAGAATTAAGGCCAGGAGAAGAGCAAAGAAAGTGAACAGCAGCGATTCACCCAGGAATTGTTTAACCAGCTGATACCGGCTAGCGCCGACAACCTTTCTCAATCCGACTTCTTTGGACCGGTTGACAGAGCGTGCGGTGGCCAGATTCATGAAGTTGACACAGGCAATGAGCAGAATAAAAAGCGCGATCACTGAAAAAATGGTGACATACTTGATATCGCTGTTCGGGTTGATCTCATGCTGAAGATTCGAATAGAGGTGGATGCTTTTCAGCGGCTGCAGTCGAGAGGACAGAGTGCCTCCCAGGATGGTTTTTATCTGGGGAGCCGCGTATTTCTCGATAAAAACAGGGAGCTTGGCCTCCAATTCTTCTCCCGGGTAGCCTTCTTGGAGCAAAAGGTAGGTATAAAATTCATGCCGTACCCAGTCCTGAATGTAGCGTTCCCGGATTCTTGGATTCTTCTCAAGTGTTTTGAGAGAAGCGAACATATCGGCGTGAAAATGAGAATTTTTAGGCATCTCCTTCATCACCCCGGTCACCAGAAACTCCTGCTCATTGATTTTTAGCGTTTGATTCATCGATTCATCGGTGCCGAAGTATTTTAAGGCTATGCGTTCTGAGATGACGAGAGTGTTGGGCGCCTCTAAAGCTGTATCCGGGTCTCCTTTGATCAAAGGGAATGTGAAGATATTGAAAAGAGAGGCATCGGCGAAAATCAGGCCATCCTCATAATATTTTTTGTCTTCATAGCTGACCATCCGTCGTCGACCTAAAAAGAACCTGACCGCATCCTCCACCTCAGGGAAATCGTTTTTCAATGTGGGAGCAAAAGGGGCGGAGGACAGGGCAAAATGCATGCTTAATTCTCCGGGCGCATCCAGGCTATCCACCAACCTGTAGATCCTGTCCGCTTTTTCGTGATAGCGGTCGTAGCTCAACTCATCCTGAACAAACAGAATGATAAATAAACAGCAGGCCATACCGATGGCCAGACCGGATATGTTGATGAACGAATAAGCCTTGTGTTTCTTGATGTTTCGAAAGGCGATTTTTAGGTAATTCTTGACCATAATAATTTAATTTCTTATTAATTTTAGAGAAATTTCTTTTATTTCTACGAAGCCTAACAAAAAAAGGTTGCCGCAGGCTTAAAAATTAGATTTTTTACCTCAAAACTGGGGTAGGGGAGAGGCCAGATATCATTTCCAGTAAATTAATTTCCGTTTTGAGAACTTTCCTATCGACATTATTTTGGGAACTCTTTATATTATTTATGAAATACAATGACTTGCAAAAGAATTAAGACTGAGGAAGACTACCAAAAAGTATTATACCGCATTGATGAGTTAATGGAGGCAGAACCAAACACTCCTGAAGGGGATGAATTAGAGCTTTTAGTAACCCTTGTTGAACTTTATGAAGAAAAGAAATATCCAATAGATATGCCCGATGCTATCGAAGCTATTAAGTTTAGGATGGAACAGCTAGGATTAAATTAAATGGATGACATAATGTGGTCGAAAACGGAGAAGGAAGTTGCCAGACAAACCTTTAGAAGCGCCTACGAAAGGGAATGCAAAGAACTGTCAAACAAAGTGAAAGATATGGCAAACACAGCCATAAACCCTGATGATATATGGGAACTTCACGATTTTCTCACTGAAAAAAGAAAGGAAATCGACGAAAAATATGACTACAGATATTCCGTTTTAATTTTAGTCTTTGGAAGATTATTGAGAGAAGGATGGATCGGGCTTGATGAACTTGAGGGCCTGGATAAGGATAAAATAACAAAAATTAAGAATATAGCAGATTTGTAATCCTATCACGCATTTTCAATCCTCACCAATAATTGAGAATTGGGATTTCTGTCTGGTGCTGAATCAGCAAACCTTCATGATATTTAAATTTTAAATATTACACTTTTAAAATTTAATTAACAAAAAATTCTAATTGGTTGACATATTACATTAATTATTGTATATTGTCAACAGAAAGGAGGAGAAATGAGCGAGAAAGAAAGTCTCAAAGAATTTGGGAATCGATTGAGATTGGCTAGAAAAATGGCAGGATTAAG
>Ga0209427_10008513_pt1 | contig 11538 bp, 8 predicted proteins | sample DeeMarSWOR136_30_FD_187465 | JGI IMG/M metagenome (GOLD analysis project Ga0209427, IMG submission 187465) | Marine sediment microbial communities from White Oak River estuary, North Carolina - WOR-1-36_30 (SPAdes) (version 2) | ecosystem: Environmental > Aquatic > Marine > Intertidal zone >... | reverse complement strand
GCATGTTTTCCCCATTTTTCAACGACTTCAAAATCTTGTGGATAATGAGCATCATTAAGATAAATAACCGGTACGTTGTGTTCATGGGCACCTTGAACAAGCTTCTTCAGATTTGGAATTATATACTTAGCCCTTTCGCATTTCAAGTCTCCTGTGACAAAATCGTTAAGCATATCAATTACTAAAACAGCTTTATTGTTCAAGATTATTCTCCCTCTTTCACGAAAGCTAACAATGTTCAGAGGCATATATTTCTATATTGCATTTACCACCTTGTTTCCAGAGTATACGCTCCTTTTGTGAGTTTTTCAGCATTCTTCTTTTGCACTATGACAGTGTCTTCTATGCGGATTCCGCCGAAACCAACAATGTATATACCTGGCTCAATAGTTACAATGTTTCCAATATCTAATTCATCTTTGCTTTCTTGGCTTAGAGTTGGAGGTTCATGAACTTCTAAACCCACACCGTGTCCCAATCCATGAACGAAATATTCACCGTATCCAGCATCTTCTATCACTTTTCTTGCAATTTCGTCTATCTCCTTTGCCTTTGCTTTAGGTTTTACAGTTTGGAAAGCCTTTTCTTGAGCCGTCTTAACGATTTTGTAAAGTTTTCTTTGCTTCGTTGAAGGTTCTCCAGCAGTAACAGTTCTTGTCATATCTGAACGATAATGCCGGTAACTTGCTCCTATGTCAACTACGACCAAGTCACCTTTCTCGATTTTTCTGTCAGCGCAACCTCCATGTGGAAATGCTGAACGGACACCTGATGCTACAATGGTTTCGAATGCAGTTCCCCAAGAACCTTTCTTACGCATGGCATATTCAATTTCTGCAGCAACTTCATACTCTCTCATCTGAGGTTTTATCACTTCATAAGCGGTTTTCATCCCTTCACTTGTCAATTCGCCAGCTTTCTGCATGAACTCAATTTCTCTGGCGTATTTCACTTTGCGGAGTTCCCAGACGAGTTTGTTTTCCATCTTCACCTTCGTTTCGTCTTTTAACCCCTTCATCAGTTTTTCATAATCCTCAAAAGACAGCGTGTCTACAGCAAGATTTTCTATTCCAAAGCTCTTAACTTGAGCAGCAATATCTCTCATTAGGTTTCCGCCGAGTTTCACCAGTTCAACTTCGAAACCTTCTCCTTCAGCCTTTGCCTGTTCATAATTGGTGCTATGAACGTAAATTATGCTTTCACCATTCTCAGGAACTAATAGGAAGGTTGCTCCTGGAAAACCAGTGAAATACAGAAGATTCATCTCATTAGTTATTAAGAACCCATCAAAACCCTTCTTTTCAAAGGCTAACTTTCTTAAAGCCTCAACCTTTTTCATGACTTCCACCTTGGAAAATACTGTTGGCTAGTTCTTACCCTAAAACATTTTCTATAGCCAAAGTGAAAACGCAGCGAACAAGCTGTTTCATTAACAATTCTTTTATGTTTCCCGAGCAGTCTAATCTTCAGGTGCTCTCAACATGTTTGACAAGAAGAAGATTGAAGAAATCCGACAACGAAAACTAGAATGGGAAAAAGATATCGTCTCAAGAAGCTTTGAAAAACTTCCAGAGAGACATGAATTCTTCACACGCTCTGATATTCCGGTTAACCGCGTTTATACACCGCTTGATATCCCAGATTTTGATTATTTGCGAGACTCGGGATTTCCAGGCGAGTATCCACTTGTTCGCGGCGTTTACCCAACCATGTATCGCGCAAGATTTTGGACTATGAGGCAGTACGCAGGTTTCGGCACAGCTGAACAAACTAACCAACGCTTCAAATATTTACTTCAACAAGGCCAAAAAGGATTAAGCGTAGCCTTTGACTTCCCAACTCAAGTTGGTTACGACTGCAATCATCCGATGGCGCAGGGTGAAGTTGGCAAAGCAGGGGTAAGCGTAAGCACTTTGCAAGATATGGAAATTGTTTTTGACGAAATTCCTCTTGACAAAATCACCACTTCCATGACGATTAATGCCCCTGCAAACATTTTGCTTGCCATGTACATAGCAGTCGGACAGAAACAAGGTCTTGAACAACTCCAATTTGGCGGGACAATTCAGAACGATGTTTTGAAGGAGTATGTGGCAAGGGGCATGTACATTTTTCCGCCAAAACCATCAATGAGAATTGCCACTGACATATTTGAATATTGTTCCCGGCAAATGCCGAGATGGAACACCATAAGCATAAGCGGGTATCACATTCGTGAAGCCGGTTCCACCGCCGTCCAAGAAGTCGCTTTCACACTTGCAAATGCAATTGCTTATGTACAGGCAGCTGTCGACAAAGGTTTAGACTTGGACAAGTTTGCACACAGATTATCTTTCTTCTTTGCATCTCAAAACAACTTCTTTGAAGAAATTGCCAAGTTCAGGGCTGCAAGGAGATTATGGGCTAAGATCATGAAGGAACGTTTTGAAGCCAAGAATCCAGTCTCATGGAGACTACGCTTTCACACTCAAACTTCAGGCGTTTCATTAACAGCCCAACAGCCTTACAATAACATTATCAGGGTAGCTCTTCAGGCATCAGCAGCAGTTCTAGGCGGAACCCAGTCGTTACATACAAACTCGTTTGATGAAGCCTATGCTTTGCCCAGTGAACAAGCAGTCATCATAGCTCTCAGAACCCAGCAGATTATCGCATATGAAAGCATGGTTGCTGACACTATTGATCCATTTGCAGGCTCGTATTATGTGGAATACCTGACAAACCAAATAGAAGAGAAAGCAGCAAAATACATCGAACAGATCGACGCTATGGGCGGAGCAGTAGCAGCCATCGAAAAAGGGTTCATGCAACGTGAGATTGCGGAAAGCGCATACAGTTTTCAAAAAGAAGTTGAAACAAAAAAACGGATTATTGTTGGTGTAAATGAATACCTGACTGAAGAAGACATTCCAATAAAAATTCTAAGAATAAACCCTGAAATCGAGAAAAAACTTGTGGAGCGCCTAAAACAGATAAAAAAGCAAAGAAATCAAGCCAAAGTGGAAGAAACCCTGGATAAACTACGTAAGGCTGCAGAACAAGAAGAGGCAAATCTCATGCCCTTCACACTTCAAGCCGTGAAAGAGCATGCAACTCTAGGCGAGATATGTGACACTCTACGTGAAGTGTTTGGTGAATACAAACCGCCATCAATCTTCTAGTCAACTACGAAGAGAACTTCACCTTCACTCACTGAAGAACCCTCAGAAACAAGTACATCTTTAACAGTTCCAGCCTTAGTCGTAGTAATCTCATTCTCCATCTTCATGGCTTCAAGAATACACAGAATCTGCCTTGCTTTCACTTCATCTCCCTTCTTCACCATGACTGAAAGAATTTTACCCGTCATAGGGGCAATTACAACTCCTTCAGTAACCTGCTTGGATGCCGTCGCTTTCCCCACACGTGTTATGCGGGTTGGTTCAAAAATCGCTGGTGTTATTTTTCTTGTGGAGATTTTCACTTCAGCCTTAAATGTCGCTTCCTCAACTTTTACGGAGAAAAATTTTCCTCGGTTGATTTTGGGCAGTTCCACCTTGTATGTTTTATCATCTACTTTTATCGAGAATTCTCTATCCAGATTCAGTTTGTCAACTGGCAAGTCTATGTTCAAGGTCTTATCATCCATCTGGACGGTGAAGGAGTTTTCTTCGCTTCTTGTTAGTTCTATTTTTCTGGGTTTGCCATTGATGAAGACTTCATACGTCGGCATCCTTATACACCGCTCTCATCTAAGCATTGACGACCAGCTAAAACCCAAGGTGAAAGTGTTTCCCTCGCTCTGACTGGTATTAACGCCTTCACTCCGCGTACACTCTTCAAATAGGTAGCAACTGCAACTGATACGGCGGCAACCTGTTCAAGTTCCCTAATCCTCTCAGCGGGGATTCCCGTTCTAGCTTCTTCACGTTTAGTTCTTCTTTTCTTAAAGAATTCAGGAGCTGCTTTTGGAAATAAGGCGTAAGTTATCTTATCTTCATCACTTTCTATGTAAGGTTTCACTTCGTCAGGTATCTTGTCAATGGCAGGCTCCAAAACGTCGGCTGGACGACATGTTATAATTTTTTCTTTGCCAATTATCTTCTTTTTCACTCGCTCATTTATGGGAGCTGGAGGTTTGCCATATAAGCCTTTCACGTAGTCCTTTACCTCTTTGGGTACAATACTATATCGCTTGCCAGAAAGAACGTTGAAAACGGCTTGTATGCCGACAAGCTGGCTTGTAGGTGTCACCAGTGGAGGATAACCTAATTCTTTCCTAACCTTCGGAACTTCTTCTAAAACTTCGTCAAGTCTGTCAAGTGCATTCTGCTCTCTCAGTTGTTCGAGAAGATTGGAGAACATTCCGCCGGGAATTTGGTGAATGAGGATGGATGGGTCAACCCGTTCGGATTTTGGGTTTATCAGCTTCAACGGATCAAAATATTTCTCTCTCAGCTCTTGGAAGTATTTTGCAATCTCGTTGAGGAGATCCATGTCAAATCCTGGATCGTACGGTGTTCCCTTCAAAGCAGCCACCATCGACTCAACTGGAGGTTGAGAGGTTCCCCAACCGAATGGTGAGAATGCTGTATCAATCATGTCGACACCAGCGTTACATGCATGAAAATATGTTGCCATCGCCATCCCACTTGTGCTGTGACAATGTAATTGCACTGGAAGATCCACATCTTTTTTAGTGGCAGCCACAAGTTCATAAGCAATTTGTGGGGCTAGTATTCCAGCCATGTCCTTGATGCAGATGGAATCGCAACCAAGGCTTGCCAGTTTATTGGCAACCTTTACATAGTGCTCGATTGTATGTACTGGGCTTATTGTATAGCAGATTGTTCCTTGCGCATGGGCCTCTACTCGTTTAACCGTCTTTATAGCTATCTCCATATTTCTTACGTCGTTTAAGGCGTCAAAGATTCGAAATATGTCAATCCCATTTTCAGCGGCTTTCTCCACGAATTTTATGACAACATCGTCAGGATAGTTTCTGTAGCCAACCACGTTTTGTCCACGCAGTAGCATCTGGAGGGGTGTTCGCTTGATATGGAGTTTCAGCTGGCGGATTCTTTCCCAAGGATCTTCAGCCAGATATCGTATGCAAACGTCGAATGTAGCTCCTCCCCAAACTTCAAACGAGAAGAAACCGACTTGATCCATCTTTTCAGCGACTGGAATCATAGATTCAATACGCATTCTAGTCGCCATTAACGACTGATGTGCATCACGAAATGTGGTGTCGGTAATTCTCACTGGTCTGGCAGCCAAACTCTGTTCACACCGTTTCTCAGTTCAGAGGTGAAACTAACGTAAACGCTTATTTATAGGGGTATGTTCGCATGTTTCTTAGATGGTCTCGCCTCTCTTTTAGAAGCCAACATTTCAAGCGCGCTAACAAGTTTAGGTCTAGTTTCTATTGGCATGATTACTTCATCAATGTAACCCTTCTGAGCCGCCACATAAGGATTTGCAAATTTCTGGCGGTAATCAGTTACAAGCTCAATTCTCTTCTGCTCCGGATCTGCAGCCTCAGCGATTTCCTTCCTAAAAATTATGTTAATGGCTCCATGCGGACCCATCACAGCTATTTCAGCAGTTGGCCACGCATAATTAATGTCTCCTCCCGAGTGTTTGCTTCCCATTACATCATAAGCTCCACCATACGCTTTTCGAACAATTAACGTGACTTTTGGCACCGTTGCTTCGCAATACGCGTACAAAAGCTTGGAGCCATGTCGAATAATCCCACCGTGTTCTTGCTCAATTCCAGGCAAAAAGCCCGGAACGTCAACAAAAGTTATGATTGGTATATTGAAGGAGTCACAAAACCTTACAAATCTTCCTCCTTTCGTCGATGAGTTTATGTCCAAAGCACCAGCATAGAAGGAAGGCTGATTAGCAACAATTCCTACTGTTCGACAGTTCACCCGAGCGAATCCAACCACGATATTAGGAGCCCAGAGAGGTTTAACCTCAAGGAGTTCACCGTTATCCACCACACGGTAAATGATGTCTTTGACGTTGTATGGTTTATCTGGATCATCCGGAACTACGCTGGCTAAGTCTTCGTCTGTTCTGTTCGGATCATCACCTGTCTTCACAATGGGAGGATCTTCCAAATAGTTGGATGGCAGATAACTCAATAGCTGCTTGATAGTCTGGATACAGTGTTCTTCGTTTTCTGCGATGAAATGTGCTACACCGCTGGTTTCACTATGAATTCGAGCTCCACCAAGTTCTTCAAAGGTGACTTCTTGACCTATAACTGTCTTGATCACTTGCGGTCCCGTAATGAACATGTGGCTTGTCTTATCCACCATAAATATGAAGTCGGTGAGAGCTGGTGAATAAACTGCTCCTCCAGCGCATGGTCCCATAATCGCAGATATCTGTGGCACCACACCTGAGGCTGACACGTTTCTAAAGAATATGTCTCCGTAACCAGCAAGACTTGCAACTCCTTCTTGGATCCTAGCTCCACCAGAGTCATTCAATCCGATGACCGGAGCCCCCGCTTTTAAGGCCAGGTCCATAAGTTTGCACACTTTCTTAGCAAACACCTCTCCGAGAGAGCCGCCGAAAACGGTGAAGTCTTGAGAAAACACATAGACAAGCCTTCCATCAATTGTGCCATAACCTGTTACAACACCGTCTCCAAGGATTTTCCGTTCAGCCATACCGAACTCTGTACACTGGTGGACTACAAACTGGTCTAGTTCATTGAAACTTCCAGGATCTAGCAGAAGCTCAATTCTTTCTCTGGCTGTTAGCTTGCCTTTCTCATGTTGTGCCTTGATTCTTTTCTTCCCGCCTCCTAGATTAGCTTTTTCTCGTAGTTTTCTTAACTGTCTAGTTTTCTCCTCTACTGTTGGTTCTTTTATCGCATCCATTTTGTCCCCTCATAATCTGAAGTATATCCTTTAAACAGTATTATGACACCACTTTTGTGCCGTTAAAAACATGTTTTATTCACTTTTCGTTCAGTTTTTCTTATTTTTTCTTTTGTAAGTGGTTTTATGAAGTATATTTCAAAACAGATAAATGTTTTGAAGCCCGTCAACCTTCATTCATCTTGTTTGCCTACTATGTCAAGAGTGTCTTATCCTGCAATAAGGTAGGCTCACTAGAATTTCCATACTTCGTGTCTACATTACCTAAATGCTTTCATGACTTGCACATACATGTGCACATTCGAATCCCAGAAGAGTGCGCGCGGAACAAGAACAGGATACTGGATATATCGCGCAAGCTCGGCTTCACATTTCTTTGTACCAGCAGTGTTCAGCGACTTTTTGAGTGTAGCCAACTGAATCATATAATCGGTTGGTAGCAGGATTGTTTGCTGCACCAACATAGAGGAGGGCAGGATCATATTTCATAGCGCGTCTGAGTCCTTCAAAGATTAATGCTTTTGCCAGACCTAGTCTCCTGTGGTGTGGATGAGTTCCTACTGGTTCGAGATTAGTTATTCTGCTGGCTGGATCCATTCTGAATGTGCAAAACGAAGCAAACGTACCATCTGGAGCGACAGCAACTAGATCAAGGTCTCGTTTATAGAAGGAACATTGTGCTATTTCTTCATAGACTTCTGCAGTAAACCATTCGCCATGACCGAAAACCAGTCTCGTCACAGCTGAGAGTTTATCATAGTCTGATTCTCGTCTGATAGACATAATCTCGTAACCTTCAGTACACTCTGCCTGTGGAATAGGCAAATCTACTTCACGTAATCTGAGATACATGTATGTCTCTCCCTTTTCATAGCCAAGCTCAGATAGCAGCAGCTCTCGTGCAGAATTCCCTTCAATCGTATGAATTCTAAGCTTCCTTTTTTCGCTGGTTCTCATCTTGTCCTTACAATGCTTTTCAATCCATTCAAGTATCTCTTTTTCAAGAAAACTATAGGCTGGATCAATTTGGATGAAGTAATCATTCATAGATTCAGGATTGGCCAAGGCAACAATCCTCTTCGAGGATGAAACCACATCATCTATTTCTTCCCAGACTCTAATATCATCTACCCAAATTTCACTTCCACTACCCTTATGACTGTTTTCGAAACGATCTGGAAACCAATTTTGATATGAACGAGTCTTCTTGAATGTCTCATACAAAAATGTCAGAACAGGTCTCAAATCCTCACAACTGTTGTAAGCACGTGAAACCACCGTCATCTCTTAATCAGCCATCCAAGTTTATCGATGCAGCGTCTTCAGACTCAATATCAGTAAATCCTTTCCAGAGGTCATGTTAATAATCTTCTACACACGCGGAGGCACGCGCTATGGAATTGCATCTTTCTTCGCAAAGGCAGACTCGTGTAAAGGCACAATAATATCTGCGACCCTTTTGACTTTCAGCATACTATCATAGGCTTGAGCAGCGTTCACATGAATGCCTGGTGGAGTCACTGGCCAGATTCCTTCCTTGAAGTTTTCCTCGACACAGCAGAAGCCAGTAATTACTGCTAATCCCTTCTCAGTTTCTATTGCGATAGACTGTGAACCTGGACTGTGACCAGGTGTCAAAAAGACATGTACTCCTTCAGCGATTTCTTGGTCGCCTTCCACGATATAAAATTCCACTTCATTGAGCAACTCTTGTATAGGAAGGTAAAAATATTGCATAAGTGGATGCGGGTTGCGAGCATAATCCAATTCATCCTTTTGAACAACAAACTTTGCATTCTCGAACTTCCCAGCATATTCAAAATGATCAAACATCAAGTGTGTCTGAATGACCATGTCCACGTCTTCACATGTCAATCCTAGCTTGAGAAGACTTTCTTCAGGACTCTTTACATCCTTTGCTGGAAATCCAAGCATGCCTAGTGTCTCAGCCTTCCCGCCAGTATCAACGATTATGTTCTCCTTTGCTCCTTCAATGTACCAAATATAACCAGTTGAAGCGACAGTCTCTCCGAATCCAGAAAGATAAGTCATACCTGGCATAGGACATTGTAGTTCTGTGATCACCAATGGTCTAATCTTATGCGTTTTCTTTCTAGACATTTCTTGTCAGAGATGACAATATGTTTGTTTGAGTTAAATGATTTTCTGAATCTACTGAAAGTAGCGGCGTTAAAGGTTTTAAGGTCTCCACTCTACACCTTGACACGCGCATTGTAAGCTTTTCCCGAGAAACAAGCAACGAGAACCTTAGCGCGCTAAGCAGTTATGTAAAAAACCCTTTGCGTGAGCTCGAAAATAAAGAATGAATCCTTATATGGATATATGTCTAATCTGAATGTCAAAAAAATTAAAGAAGGAATTACATGAAATTGAAAACAACCAAAAGGATCATACTAATGACAATAGCAACTTTACTGCTAATCTCCATAGGAATGAAAATTCACAGCAGAAATCTCTCCCCGTTAGCAGCTGGAGCCACTATCTACGTTGACGATAACAACATTACAGGTCCATGGGATGGAACCCTCAACAATCCTTATCAGAACATCACAAGTGGAATAACCCACGCGACCAATGGCGATACAGTGTATGTCCTAGACGGAACCTACCAAGAAAACATTGTAGTCAACAAAAGCATCGCTTTACAAGGTGATTCAGAGACTATACTGGATGCCATGGGTGGAACGGGCATACACATAACAATCCAAGATTATTTCACATATGGCTTCAACGTTGATAGCTTCGATATAAGAAACTCTTCCTACGGTATCTACTGTCTTATGCAAGACATTGAAAATCTCAATGACACATCAGTCACCATTGGAGATATCAGCTTTACCAATAACACAATCAACTCAACCATCGATAGCATTTACATTTACGTGGACGATGTAGCATACTACATGTATGGGAATTCAACCGTAACATTGGGAGATTTCCAAGTGAATGACAATGATATCGACAGCAGTCAACGTGGAATTTTCGTAAACGAGTTCTATGACACTGGATGCTACATATACAATGATTCTTCCATTAACATGGGTAATTTAGAGTTTGTCAATAATACAATAGACGCTGGTTGGGAAGGAATCTATCTTGATGATATCGAGTACCTTGGCTACGAAATGTATGACAATTCTTCTTTCACCATGGGTCACATCCTCGTGAACCAAAACACGATAACCAGCGGCCGGGAGGGAATTTACGTGTATGGAATCTACGATCTTGGGAATTACATGTATGGAACCACTAACTTCACGATGGGAAACATCCAGTTCAATGAAAACAGAATAAACTGCACAGATTATGGAATATACATAGACTACCTAGAGTATTTTGGCTACGACATGAACGGAAATGCGTCCTTTACTATGGGGAACATCGAGTTTTGCGAGAACATCATCAACAGTACGGATGAAAGTATATACATATACTATTTCGAATACTTCGGAAACTACATGTATGACATGTCCACCTTCACCATGGGCAACATCGAGTTTTGCGAGAACATCATCAACAGTACGGATGAAGGTCTTTACATTGAATACTTCGAATACTTCGGAAACTACATGTATGACATGTCCACCTTCACCATGGGCAACATATTGTTTAACAATAATACATTCAACGCTGGAGCCGAAGGGATATACATCTATGATTTCTACGAGTTCGGGTATTACATGTATGACTATTCCTCCTTCGTCATGGGTAACATCGAATTCAATAGGAATCTAATCAACAGTACCGACGAGGGACTATACATCGACAACCTAGAGTATTTCGGAGAGGACATGTACGGGAATTCCTCCTTCATCATGGGAAATGTCGAGTTTGTTGACAACACTATTACTAGTGGCTTAGAAGGGATTTATCTCGATGACGTAGACGAGTTTGGGTACTGGTTGGAAGACAACGCTTCATTTACCATGGGTGATTTTCTTGTAAACCACAATAACATAACCAGTGTCAGCGACGGCATATACGTGTGGGGAATAGACTACTTCGGTGAAGACTTATACCACGAGTCTTCCTGGATTATGGGCAACATTCAGTTCAACGATAACACCATAAGCAGCAACAAATACGGAATATACATCCGTTCCATCAGCGATTTTGGCGACCTCATGACAGATAATGCATCCTTCACTATGGGCAGCATCGAATGTAGCCGCAACACAATCACAAGTGCCTTTGATGGAATACATTTCCATCAAATCTATGAAATCGCCGACCTCCTGTACAACAACACAGTCTTCTCCATGGGCAACTTGTCTATGAACAATAACATCATTAACAGCGAAGACAATGGAATCCATTTAGACTATCTGGAACCCTTCGGCATAACCGTTTATGACAATGCTCAGTTCACAATGGGCATCATAGAATTCTACGGGAATTTAATTAACAACAGCGCCATTGGTATATGCTTCTTTGGCTTGGAAAATGGTTCTATCCGTAATAACACTATCCAATTCTGCTCCATCGGGCTCCAATTACACAACTCCAGCAATAACCTCATCTACCACAACAACTTCATCAACAACACAATTCAAGCAAACGTGACAGCAGGATACTCGAACTTCTGGAATAACACCTATCCCATCGGAGGTAACTTCTGGAGAAACTACGAAGACCA
>Ga0209427_10008510_pt1 | contig 11539 bp, 9 predicted proteins | sample DeeMarSWOR136_30_FD_187465 | JGI IMG/M metagenome (GOLD analysis project Ga0209427, IMG submission 187465) | Marine sediment microbial communities from White Oak River estuary, North Carolina - WOR-1-36_30 (SPAdes) (version 2) | ecosystem: Environmental > Aquatic > Marine > Intertidal zone >... | reverse complement strand
ACCATCCATTCCCCTTAAAAACACCCATATTTTTGCCCGATGACATGATAAAAGCTCCATCAAACTTATCATTTATCTCCATTACTAAACTTACCATTTGGTCATCTGCAGAAACACTTTTCATCTCTTTTGGTTCATAGAACACTCTCCAAATTATTGGGGGGTTGTCAACATTAGAAGGAGTTTTGGTAGGAATAACTTCAGATTGAATTATATATCCTGTTTTTTCTAAATGCTGTATCACTTTTTCATTGCTTGGCTCATCATCAAATAAAAAATGTAAAGCATAATAATCCTTATAATCGGGATAAATCCCGTAACCAGCAAATCCGGCTCCAAGGCCGTTCTCTCTATCATGTAAAATACATAACATATCAATAACTTTAGTTCCAGAATCTCTGGTACCATCTATGTTAATATAACCCGAAATACCACACCCATCAAAAACCCTTTCATTTCGGAACTGCTCAGGTAAACAAGTATAATTTTCCCAATGCATTTTAACTGCTCCCTTCCATTTCTTCTTCTTTTTCAATCTCACTAATTAATTTCTTTAAATCATTTAATTGTGGTTTAGCAGATTCTAAACCGACTCTTTTTCTGGCTGAATGGGAAAACATCGCAACGGTTCCCATCTTTTTAAAAGATTCGAATTCTCCTTTAAATCCATTTGTAATAAATCCCTTTTCCCTTGCTAAATTTCTTAATGTAGTAAACACATCTACTAATCCTACTCTCATTGGACATAATTCATAGCACACATAACAATCAAGACACATCCAAATTATGGGGTCTTCTATTACCTCATCTATTTTTCCATCCAGAATTTTTCCTATTATTTTATTTGGATCAAAAGTAGTGATTTTTGCAACGGGACAATCATTATTACAAGCTCCACATGAATAACAATTCTTTAAAAATTCCACATCAAAATATTTTTTGATCTCTTCGTTTTTCTGATGGATCAAATCCACCTTCTCAAAAACACTCTTAACTTGAGTTCGATGATATTTTTCAATTATCTTCCTTATATCAATTCCCAGTGCTATACATAAGAGTTCGGAATAATACAAAACAGGAATATCATACTCATAATCCAGTTTTTTTAGATCTTGTTGGAGATGATCAAATTGAATGAAACACTGAGGACAACCAACCACTATGCAGTCTATTCTTGCCTCTTTCATTGCTTCTAACTTAGTGTGAATTTGTTCCATTCCGGAATCTGGATTATCTGCTCTAGCCAGACTGCCTCCACAACAATCCATTTTTCGATCATATTCAACACTTTTAGCCCCGAGGTCTTCAATTAAGGTGTCAAAAAAGTGAGGTTCCATCGGATCATCCATTTGAATTTTTTCGCTAGGTCTTAGAAAATGACAACCATAATGAACTGCAACTCGTAAACCAGATAAAGGGTATTTAAGATTATCCTTGATTGTATCCTTTCCTAATTTGTGAAAAAATTCAACTAAATGAAAGACATCATTCTTTCCGCTCACATTCAAATCAATCTTGTCAAGATAAGAATTAATTTTATCCCGAAAGTGAGAATCTGTTTTAAGCTCACTCCTTATTCCTTTTAAAGTCTCGAAACAGCCATTACAAGGAGTTAAAATGTTTTTGCCTTCTGATTCGGCCAGAGCGAGGTTTCTAGCAGCAGTTACAGCATATAATAACTCATTAGTATTTTTGATTCCATTAGGTTCTGGACAACAACTAAAGTTCAAATTCTCAGTAAACTGAATTCCAATGAATTCTAATGCCTTCCTAACTGAGACTTCTACAAAAGGAAGCCTATATGCAATCATGCAGCCGGGAAAGAGTACAATATCCTTAATTGTAAGTTTCCTCCGATATTTTTATGTTTATACTTTTGTTGAAAGATATATATTCTAAAAATTAATATAACTTATATTTTATATTGATTTTCAATTTAAAAACTTTTTCATAAATTTTATTATTATTATCATCCTTATTAATAAAAATTCATAAAAATGAACAATGTGCATTATATCCCTTTTGAATTGAAAAACGTTTAATAAGACTAATCTACTTTTTTAAAGAAAATGAGCGTTTTAATTTGAAAAAGGAAAAAAAGAAAGAAAGTGAAAATATATATTAGTTATATTTCGAAAAATTGGATATTAAACAAGACTATAAAAAATTTCTAATATGAATCTATGATATAATGTCAAAACAGATTAATTATAGTTATTTTGCCTTTTTAGGTACAGGATTAATTTTGATTATGATTTTAATTGGATTAGCTCTCTCACCTCTTATAAACTTTTTTACAATTTTTAATATAGCTCGTGCATTATCGGGAGTTTTACTGGCACCTTTTTTCATATACTTAGCTAAATATTTAAGAAACAAAGGAAAAAACGGAGTTAATAAATTTGATTTATTAAACCATTTAGTTCTCATCTCAGGATTATTAACTGCAATTAGTTTGACATTGGGGGGTATATTTACAATGCAAGCAGCCCCCATGATCCATATTGTAGCAGGTGCGCTATTTAATTTTGGAATTGTGTTTCTTTGCTTTTTTTGTGGCCTATTAGAATATTTAATTCCTGAAGTTCCAAAAAAACATGCTATATCTGGCTTTATTGTTGCGCCTCTTCCTATTATTTTTATGATCTTCTTTTTATTATCAAACTTCATGGGACTTAGCGAAACTATCATGTTCTTCTTCGAATGGTTAAGCTTTTTTGCTTTTATCGTTTGGATTATCAATCAAGGTTTCTATTCTTTTAAGAAAAAATAATTAGTGCTTAAATTAACTTCAATTTCTTTTAAAATTGAATATTAACAAAAATTTTTAATGCAATTGCGATTGTACCCGCTCCAATTAAAAAAATTAATATGTAAGAGACAGGATTTTCTGGACCAAATATTTGGAGAATAGCTGAGGCAAACAACATTGAAAAGGCAGCTGAAAAGGAGCCAAACATTATAAACACTCCTGTATATACCCCACTTATAGGATTTGCAGAGGTTTGTTTTGCTTTATCCACGAATTTACTAACAATAGCCAATGGTAACCCCATAATTCCAATTAAATCGCATATTATTAGACAGACTATAACTAATCCAAACCATAATATCAAATCATGATGGAAAGGTAAAATTAGTATTATTGTTAACAAGAACAATATACTGCCGCTAAAAAGGCATATGACAAAAGTTTTTTTAATACCACACTTTTTAGTAATTCTCTGCCATAATGGAAATGAAAGAAAAACCGAGATTAGTGCACCTCCTGCGAGTAACATAAATTCATGTCCTCTTAATTTCAGCATATATGTTGCTATATTTAAAATCAGATATTGAAATGCTACAAATGGGATCCAAAAAAGGAAAAAAGCAATGAGCCATTTTCTATAATTTTTGTCTCTAAAAGGAGCCGTTGAATCTTTCTTGATGTTTTCTTGAACAAAATCTCTATTTATTTTATTTATACCTTTTCTAAATTTAAATTGCATGAGAAAAAGAAAGGTTAGAAAGATTATAGATAATATTATTGAGAAAATACTGACTTGCAGATAAATCAACTTCCCAATAGAAGAATCCGGAAAATATAAAAGCGGATTGTCGCGTTTTAGATTTTTTGTAGCTTCTCCTAGCATAATAAGGGGCACCATTACTCCTATAATAGAACCAGCTGTTAGCATAAGCATATTAATCAGAGATATCTTAATTCTATCTTGTTCATTTTTACTTAAATAGGGAATTAATGAATATATGGAAGCTTGAAATGCCGCTCCCGCAACTCTGAATAATAGTGAAAAACATAAAAACCATAGAATTAGAGGTAAATACATTTCTCCATATCCTAAATTGCTTATTGGAGGAGTCCAATACAAAATTGACGATATTGCTAAAAAAATACTTCCAAACCACAAAATCTTATTTATTCCTACCTTATCTGCCATTGATCCCCAGAAAGCACACATAATCGCATATATGACTAAAGACAATGATAAAATGATCCCAATAATTATTGGGGGTTGTCCCATCAGATTTATATAGAAAAATAAAGTAAAGTTGACCATAATGGCTAATATAATATTAAATCCAGCATTAGGTAAACAATATATTATAGTTTGCTTGGTGGTTAAAGATCTATTTTCAGGATATATTTTAATTGATTTAAGAGTATTTTTACGGTTTAAGAATTCAATACATAATTCAATCTCGTTTTTAATGCGATTACTTTCTGATAAAAAATCTAATACTTTCATATTTTTATATACTTCTCGAAATAATTTTTCTCTAATTTCGCTTTTAATTGCTTTAAAATCGTATCCTTCTTTTTCAAATCGTACTTTTAAACATATTAATTTTTTATCACCTCCAGAAACATCGTAAAAACGAATTAAATAGAGTTTCTTTGAGAGCATTTGGTAAATTTCAACCAATAAATTCTCAAAATGCGCCATCATACTTTCTTTATATTCAAGACTCTGATGCTCTATGTTTTTCCATCTCAGAATTAGGAATTTTCTCACATATATAATATAACCTAATTTTTATCTTCTGGTTATATTTAAAAAAAAAATATTAAAAGCGATGACTCCTCATCAGAATAATTATACCTATCATATTTAGGGCTAATTTAAATTAAAAAATTAAATAAGATCTAAATGATTTTGAGTTCAGAATGATCACAAGCAAATTATTTATTAAAAAAAGTCAAATATTTGATTGAATATTACCTAACTAGTTCTTGGTAAGTCCTAATTATTATTTCTTGTATTGACTTAGGCTGAAGTTGTAATTCTTCATTTATCCATATTTGCATTCTGACCTTATCATACAATTCTTCTAATCCTATGTCATAGGCAATATCAAATTTGGTCATATTTATTATATAAAAACTCAGCTATTTAAATAAACTCCCTATAAAATCTATATAAATATAAATAGAGTTATCAAGGGGTTAATAACATATTAATCGATTAATAATTCCACGAATAAAATTGATTGTTTTGATTTATGAAAAAAGCATGAAATTATGGATTTGTAAATCTACGATCTCATCAATCGAATTATAAAATTATTAAAGTCCGACTTTTGTCGTAAGGATTATCTTGAATCATATTAAAAAAATCCAAAATGTAAAAATTAATAATAGCTAAGTAATAGTACAACTCAATTATGAAGATTTTTCTGGTTATTTTTGATACTTTACGCAAGGACTATACTGGTAAAGCATATGGGAATAATTGGATAAAGACGCCAAATTTTGATTCCTTGGCAAAAGATTCAATTATATTTTATAAAGCCTATCCAGAATCCCTTGCGACTATTCCAGTTCGGAGGGCAATTCATACAGGAATTCGGACTTTTCCATTTAATCAAGATATGAAAATTCTTAGGACAGATGATTTTATCTCAGATCCTGGTTGGTTTCCAATTCCGCCTTACCAAAAACATATAGGGGAATATATGAAAAGTCTTCGTTATACTACATCCCTTATATCCAGTACTTTCCATCAGTTTAAACCAAATATGAATTTTCATTTAGGATTTGATCAATTTCATTGGATACGAGGCCAAGAATTAGACAAATTCAGAGCGAGTTTGCGTAAAAACAAATCTGAAATTAATCAAATTCTTGATGAGTATAGTGTTGCAACAAAAAGGCATCGTGGGATAAAAAAATATCAAAAATTAGTCTTAGAAATGTATTTTAGAAATGTCCAAGATAGACTATCTGAAGAAGATTACTTTCCCGCCCAAACTTTTACTAAGGCTATTGAATTTGTTAAAGATACGAAAAACTCCCAAAATACGTTTAGCCTTATTGATGAATTCGATCCTCATGAGCCATGGGATCCCGCGCCAAAATATTTAGAGATGTATGTTGACAAGAGCTATTCCGGAGGAAAAATCATACAACCCATTTATGGTGATGATTTAAGTTGTATTACAGATGGAGAATTAAAATTTTTAAGGGCCTGCTATGCGGGAGAAGTTTCGATGTGTGATCACTGGTTTGGTCATTTTATCAATGAATTAAAACAAATGGAATTATATGAAGAGTCTTTAATTATTCTAATGAGCGATCATGGTCATTGCATCGGTGAACACAGCATTGTAGGAAAGATACCATCCTATATGTATCCCGAAGTAGTTGATATTCCCCTTATGATTAAACCTCCAGGAGGAATTAATGGTCCGAAACGAATCAAAAGACCATATGTATATGTTCACGATATCTTACCAACTTTGTTTGGTTTTCTCAATAAAGAAAAGCTAGAAGTGTTTGAAGGAATTGATCTTTCAATTTTTGTCGAAGGGAAGGATCAATTAATTCCGAATAGAGATTATATTACATGCGGATATGGCTTATATACTTTATATAAAGATGATTATTATGCTTTAATCACATCTAATGATAAAGCAGAACTAAAATTGTTTGATTTAAGAAAAGATCCTGACTGGAATTATGATGTGGCAGAGGATAATCCTGGTATCTGCTGCGAATTATTTAAAAAAATCGAATCAGATGCAAAAGGAGACCTTCTTTTAGAATATAAAACATTAAAAATAGAAGATCTTAAAGACTGGTATCATCAAAATGTCTTTAAAAATGAAAAACAATCAAGAAAATAAAATTGAAATTTCTATTCTTTAATCATCTTTAGTATAAAATTGATAGAAGCATTTTAATTGAATCATTTAATTCTATTTTATATAATATTTAGATGTGAAAAAATTGAAGGAAAAGAAATTAAAACTAGATACTCTTAATACAGAATTTCAAGAAGAAATCCGAACTGGAGTAGAAAAGATGTTTTTTTATCTTAGCGACTTTATTGATAACAAATTAGTTGATCCTATCGCTGATGAGAAATTTCAAGAAATAATTCTATGCGAAAAAAAATGCGATAGGTTGAAAGAAAAATATATTGAACTTTTGTTTAAGGAAAAACGCGCTCTTCCGTTTTTAGTAGAAGACAGATATAATATAATTACCTCTTTAGATAAGATAGTTAATAGATTTGAATTTTTATCGCGTTATTTACAAGTATATCCATTCGAAATTTATCCCGAACTTAGAAAGGATTTGAACACATTAAATAAATTAAGCTTTGATACGATTAACCAATTATTGAACTGTAGTCTTCTCATGGAGACAAGTTTTTCAGCAGCATATGAAATAACCTTCGAAATAGAAAAATCAAGACGAGAGGCTCATGATCTAAAGTTTAAAATGCTTAACATTATTTTCCAAAAAACAGAAGAGCCTTTACGAGTCAATCTCACTTGGAAGATCATATCGCTTATCTATGATGCAATCTCTGCAGCAGAGGAACTCTCCGACTACTTAAGAGGATTAGTTATTAAATATCCAAGTAGATAAGCGATTAGGGGGTAGAAATGATGATAATTCCTATTTTAATGATTTTTGTATTGCTTTCGATTCTTATTGCTTTCGCTATAGGGGGCAATGACGAAACTTTTGCTACCATTTATGGTGCAAAAACAATCACAATGAAAGAGGTGTTAATTTTAGCAACCATCTTCGCAATTATGGGTGCCTTTTTCTTAGGACAGGCTGTAAGTGAGACAGTAGGCAAAGATATACTATACATTAAAATAACCATCCCAATTGTAATCACGATCTTGGTTTCTACAGCGATATGGTTAATAGTTTCTTCGTACTTTGAGCTCCCTATTAGTACTACTCATGCTACAATAGGTGCAATTATAGGTATAGGGCTTTTTTTAGGAGGAGGAGAAGGAGTTAATTGGGTGGTAATAGCTGAGATGGTACTTTGGTGGATTCTTTCACCAATAATAGGATTTGTAGTAACATATTTCACTTATAAAATCATTCATAAATTCATTATTAACAAGCTTGACAGCTTTCAAGACTTTGAACGAACAGAAAGGATTTTCGCTTATATCTTGCTAGGTTCCATTTGCTTAACAGCTTTTTCTAGAGCAGGAAATGATTGTTCAAATGCTGTTGGAATCGTGGTAGGTGTGGGGGATGTTGATATAAATCTACTCTTATTTATTACAGGATTGAGCTTAGCAAGCGGGATATTAGTTTTAGGTAGAGGTGTGATAAAAAATCTAAGTAAGATTACTGAATTGCATCCAAGTACCGCTTTTTCGGCGGAGATACCCACTGCAGTGATATTATTGATTGGAACAATACGAGGTATCCCTTTATCAGGATCTCATATGTTGGTGGCATCATTAATCGGATTGGCGAAAGCGAGAAATGCGCCAATGAAAAAAGGGCTATGGAAGATTATTTTAATTTGGTTATTAACATTCCCGATGGCGGGAATCTTAGCAATTATAATATACGGACCCATTTCTTTCTTTTTTTAAAACTTTTTTTTCTAAAGACTTCTAATCATGATATAAGATTGTAATTTCATAGGGAAAAGTGAAAGTTTAAAAAAATCAATTTTTATTTTAGATTTATTATATTACTTTAAATTTTTATGTAAAATAAGCATTTTAAATAAGCGATAAGGATTAAATTATATGAGCCAAGAAATTAATCATATTTTCAAAAAATACAACAAGATATTTCTAAACCGAGAGGAAGAAATGAAAGTTTATCTCTCAAAATATTTTGAAAAATTTTTTAAAGAGCATATAATTGAAGATGTAATAAGAATTGACGCTACTGATAGATTAGACGTCGCTGGATTTCACAATCATTTATCTTCTTGGCGAAATAGAGGAGAAATTATTTTATGTTCATGTGAGATTGTGAGTGGTATTCGAAAACGCTATGATTATAAATTTATGTTTCCTGAAGAGAGAATTGCTTATCAAACTTCAGAAGAAGAGATAGATGATACTTCCAGGATTAAGGATATTCCTATAGAAGAATTAGATTTAACAAATGATGAAGAAAAAAGCTTCAGAGAATTTACAGACGAAGAAAAAGAGCAATATAGACTGCTAAAGGAAAAAGAAAAAAATGAAGTTGAAGAGACCTTTCAAAATTTTCTTATGGATCAATCGGTTAAAAATGTAATAGAAATTATAGAAAAGTCTCAAGAAGTTCCAAGCTTTCAAACTCATGAAACTGACAGTTCTGCTGAGTTAGAAAATCAAGAAGAATTACCAAGTTCCCAACAAATTCATGGATATTCCATTAGAAATTACTTGATGGTTCTTTCGCAGGCAAGAAAAAGGCAAGACAATAATTTTATTGGAATAATTAATAGTTTTTGGAATTGGAAAAAACAGGGAACTAGCGTATTAAAAAATCCTGATAAATCTAAGCCTTATAGTTACAAAATTCTTGTTCCGATCTCAGAGGGTAATATTTTGAAAGGTTTTAAACTAGGCAGTGTTTTTGATATCTCTCAAACAAATCAATATGAAGAATATTTAAAACAACGTGAAGAAAGTGGGAAAGAACTACTCTGGAGGGATGAAATTGAATATGATCATGCCATTGAATTTGTTCATGCAAATTTTCCCGAAATTACTATTAATGAAGATCTGGCAGATAAGAGCATGAGAGGTAGCTTTGATCCCGCATCAAATATCCTTAATGTTCATGAAAAAACTTCACATACGGTATTTCATGAACTCGGAAAATATATCTCCATAATGAAGCTCCAAGTAAGCGAAGATGTGGAACCTGATTCCGTGAAAGAAGAGATCCTTGCCGAAATCACTTGTTATCTATTAATGAAGAAATTTGAGAAAGCCGAAGAATATAAAATTAACTATAATTTTGGTTATAGCAATTGCTGGGCATTAAACATTCTTGATGAATTTAAATTTAGAGAATTCGAGGATATTTATTCGAAAATCTCATACTTCGTGAAAAATCTATAATTTCAAAACTATCCTAAGAGAAATTCTTCTAAATTTCTAGTAGAAGTAAATTCATCACTAATTTCAACTAATACTAATTTATCTACTGTTGTTTCATATGACAAATTAAGACTGCGTGCTTCAGCTAAAGCAACTTTATATTTATTTTCATCAAAAATAACATCTGTTGGATTTTTGAGGCTATATTTTTCACTTTCTTTTATAAATTGCCCTAGTCCAACATGAGGGATATATTCAATATCTTTACGAAGAAAAGGGATTAAAATTCCCATATACAAGTCGTCATGTAAATTTATAATGTTTTCATTTCCCTCTCTTAATATTAGAAATAACCAATGGTCCCAAGATTTGGTAAATCCCTCAATTTCAATTTTAAAAGGCTCCCAATTAGTCAATGCCTCTTGTATATGTTCGGAAAGTGATTTTTTTGATATTTTTGGAGGAATTGGAAAAAGAATTGTTATATGAGCTCGAATTAAATTATATGTCGGATCATATTTTTTTCTGAAAGCTTCAATCTTTTCCGTCTTAATTTCTGGATAATGAACTAACGCATGGTATACCATAGTTTTATTGATCCTTTTATAATTAATATAAGTACTTTAAGATAAGAAAAAGGCTTTTCTATATTAATAATTTATAATCAATAAATTTGAAAATTATATCGTTTAATAATTCTCAAATTACATTCTTTTATTTTTTCAAATTAACACAATGAGATTTCTGATAAGGATTTATTTAAACTGAAGAACCAATTAAAAGAGCATGAATTATATTCAATGAAAGGCAATCAAAATAATGAATATTCCCAACATTATGTCGAATTCTCCCCCGAAAAAGACGTTTTTATAAAAGCCCGCCAAAAGAGTGTAAGATCTTGGATATTAGCACATTTATTTTATAAGAATAATAAATATCTTATTATTATTGTATTTGTCTCTACAATAGTTGCTGCCAATTTATCCTCTCTCATTCTTGTGATTTTAGGATTAGCAATTACCGATTTTCTAAAAGGTGACCCATCAAATTTCTCATTTTACATTTTATTAATCTTATTATTAGGAATCGGCACACCAATATTGAGATTAATTAATTTTATGCTCAGAGAAGTACTTGCTCAGAGAATGGAAAGAGATATACGCAAAGAATTCTTGGAAAATCTTTTAGGGAAAAGCCAATCTTTTCATGAGCAGCAAAAAGCGGGAGATATTATGGCCCGCGCTACTGAGGATGTTAGAATGTTAAATTTTTTGGTGAGTCCCGCACTCTCCTTAATTATTGAGTCATTTTCCATCTTAGTGGTTCCAATTATTTATATTATTATCTTTTTCCCAAGTCAATTAGCAATAGCACCCATAATATTTACAATTTTATTTTTAATTGCTTTAAGAGATTATAATCGGAAATTAGGTCCCGTTACCGTACAATTACGCACAGAATTTGGAGAAATGGATGATAAATTAAATGAAAGCCTTACAGGGATAGAGCTTATAAAAAGTACGGCCCAAGAGCTTAGGCAATCTCAAAAGTACCTTACGCATGCCCGAAAATATAGAGATGCCTATTTTCAGGAAGGAAAAATACAGGCTAAATATACTCCCCTTTTAATACTTGCTATTGCAATAACTATTGGTTTAGCACATTCAATCTATTTGTATTATCAAGGTATTTTAACTATAGGGGAAATTATTGCTTATATGGG
>Ga0209427_10008509_pt1 | contig 11540 bp, 14 predicted proteins | sample DeeMarSWOR136_30_FD_187465 | JGI IMG/M metagenome (GOLD analysis project Ga0209427, IMG submission 187465) | Marine sediment microbial communities from White Oak River estuary, North Carolina - WOR-1-36_30 (SPAdes) (version 2) | ecosystem: Environmental > Aquatic > Marine > Intertidal zone >... | reverse complement strand
CTGTGAAACATTCCTGTACTCTTCCAAGCGGTTATTGCTAAAGAGTAGAAACATTGAAGCTCTTGAAATCTTGAAAGAATCCAAGAGAGTCTGTTCTGAAGAAGATGTGCTCGAAACAGATGCTCTCATAGAATATGCTAGAGAAAACTATGAAAGGAGTAAGCGGATGAAGACCTACTTGATCATTTTTGGAATGGCAGCAATTTCTGTTTGTGGTCTTCTCATTTCAAAGAAACTGAAAGGAAAATTCTTCTAGGGGAGCTTGCTTTTCAAAGTTTTCCTCAAGATAGAATTATTGGATCATCTTTTCGAACATTTGCAGCTTTGGCCTTGCTGCATTAATCCTAAGCAGCACCTTTGGCGGTTTTCTCTTTGTAGGAGATAGTTTTCCTCGTTATAGGGAGAGTTCTCTATGATTTCCTCTTTGGACTGTAGTACCTCCCCTGCTCCCACTAGGAGATGAGCGTGTTTTCTTAAGGGTTAGGATATTGTGGAGCAGAGCAACGGAGAACATGGCCATTTCTTGTCTGTCTTCTCTTTTCTGAGGGATTTTTCCATCCAGATCTACTCTTTGTTAGAATTTAGATTAATGACAGACATCTCTTCAGGTGTTCTGCCAATGTACTCTGATGAGAATGAAGCAAAAATCCATCCTAGATCCTATGAATTGAAGTCACCAAAAGGCTTTTATAGCATGAAAGATAGCAAATTATGGTGTTTTGCAAAAATGAATCAAGATGAAATAAACAAAGCAGAATGGGAAAATCCAGATAATTGGTCATTAGGGTCGAAATGGCTTCGCGTCTATTTTAGCCGTAAGGATTCAAGAACATGGGTGCCTAAGCAAACTCCATGGATGGGTTCCACCCTCAACTTAGGAAAATCAGCTGGCGTCGCATGGCTGGTAGGTTTTCTTCTCGGAATTCCTGCACTTATTCTCCTTATTACAATTACAATTTTCATACTGGGCTTTGGGACATGAGAATCTGAATCCCTTCGGAATTTACGCCCTTTAAATCACTGATTTGAAACCTAGAAGTTATTCTGGGTTCCAATTATGTCAACATGATTGAATGGAAATCAAAAAGAGTTTTATTCATCAGGGAGGTGGAATGAATCCTGTGGAGAGAAAGCAAAGTCTTTTAATCTACAGAGATGGAAAGACTGTGGAATTGGAAGATTTCCCGTGGTTCCAATTGGAGCCTACAGCAGTTGGATAGAATTGGATTCAAATAAAAAATTTGTTTGGATTTGATTTGAAAGAAGTTGTAACCTTCAAGAGATGAATAATATGGAAAAACAAGAAGAAATCAATCCCCACAACATTTGCATTTGGAAACCTGAAATGGAGTGTGAGAATTGCACTATTACAATGAATTTGAAGTGCCATTACAATTTGGGTGATTTAGCTCGTTTCATTGGGTTATTTCTCACTTTTTTAATTCCTGCTGTTGTAGGAGTCTTGATGAGTGGATATGGAATGTACCTCCCGGTATGGATTGTACTGGCTGTACTTTTTTTTGGATTCTGGGAGATTAAAATCCTGTGCAGTCACTGCCCCTTCTATGCAGAAAAAGGATTCTTACTTCATTGCAATGCCAACTACGGGTTACCAAAATTTTGGAAGTACAACCCAGCTCCCATGAGCACATTTGAAAAGATTCAACTCATGGTGTGGTTTGGAATCATGTTTGGGTTCCCTTTTCCCTTCCTCATCATTTCAAAACAGTACATTTTACTCTTTCTAACTTTCTGGGGGTTGTCAGTATTTCTGTGGACGCTGCAGAAATATACGTGTACGTCATGTGTTAATTTCTCGTGTCCTTTGAACAGAGTTAAAAAAGAAGTTATTGATGAATTTCTGATGAGAAATCAAATCATGAAGAAAGCATGGGGAGAGAGGGGATGGAAAATTTCTTGATTTTATCAAAAGGTCTTTATGATATGAATAAATTTGCTATCAGGCGATTCAATGCCGTATTTGATGATACATGCGGTAACCTCATACAGCTCTACCAGGAATAATTGTGCAAACTGCACATCTGAAGCCTGCACTTTGATGCAGAATTTATATATTCTAACCAAAAAAGAGGTATGGACAAAATCATCTACCAAGTTTCACAGTTGAGGTGTAACCCTCAGAAAGCGTTTGAGATGTTTACGGTAAATGAACACGTGGAGAAATGGCTCACAAAAGCAGCCGATATAGAACCGGAAGTGGGTGGAAAGTACGAGTTGTTCTGGAATTTAGATGATAAAGAACATGACAGTACTATAGGGTGCAGAATAACAGCTCTTCATCCGGGTAGGTTGCTCGCTTTCGAGTGGAAGGGGCCACAACAATTCGAATTCATGAACCAGGTGAGGCCGCTCACCCATGTGGTAGTTGCTTTTATCCCGGAAGGAGAGGGAACTGAAGTTCACTTGATACACACGGGGTGGTTAAATACAGCAGCGTGGGAAGAAGCAAGACAGTGGTTTGAAAAAGCGTGGATTTTGGCTCTATCAGAACTCAAAACCTATTCAAGGGGATAGCTATATGAAAAAACTGAAGTTGACCATGACTTTGCTTTGATCTTTACTCCTCCACAGGAGGATCAACACCCACTACAAAAGTCACCGGCTCCCGGTAGATGCAATGAGTATCATAGCCCTCATTGCCCGGAAAAGTTCTAAAAAGTCATCGCATTCATACGCTACACATCTGCCTGACACTCTTTGGATGCCTGGTATCAGCTCCACCCTGTCTGCCATGTGGGTTGACACGACATCCATTTCCAGGCGAAGTGGAGGTTCCACTGTAAATGGGTTAGCCTTCCCACTGTTTTTCACAGCTTTTTTCGCTTTCTTTCTTATTTGCTCTCGTACTCTTGAAGGATGAGCACTCACAGCAGCCAACCGCCCTATCCCCTCCTTGGTGGGTACAACCTCCACCTGGTTGAGCAGAGATAGAGCTTCATCTGTGGTTTTCTTATCTCCTGTCACTAAAATGACAGGGACTTTAAAGTACCCGGCAAGAGAAGCATTGACACCAAATTCCCCCATTTTCATGCCATTTACCCGAATATTGTATACAACCCTTCCATGGTACGTGTGATCTAAGACTGCATCTACAGTTCCTGCGCGCGAGTGATACCCCACAAACATGGCGACATCACATCCTTTGATCCCCTGGAGCATGGCCAGAGGTTTTGGAGAACCTGATACAATAGTGACTCTCTCGTCTAATTCTTCGATCAGTAAATTGACCATAGACCCGTGGGAGTCATTTACTACTACTTCAGAAGCTCCCCCCTCAAAAGCGCCCTCTGCGGCTGCATTCACTTCTTTGGTCATTAACCTTCTGACAATATCGTAATCTTTTCCATCCCTTTTGGTGTGATCTAAATCGGTAACACCGCATACACCTTCTATATCTGCAGAGATATACACCTTCATGAACACTGTTAGAAATCTGCAAGTTATAAGATTATCCCTATTCCCTATTAAATCCTCAGTTATTGTTACAGAAGCAACATATAAAACAGTATTTCCGAAAGTACATTTTTCTGTAGGTGTGTACTTATCTTTTAACAGAAATTTCAGGTTATTCTCTTAAGGGGAAAATGGAGTACATGGGAGATTATCGAAAGAGTGTAAGATTCCCTAGTGATATTACAGACATTCATGAGAAATCTTTATATTGTCACATAGTATGAGAAATTAAACCTAGTTCACCACCCCATTCCAGAGGTGATAACATGACAGGAACAAGACCTAAATTCAAGTTGAGCCTGCTGAAGTATGGAGGAATACTCTATATCGGTGGAATCTTATTAGTTCTCCTTTACATAATAGGCTTTGAAAGACTCTCTCTCTTATTTGAAGATATGTTATCTCTTTTCATTGTTACAGCTGCCCTCATCATTCTTGGCACAGTGTCTGTGTACTTTGGTTCTACGTGCACCAACCTATATAAAGCAGTTAAAGAGGTGTCAGAACCATTCGTAATAGAAGATATTGATTTCATCCGTAGTAAAGTGACTGTCAAAGATGATAAAGCCAGAGTATACACAATAAAATTTAAGCGCCGGGGATCTACACGCAGATTTCCTTTCTATTGGTTTGAGTCATCTGATACCCGTGATGAGACTGGATACTACGAGGCATGGACGCCTTTGAGGAGGTCTCCAAAGAATGGTTCACTTCCCTGGTTTGTAAAGGTAATTAAAAAGGATGAGAACCTGGTTCTCCTGTCCACACTTTCCAAAAAGACAGTCATGTCCCAACTGGATCAAAGGCTGACTGCTCTGGGGAAGCTTGCACATGATATTGATTTATGGGGGTATGGAGAGTAATCCTTGACCAGAATCTCAGATTGCAAAACTATAGGAGAAAAATCTCTAAAATTTCGAATAATGAAGTTTTGACTGAAATTTTAGAAGGTGAATATGCATATACTACAGGAAACTAGAATCATCTATCCTAAAAGCTTTAAAACATTGTGGATCATTACAAAAATTATAAAAATCGACTTTATTGAGGATTTAAGATTATTTTACTAAAACCTGTAAGACAAAATGTACCAGGTATTCACTGACCTTGTGAAAGAGTCGCAACTACTGTTTTCACAAAGGTTTATAGCTTCAAAGATCTTCTACAACCCATGGAAATTGAAAAAATGCTCACCCAGTATCTTGAAGCACTGGAAAAAGGCAGTTACCAGGATGTTATGAATCTCTTTTCAGAAAATGCTGTAGTAACCTCTCCTCTGTATGGGAGAGTAAAAGCAGCACAATTTTACAAAGAACTATTAAAAGATACGACAAAATCAAAGATAACAGTGTTAAACCTTTTTACAGGCAAAACTGAAACTGTGGGAGCAGTCCATTTTTTGTACGAATGGATGCTCAAGAACAGAACAGTGACATCTTTTGAATGTGTCGATGTTGTTGAACTTTCTCAAGATGGCAAAATAGACCACCTTACTATCATTTACGATACTCATGAGGCTCGAAAGGCATTTGAAAAAATGAAAATGAAAGAATGAAGAAAAAATAAAAAAATGGTTTATAAAGCCTTATTCAGATAAAGTGCACCATCTCTTCCGCTCCCCTTCTGGGTGGTGCTTCAGGCACGTGAGCAGGATAACCCACTGGTGTCACAGTAACTATGTAATGCTCCTCTGGTACTTGTATAGCCTTTTTTACATCAGGTCTGTCCATGGTAGCAATCCAGCACGTACCCAATCCATGTCCCCAGCACGCTAGTATAAAGTGGTATCCAGCTATGCACCCGTCCTGTATGTATGCTCCAGATTTTTGTGGTTCTGATACTACAGCAACAGCCATGGGCGCCCTTCCAATGGGTGCACTGGGTTCCCCTCGCAGAGAGGCTAACCACTTCAGTATCTCTTTATCACGGATTACCACAAAATAATATGACTGAGAGTTCCTGGATGTGGGAGAAAACCTGCACACCTCGAAAATCTTCTGCAAAACAGAAAGAGGCACTTCTGTGTTTTGATAATGCCTGATACTCCTGCGACTCTCTAAAATCTCTACAGCATCCTGATACGGTTCTAAAGGGTGTAAAAAGCACTGAACCTCTATGGTACGATCTTCAGGATCTTTTGCGAAAAAATGATATATCCTGAATTTCTCATTTTCTTCAGGTTCTGTTACTGCTCTCTCTTTTAACTTCTGATATGCTTCATCCACTCCCTTTTTATCCGGGTAAAAAAAGGTTATAATCCCCTGTGTATCGCAAGTTTCTCCTCTGCAGAATCCCAGCAACAGATTGCCGTGTTTTAAAATGACACAGGCTTTTTGATCCAGCCATAATGTGGCTCCGACTTCAGAGGTGTAGAATGTGTTCATAGTTTCAAGGTTCCTGGTGGTGAAAAACAAAATACCTGACATGCATTGACCACAAGGTTCAAGTATAAAAATGTTGTACATTCCATTTTATAATTCATTAGAATCAGAATGTATTTTGTACATGCATTAGAATGAAGGTATGAAATCTGAACCTAAAATCCTAAAATCAAAGCTTGAAATCAAGAAAGTCAAAGTAACGAGTGAAATACCCAAAAGTAGACATACCTAAAGATTACTAAACCAGACAGACCAACCCAAAAAGCCAAAATCCTTTTATCCTTTTCAAAGAAATACATAACATGGGATCATTAAAAAATCTCGCAGCACTTATCATGATGATTGCTGCAGTAGTCTTTTCAGGAAGAGAAATCTACCAGGATTACTTTCAAGACGATGAATACGTGAGTGATGGAATATTGATAGACATCAAAGCTGATACTATCTACGGAACAGATCAATTCCTGTATGGTGTACATAATTATGTCTTCTGTCTTGACTGGGAGGGTAACTGTATCTGGAAAAGCCCGGAATTGGGGAGCGGAGATATAGTATTTCTTGGAGATGCCTTTTTTGCTAGAACGTGGAATAGAGTATCAGAAACAGGTGGTGTTGCATTCTTGACGTGTGAAGGTGAAATACTCTGGCAAAAAGAAGTAGGAAAGATAAGCGATAAGGGGATTGGAGCTTCTCATGACTTACTGGTAGTAGGAACCAGAACAGGAGTATTATGGGCATTTTCTAAAAAAGGCGATGTATTGTGGAAATATTACCACCACGCAATTATTGAACAGGTTTTGGTAGCCCCTGACAGCTCCTGTATTATATTCACTGACTATGATCAGGCTATTCACTGTGTACGTGATGGTAACTGTGTCTGGTCGAAAAATGCACAGATCATATCTGTCCCACTTGGGAATCAGACAGTAGCTTTTTCTCCTGACAGTTCTTATATCGTCTATGGGTCTAAAAAAGATGGGTTCAAAATTGTGGGATGCACTCCAGAAGGAGAAGAGTTGTGGTCTTCTTCAGTCAAAAGTGTTCCCCAATCAATAGCCATTACTGATGATTCTATCATTGTCGGATGCAAAGAATACGGTTACAAGTTCTCATCTGCTGGTACATTACTGTGGGAAATCGAGGTTGGTGAAGAGAATTTGTATCTGGCAGTAACACCTGAGAGCGATTACATTGTTTTTGGGAGCAATCATCCATATCGGCTGATCGTTCTGAATGGGGATGGTATTACCCTCTGGAAAGCAAAAAGCGGAAATTTCATTCGTGCAGTTTTCATCAGCCCCGATGGAAAATATGTGACTTTTAGCAATAATGATGGTGATTTGCTCATCTTTTCAAACCCTCCTGAAAGTAATTCCCAATAAGATTGTATAAAAAAAGTTAAATAAATGAAATAAAGTAAAAAAGTTAAACTACGACTTCTTCTTTCACTTTGAGAGTCCCTTTCTGTCTCGCATACTCTATTTCAAACTCTTTCCTGTGCACTGTATTAAAAGGACAGAATGGTATTATCCTCCCATCAGGTAATGCGTAGTGGATAGCACATCTTTGGACCCGCTCTATATCAAAGTTGTACCCATCCTGAAAGTGCATACACCCAATTAACACAGCCTCATAGGAGAATTCGTCCAAGTACTTCCCGCCGATTAAAATGTCCATGAGTAGTTTCCGGATGTTCAGGTAGTCAGGTTTTTTCTCGTTGTCAATGTACTTCCGTAATGTGTTGAACACCCGTATACCTACGAACGGTTTTTTCCACCAGGAAATGGGTTTCTGAGAGATTTTTTCTAGAGAGTCCATCATTCCTTTCACATCGATGAACTGGGTAATCGGCACTAACCTGTCTTTGTCCTTGAAGACATAGGTTGCTGTCCCGCATGCAAAGTGGCAGGTGAACTCGATTTGCGGTTTGCCAGTTAAAGCTTCAATCAAGTAGGACACTGGTACTACACTGGGGACAGTGTAGAAGTCTTCTGCCTTGATCTGTCCGTCAGTTTGCTCTTCTACTAACTTGACAAAATCAGGGATAGTAATACGCATGCTGATCAAATCTTCGTAGGTGAGCCGACCTGCAAAGGAAACGGGCTGGAAGTTCACTGCTCGAACAATTTTCCGGTGGTCGAATGCGTATCGGATAATGTCTCCTACCTGGTGGTCATTTATTCCCTTTACCAGAGTGGGTACAAGGCAAACACTGGTAGCTCCTCCTTCTTCACAGTTTTTGATGACCTTCTCTTTGACAGGCCAGACGTTGAATCCCCTGGTCTTCTCATACACATCTGGGGTAACTCCGTCAAACTGTAAATACACTGTGTTCAATCCAGCCTCTCTTAAAATTGCGCAGTACTCCGGTGATTCTGCCATTTTTAGTCCGTTGGTGGCAATCTGCACCTGCATGAACCCCAGTTCTCTGGCTTTTCTCAGAATTTCGGGAAGGTCTTTTCGTACAGTAGGTTCTCCTCCACTGAATTGCACTGCTTTGCACGGAACAGGTTCTTCACTCCGCAAAGTCACGAGCATGTCCACAATTTCTTCGTAGGAGGGCTCATACAAGTATTCAGAAGAGGTATCAGCAAAACAGATGGGACAGCGCATGTTGCACCTGTTGGTCAAATCAACGTTGGCCAGAATAGTGGTGGTTTTATGCTCGTTGCAGATGCCGCAGTCAAAAGGACACCCTTTATCCCTTTTTGTCATGGGATTGTAAACTCCTTTTCCCTCGTGGGCAAACTTCTGGGCTTTCTTGTACAATTCTGCATCTCCCCAGTACAAGTCTTTGAAAAACCCGTGTTCTGGACAGGTTTTCTCCATCATGACCTTTCCATCTTCTTCTCTTATGTCTGCCTCAATTACTTTAAGACATACTGGGCACACTGATTGGGTTTTTCTCAGCAACATAATTATCACCTTCCAATTGGCTAATTTTGGTGAGATAATCGATTAATTTCTGCATCTCTTCTTCTACATCAGATAGATGCTGGTGCAGGGCTCCACTCTGTATTTCTTTGAATTCAGCCACCTTTCTGTACAGCGGGAGGATATTTCTCTCCAGCAGTTCTTTGGTGAGCAATCTGAATATTTCTTCAAAATGTATCTCTGCTTCGTACACGTAGACTCCTCCTCTCTTTGTTCTGGTAACCAGATACTTGTCTGTGAGAGATTTCAAAAGAGTGGAAACAGATGAGAGACTGTACCCTGTTAACTCCTGGAGCTCGCTCATGTTTAAAGCCCTCCCTGACAGGGCTAGAGTAGCATAAACAGAAGCACTTCCTTCTGAGAGGCCCCAGGTTCGGGCCATAGATACGAGCTCCTGCACCAGATCACGTCGTATTCTATTGGTCATATGTAACCTCCAGATTTTTCTGAAATTTCAGAAATTTCTGGAATATATAAAAGTTTCGGTCAGAGGTGAGAGGTGAGAGGTGAGAGGTGAGCAAAAAAAGAGAAGAGAAATTTGAGGTGAACCCTCATCTTCCAATGCTAACAAAAAAAGTGATTGTCCAAGCAGGGAACATCATATTTATATGGGACAGGAATATCTCCCCATGCATGTGTACTCTGAAAGAGCCTCCACCTGCAGTGAAGGTGTGGACAGACTCTTCTGTTCTAAAGACCTCTCACAAGTTCGGGAGGTAAAAATGAAAATCTTGATCCACACAGGTAAGAGAGGATCACGCATAGAAGAACCGCTTCTTGAGGCAGGGTACACTGTAGTGGAGATACCGGATAGAACAGCTAAAACGAATAAGATCGCAAAACTGTGGAAACTGATAACTGTCATGGTGAAAGAACAGCCAGATCTCATCCTTGTGGATTCAGCAGGGCTCATGTGTTTGACCGCTTACGTTCTCAGCGTACTATTCAGAATACCTTTAGTTGTGAGGGTGAGAGCAGATATATGGAGCATCTATGAGGAACAGAAAGAATACTACACTGCACTACAGAGAATATATGAACTGATCCTTTCAAAAGTCTGTCAGTGCGTATTCAAAAAGTCCACCAGGCTGTTCTCAGTCTCCAATCATTTAAAAGAAACAATGAAAGAAAAGGGGATAAAAGAAGAAAAAATAAGAATTGTACGCTTTTCAATAGACTGTGAGAGGTTTCATCCTTTAAAGAAAGAAGATGATCTTGTAAGAATTATGTCTGCTGCCAACTTTACCTTTAAAAGAAAGACCGCAGGATTGCTGGAAATCCTCCCTGTAGTGGATGAAGTCATCTCTGAACATGGAAATATTCACTATTTTATAGCAGGGAGGGGAAAATTCTCTAAAGAGGTGGAAAAAACCCTGGAAACGCTGGGAAATGACAATATAGTCTATCTGGGATACGTAAAGAATGTGGAATCTCTTTTTGCAGAAACAGATATATTCGTTCATTACTCATACCTGGATGCTTATCCTGCTGCAGTGCTTGAAGCATTATCGAGTGGAACACCAGTGATAGCAAACCGATGCGGAGGCATGGTAGAACAGGTGCAACATGGTGAAACTGGATTTCTGGTAGATGATGCAGTTACTTTCAAAAAAGCATTGACCCAGTTGATAACTGACAAAGAGATGAGAAAATCCATGGGCCAAAAGGGGAGATCCTTCATTGAAAAAGAATTCACTCTATCAGCTGTAGCAGAGTGCTACAAAAATGAGATAAATGACATCTTCAACCAGTAGGTTCACTCCTTTCAAGGAGTTCTTCTAGACTGCATATCTTTTTTGCAGGGACACCGCCCACCACTGTCCCTGGCAGTATATCCTTTGTTACCACAGATCCTGCTCCTATAATGCAGTCATCTCCAATAGAAACCCCTGGGAGGATGATACTCCCGTACCCGATGAAACAGTTCTTCCCGATTTTGACTGGCCCTGTTTTCACATTTCCTGTAAATACTTTTGCACTCGCATCATGGGTGAGGATGGCTGAAAAGGAAACAGTAGTATTGTCCCCGATTTCCACGAGGTCCTTCCTTCGCCCTCCTGGACCCAGATCGATAAGGGAACGATAGATGTGAACATTTCTCCCACATTTCAATCCCCGCAGCTTGTGGAAGGTTTCCTCCTTCAAAATTCCCAGATTTCGCAGCACATAGAGTATTTTATCTCTCATGGTGAGTCCTCAAGAGGAAGGAATTTAAAAGTTGCGGTAAAGAAGTGTATCGCATGGGCATGGAATACAGCTTAATGGCAGCAACTTTGGAGCATCTGCTTTACGATGAGAAAATGAGAACAGATAGCTTTCATCTAACATTCATGTGCTAGGTATGCGAAAGCTGACATAGTAAAAATGTTTGAAACATTGTTTTTGGTTTTTGAGATAGCCACGCGCTTTTAGATTTTTGTGAAAAAGTTTAAAAAAGGTTCTCAGATAAGAAAGTACGGGAGGGTGCTGTTCAATGAAACCAACTGCAGATGAGACCAAGAAACTGAAAGAATACTGGGAAAGGCTAAGGCCACAATGGGAAACCCCCCATTACAAAAAAGCGGCCAGTTACCGAGCCTATGCAAAACGTCTGTTGGAAAAGATAGAGGGTGTTGAAACCTCGCTTGAGGTAGGGTTTGGTGATGGAAGGTGGATGAACCTTTTGCAGAAGAAAGGGATACATGCTTACGGTATAGACCTCCTAGAGAGTACTGCTTTACAGTTGAGAAAAGAGGGGTTCCTACCTGTTAT
>Ga0209427_10008505_pt1 | contig 11541 bp, 13 predicted proteins | sample DeeMarSWOR136_30_FD_187465 | JGI IMG/M metagenome (GOLD analysis project Ga0209427, IMG submission 187465) | Marine sediment microbial communities from White Oak River estuary, North Carolina - WOR-1-36_30 (SPAdes) (version 2) | ecosystem: Environmental > Aquatic > Marine > Intertidal zone >... | reverse complement strand
AGGAGATCATAGTAAAACTATTGTAAACTGTGAAAAGGCACTAAGAATCGACATAATGTATTTAGATGCATGGAATCTAATGGGAACTGCTTTTTACTATTTAGGAAAGTATAATAATGCTATTAAACAATATGAAAAAGCAGTAGAAATCGATGCAAGGAATGCAAAAGCGTGGGGGCTTATGGGGCTTGCTTACAGAGCGTTAAATCGACGTAAAAAGGCAATAAAGTGTTACAAAAAAGCATTAGAAATAAATCCTAATCTTCTTTTTGTTAAAAGGAATTTAGAAGACTTAAAACAATTCCTTAATCTTAAGTGATAAATATCCATAATTCCGATTTGTAATGGAAATGTTTGTTTTGAATCGTTAAGAACCAAAGAGTAAACTATTACAAGCACCTAATGTTGGAAAAAACGAATTTTTTAATATAGTAGTCAAAAGGTATATACATTTGAATTTTCACGAGATTTGTATTTTCAAGAATAGAAAATATTGATAAGATGTATTCAGGTGTTTATGGAATGTACGACGTCATAGTTATTGGTTCGGGGATTGGCGGATTAACATGCGCTGCAAAGTTGGCTAAGAATGTAAACAAAGTAATGATATTAGAAAAAATCCATCATATCGGTGGAACCAGCCATATTTTCAAACGAGGGTCATATTATTTCCCCATGGGTGGTCTATCATTCAGCTCTCCCGATACAGTGCTCAACTTATTAGGCGAACTTGGAATTCAGGAGAAGTTTAAATTCTACCGGAATCATTTTCAATTGATTACGCCAGATTTTGATATTATTTACTCCCAGCCCTTTCAAGAGTTAAGAAAAAATTTGAAAAAGATCTTTGAAGATGAAAAAGACGGAATTGATTCATTTTTCACTGAAATAAAAAGAATAATGGACATACTTGACAATATTGAGCACTGGCATCCAGATTATTTAATAGGAGAAAAGAAGGAACATACGCTTAAAAATCTAAGTTCAACTCATAATGAAGAGATTGAACTGCTAGAAAAGTATTCTCAGATTCCATCAAAGCAAATTCTTGAGAAAAATCTTTCTAAAAAGATTCTACGAAATTTTCTAGGGTCACAAGGCACGTATGAACCAAAAATGTCTATGGTTCTTCTTGCAATTATGTGGTGCTTAATGTCTGAAAAAGGGATTTGGTTCCCTTCTTGCGGTATTCATGGTATTAATGAATTAGTCTATGAGACTTTCTTGAATTATAATGGAGAAGCAAAATTACTTACTCCTGTAAAAGAAATTCTGATCGAGAATAACCAAGCTATTGGTGTAAGGACTTCAAAAAATGAGATCTTCGAAGCAAATTGGATAATATCAAATGCTGATTATAAAAAGACCTTCTTAGAATTAATTGATCCACAAAATATTCCTGAACAATATCTAAGTATGATACGAATTGTTCCATATTTTGGTTCAGAACTCTGCGTCTATCTGGGTGTTAATCCGGAAAATATTGATTTTAGCAAAGTCAGAGCGCAACATATCTTTTGTCGTGAAGAAATAAAACTTTCGGGACACTTAAATCTAGAAGATTTTAGTAATCGAGAAATTGAAATATGTATTTGGTCGAAAAATTACCCAGATTCTGCACCTCCCGCCAAAGCTACAATTCTCTTACGTGTTGGATTCCCGTATGATCACTTTTCAGATTGGAAGATAGGTGAAAAGAAAAGAAAAGAAGGCTATTGGGATTATAAGAAACGATTAGCGGGGCAGTTAATAAAAGCGGCGGAAACCGTTTTACCAGGTTTATCTTCATCGATTGAAGTTATGGATGTAGCAACTCCGTTAACCTATGAAGACTGGGGACAACGATTTCGAGGCTCTATTGCCGGTTGGTCGTGGAAAGTCGAAGGATCACAAAAACTTCCTGGAAAATTATTGATAGAAACTCCCATTAATAATCTATTAATGGTAGGCATGTATGCTGCCTCAGAACTTTTCTTAGGTGGTTATCCAACGGCAATGTATACAGGAAGCTTAGCCGCTGATTTGGTTCTAGAAAAATCATCCACCCTGAAAAGGAATTGAGAGAATTTCTTATTCAACATTGCCAAAAGGATTAGCATAATGGTGGAAGACCTTAATGCAATTTGAAGGAATTTTAGAAAAACTTAGGACATTAACTAATCCAGAAGCAGTAGAAAAGATGAAAAGGTTTGGAATTACTGCTAAGAATACGCTAGGTGTATCAATTCCCGACCTGAGAATTTTAGCAAAAGAAATAGGCAAAAATCATCCTTTAGCATTAAAACTTTGGTCATCTGGCATCCACGATGCTAGAATACTTGCCAGTCTAATTGATGATCCTAAGAAAGTAACTGAACAACAAATGGAAAGTTGGGCGCAAGATTTTAATTCTTGGGACATTTGCGACCAATGTGCAAATAATCTTTTTAGAAAAACTCAATTCGCCTATCAAAAAGTGGTTGAATGGAGTAGTAGAAAAGAGGAGTTTGTTAAAAGGACTGGTTTTTCTATATTGGCGTCTCTAGCAGTTCACGATAAAAAGAAAGAAGATACAGAATTTATCAGGTTTTTTGAGATTATCAAGAGAGAAGCAACTGATAAGAGAAACTTTGTTAAAAAAGCAATTAATTGGGCATTAAGACAGCTTGGAAAACGAAATCTCAATCTCAACAAGAAGGCAATTGAAACTGCTAAGGCGATCCAAAAAATAGATACAAAAAGTGCAAAATGGATTGCTTCTGATGCTCTAAGAGAACTCGAAAGCGAAAAAATTCAAAACAGATTTAAGTCGCATTAATTTCTTGTTTCACTATATAGATTTAAGAGAATTATGTGATCATATGAAACCAATGGTTCCAGATCAATTCAAAGAACGATATGGACAAATAGTTGATGATCAAGATGCCTTTTTCAGTAGTTTGCTCCAACAACTTCCTAAAACTTTTCGTGTTAATACTCTCAAAGCATCAAAACAAATTGTGAAAGAACGGTTCGAAGAATATGGTATAGATCTCAAACAAGTACCGTGGTATTCAGATGCCTTCGTTTTGCAAAATTATGCTATTGGCAACACTTTGGAGAACTTTTTAGGTTATATCTACATTCAAGAGTTAACATCAATGTTGCCTCCTCTAATATTGCAGTTACAGGCAGAACTTCAACATTCAGAATTCATTTTGGATGGTTGTGCTGCTCCTGGATCCAAAACCACCCAACTTGCAGCATTGATGAAAAATCATGGAACAATCATCGCTAATGATATCGATTATAATAGAATTCGCGCTCTAAAGTTTAATATTGAAAAAACGGGTTCGTTGAATGTTATCATCACAAATCGGGATCTGCGGCTTTTTGAAAAAGGAAATAACTCCTTTGATATTATTTTGGTTGATGCACCCTGTTCTTCAGAAGGAACTATTAGAAAAAATCCTACAATGCTTTCAAAATGGTTTAATCAGAAAAAAAGGATCTCAGGTTATGCAAACCTTCAACAACAACTTATTAACAAAGCATTTAATCTATTAAAACCAGAAGGATGCCTAGTGTATTCTACATGCACATTTGCTCCAGAAGAAAACGAAGGGGTGATCAACTGGCTATTAGAAAGACATCCTGCCACAATAGAGCAGATCGATATTCCGAGAATGAAGCTTTCACCTGGAATTCTTGAATGGAATGGTAAGGTTTTCAATTCAGAGATCAAGAAAACTGTTCGAATCTGGCCGCATCATAATGATACAGATGGCTTTTTCATTGCAAAGGTGAGAAAATGATTACTGAATGTTCCCCTAGTGATCAAGAAATGGTTCTTAATTATTTTAAAGAGCGATTTGGGATTCAACGACAATTGTTTAATGGTTTTAGTTTTTATTCCGCATCTAAAGGTAGAATCTATATTGGTCCAAAAAATCTCATTGAAAAGCCTAAACCAGTTACGGGTGGCATACTTATCGCGAGAATTAGTCGCTATATCAAGCCAACTACCATTTTTTTACAGTTGTTTGGTAAGGATGTTACAAAAAACACGATTAGACTCAATAAAGAACATACAATCTGTTATACACAAGGAGAAGATTTGGATCTAACGGGCAATGAAATTCAAGATGCATCAAATGGTTATATACTGGTCACCTATCTTGGTTTTTCCCTCGGTTGCGGTCTTCTGAAAGGCAATTATGTCAAAAATTTGATCCCTAAGCCAAAGCGCCTGGATTTAGAATTTTTATGAGGCTTAAAGATCCATACAGTATCTATCATCACTTTTTAAAATCCACTTTATTGCGAAAACTTTTTTAATAGACACTCCTGAAGGAGTTTTACTTTCTAAAAAAGCAAAAGATAAGTGTTAGATTATGCAGATGAACCATTCTATAAAAACAGGATTTAGCTTTGGTTTAACTTCTGGAATAATAACAACGCTGGGGCTAATGGTAGGCTTACATTCTGGTACTAGTTCAAAACTTGCGGTTATTGGCGGTGTATTGATAATAGCAATAGCAGACGCATTCTCAGACGCATTGGGCGTTCATGTCTCCGAAGAAACTGAGGATAAACACGCCCCAAAAGAGATATGGGAATCAACAATCGCTACTTTTTTGTCTAAATTCGTTTTCGCATCAACTTTTATTATTCCACTACTATTATTCCCACTCTTAACAGCAATTATCGTATGTGTAATCTTCGGTTTATCTTTGCTCGGTATCTTTAGTTTCTTTATTGCCAAAGAGCAGAAAACCGCACCTTGGAAAGTGGTTACAGAACACTTGAGTATTGCAGCGGTAGTTATAATTGTAGCGCATTATGTCGGTGATTGGATACACTTAATATTTGCTTAGACGCTCTCACAGTGCTATTCGTTTCGTAAGCTCATAACCGATTTTTTAAGGTAAACTTCAAAATAGTACTGCTTCAGATGACCCTCGCGACTTAGTCAAATCGTATATGTTGTATATTCAACCCGTCCCTTTCCTCTGAAGAATAAGAACTTATATAAAATATTTGAGTAACTGAGGGATTATGTCATACCCCAATTTGAAAAACAAGCACAAAGAAGCAGCATTGCTTACACCACAGAGCTTTTTGGACTACTTGAAAACAAGAGGAAAATATCCGAACTACAAACCGCCTAAAGGAGTAATTTTCATATTTCAGAAAGAATTGTTGGACTATATAATAAAGAATCACGAAATAAATAAAGTGAAGGGCTTCCAAGGAGACTTCTATTTATTAAAAGAAACAGAAAATAAGATTGGTGTCCTTGGAAACTTTGGCTTTGGAGCGCCTATCGTTGTAATACTACTGGAAGAACTAATTGCTTTTGGTGTCAAGGAATTTTTATCAGTTGGTATAGCTGGATCATTACAGAAAGAACTTAGAGTTGGTAGCATTGTTGTTTGTGATAAAGCAATAAGAGACGAAGGAGCATCTCACCACTATTTAGAATCTTCAAAATATTCCCATGCCTCAAAAGCGCTGACGAAAAAGTTGGAAGAAACATTAACTAGATTTAGCTTAGAGTATGCCGTTGGAACAACATGGACTATAGATACACCTTATAGAGAAACAGTAGCAGAAGTTAAGCAGTATCAAAAAGAAGGAGTTTTAACAGTTGATATGGAAGCTTCTGCAATTTTTGCAGTAGCTGAATACAGAAGTGTAGAAGCAGGATCTATTTTTACAATTAGCGATTATCTAGCAGAATCGGAATGGAAGCCTAAATTTCATTTGACGAAAGATCATTTAGAAACCCTTTTTCAAGTTGCCAAAGAAGTCTTACTAGATTCTTAAAGAGAATTAGAACGCTTGATTCAAAGTTGATTTCGTTTTATAGTCTTTTTGAATCTAATTCGATTTGCTGTTTAAAATTAGCAAGTTTTTTTTAAACCAAGATTTCTCATGTATGTTAGAAAAGTTGTGTTGTTTATGTCAGCGCTTGAATTACTTTCATTATATCCTCAAATCGTCGAAATCATGAAAAAAGAAAATATAAGTGATTTTAGAGAATTTCAAGGGCAAGCTATAGAAAATGGTTTGTTGAAGGGTAAAAACTTATTGATTTCAGCCCCTACAGGTTCAGGTAAAACTCTTATTGGTGAGTTAGCTATTCTTAAACATCTCTTAGGTAATGAAAATCACAAGGCTCTTTTTCTTGTTCCATTAAAGGCCGTTGCTGATGAAAAATATGATGAATTTTGTAGGAAATATGAGGATTTTTTTGCCGTTAAAGTTTCAACAGGTGATTTCGAGACCATCCCAGAGGAATTAAGCGCTGCAAATTTAATTATAGCTACTTATGAACGATTTGATAGTCTATTACGAACCAAACCTGATTGGTTATCTGATATAGCCGTAATTGTTATTGATGAAATCCATATGATTGGTCAAAAAGAGAGAGGTCCAAGATTAGAAAGTATCATTATTCGTTTAAAGGAATATCTCCCATATACACAACTAATTTGCTTAAGCGCTACAGTAAAGAATTGGGAAGAGTTATCCGATTGGTTACAAGCATACCCAATCATTTCAGATGAAAGGGCAGTACCATTGATGATGCGTACCCTTGTATCTAAAAATAAACTTAATTCGATACTTGAACTTGTAGAAAAAACGATTTTCATAAACGGACAAGTATTAATTTTTGCTATGACAAGGAGAGATGCTGAATTTTTAGCAGAACGTATAGCAAGTCAACTAGCACATATTTTGAAGCCAAAAGACAATAAAATTGATGTAGATCTTGTATCAAATCTATCTATAAAATTAAAAACCACACTTCCAAAGGGTGTGGGATATCATCATGCAGGGCTTATTTCAAGTGATAGGAAAATCGTAGAGAATTATTTTAGACAAGGTATTATCAAAGTAATTGTTTGTACAACAACTCTTTCTGCAGGTATCAATGTTCCAGCAAGGCTTGTTGTAATAAAGGATATAAGAATAGGTGATTCGGAAAAACCAATAAGAACACTTACTTCAAATGAAATATTTCAGATATTAGGAAGAGCAGGACGTCCAGGATTAGATGAAGAGGGAATAGGTATCATATTAGCAGTAGATAAGAAAGATAAAGAATTTATTGAGGCATATATGTATACTCAAACTTCTGTGGGCGAAAAAACCGAAGATTATGAACCTATTCTTAGTCAATTTAACAATGTTTCCACTTTACGTGAACAAGTACTTGTAAAGATATACGAGAAACGAAAAGTTGGATTAACTGAAGATGAACTAATATCCTTCTTTAAACAAACATTTTGGGCATACTTAGAACAAAAATCTAATAGAGATGCACTTCCAAAGTACGCAGGGAGAAGTATTGAAGAAATTTTATCTGATATTGAATCAAAAGAATCGATTGATAAGGCAAAGTTACTGTTCTCTGATATTGAGTTGCTTAGTGCTTCAAAAAATCGATTACTTGGTAGAGTTGGAAACTACATAGTCTCTTTTGATGAAAATAAGGGCCATTATTGTAATTGTGGAATTAAAAAATCAAAAATGTGCCTTCATCGTATAGCGTTTTCATTATTTTGTGATGCTCACAAAGAACTAGAAGCCTACAAAAAAACTATTGTGAGAAATGCACTTGAAAAAGATATTTTTACTTATTTAAACCAGGCAAATCTGATAAAAATAAGAGATGGAAAGTATTTTGTCACCGACTTTGGAAGGGCTGCAGTACGGCATTATATTCGACCTGAAACAAGCCAAATCATACGTAACGTGCTTCTTAATACTGCTTATACAACAGAAATCATTCTCTTGCTGGGAATGAAAATTCTAACAGAGGAGTTTTCTAGTAAGTATACAGCTACTGAGTTATTTGATTGCGTCTGGGATTGGATCAATGAAAGAGAGTTAAATGAGGTCCTCAAAATCATTGAGCCTGGGGATTTTGAATCAATTAGATCTTCGATTAATTGGATTCTGAATGCTATCCTGGGAATAGGACGCAGCATGAGCAGTGATATTGAAAGAGCATTAGAAAAAATTGTGGCATCTTTAACTGAACGAATTCGGGTAGGTGCCAAAGAGGAGTTAATCGCCGTCTCACCATTCTTCGAATACACTGACAGAAAGAAACTAAGACGCTTATACGAACTTGGTATTAAAACCGTTGCAGAGTTAATAAATAAAAAAGAGGTAATTTGAAATCTTTGCTACCTTGAAATGGTACTAATCCTCAATATCACAATCATCTTATGTGTCACTGTAAAAGGTATATTATTGATAAAATTAACTTCCCCGTGTCATAGGAGAACCACAGTTAGGGCATTTCATCGAATAACAGGGTTGTCCTATTATGTGCTGAGCTGAATAGCCGCAACTAGGACATACACATTGTCCTCCAGGACCAAGACCGTATCCACCGCCTCTTCCTCTACCTCCTCCTGCTCCGCCACCTCTTCCTCTTCTACTCATAAATTCTCATCTCCTTATTTAAATCTCGCTACTATTGACTCTATTGTTTATCTCTTTTTTAACAATATCGGCGAGAAGTCTCCTTCCGTCAGGGTGGAGTAGTTCACTGATGGGGTCAAATGAATGACCTCATCCTTAAGCGATGAGTATTATTTGATTATAATTGGTTTGATCCCATTGAGTTTAATACTCACAGCTGAGTTAATCGCATCTTCTACTGTTTCAAGTGGAATTTTTAACTCGTCAATGATCCTTTTTACGGTCGGATCATTAGTAACGCATTCAGTAGGGAAGATTGTTTCATCAATCATCTTTACTTCCTGAAATCCTGCCATCTGTATTAAATTAAGGTATTCATCCTTCATACACGCCCCAGAAACACAGCTTATATACGCTTCAACGGATTCTTTTATAAAATCTGGAAGTTCTTTCAATAATACAATATCAGAGACCATCAGCCTTCCTCCAGGCTTTAGTACTCTGAAAGCTTCCTCAAAAACCCTCTTTTTGTTTGGTGAGAGGTTAATTACACAATTTGAAATAACAACATCCACTGAACCATCTGCTGCAGGTAAATTTTCAATCTCTCCAAGTCTAAATTCGACATTTTCGTAATTTCCTTTTCTTGCATTTTTTCTTGCCTTATCTATCATCTCTGGTGTCATATCTACGCCAATCACTTTCCCATCGTTTCCGACTCTGTTTGCTGCAAGAAAACAGTCAAAGCCAGCACCCGAGCCAAGATCAAGTACGATTTCACCTTCTTTTAATGAGGCGAGAGCAACTGGATTGCCACAGCCGAGTCCTAAGTTTGCTCCTTCAGGAACTTCATTGATTTCTTCTTCAGTGTATCCAATCATTTTACTCATATCTTTTAATGTACGAGTGCCCCCTTCACAACAAGAATCAACTGACGCACAACAAGAATCAACTGAAGGGCAACAAGAACTCTCTTCTTTAACTCTCCTAGCATAACCCTCTCTTACCATCTTTTTTATTTCCTCTTCTTTTTTTACTTCTTCTTTATCCATATTCATCACTTTCTTCTTCTTATTCATAGAATTTCTTTTACTACTGGTCCAAGTAAATCTTTAACCATGGTTGTTAAATCGTCAACCTTAATTAAAGAAATACAGCAAATTTCACCATTTTTTTCCCAACTAACAATCGCTAATTTATCTCCCGCATGAATTTGCGCTTTTTCTCTGATTTCTTTTGGAAGCACCATTTGACCTCTGTTATCTACGCTTACTATTGATTCAACTTTGCAACAACCCATTTTATCCAAAGTATCGGGGTGAGAATCATCTTCCATTTTTTGGACCATTTTCAATTTACTCCGCAAAATAGACTATATCAATAAGTATAATTTCAGAATATTTAAACTTTTCTGAAAAATCAGAATATACTGATTATTTGGAAACCGCTTCTTAAAAAATTAATTATGTACTGATTAAGTTTGACTTATTTGGTATCTTTTTCCTTATTTCTAATTGTTGGCGCAGTACTACCTCCATGACAACAATCACATAGATATTCTTGCCAATCTAACTTATCCCAGTCAATCTCTTTTAGTATTTTCTCCTGTTTATTTAATCTCATTCTCTCTCTTGCTTTTTCGCTCAAAAAATGTCCTCCTGAATATTCACAGAACCTTTAATTTCAATTGATAGCCTCTTTTATCGGAGGATGGAAAATAAAAACTTTACCAATGTGACATTGATGTTTTTTCTTATCATTTCTTGGTTTGATGTTTTTGAATCTCGTTACTTTTTTAAAGACAACTTAGTTAAATGAGAATGAAGGGATGCCTATGGAACAAGATTGTGTATTCTGCGATATTATAAATGACAAAAAACCCGCGAGTATCGTGTATTCAGATGAAAAAGTAATCGCATTCATGGTAATCCGACCAATTAATCCTGGACATCTAGTAGTGATTCCAAAAATTCATACTCCGGGTTTATCGGAATTAGACGAAGAAATGGGTGCACATATGTTTAAGGTCGCATTACGCATCGTAAACGCTCTTAAGAAATCAGGAATAGAATGCGAAGGAATTAATCTATTTCTTTCCGATGGAAAAGCGGCATCTCAAGAAATATTCCACATTCACTTGCATATAGTTCCTCGCTTTTTGGGAGACGGGTTCGGGGTGAAATATGGTCCAAATAACTTCTTAGAGCCACGAAGAGAAGAGCTGGATAAAATTGCAACTATGATAAGAAACTCATTAGAAGAATAGATTTATGAGAGATACTGTTTACTTTTAATTGATCTTCTTAAAATTAAAGATACAACCTTGAGTAAGCCAGTTATAGTGGCTGATTTTGTCACAATACTTTTTTTCGAAGATAAAGCCAGAATCTTGGATTTCTTCAATAACAGCGGTTAAACGCATGTTTCTAAATTCCCACATTGGAAAATCTTCAGCTGTATGTTTAGGATAGATTGAAAGCAAAGCATTTGACTTTAAGACACGGTGAACTTCAGTATATAATATTTTCCTTTCATCTTTTTTTAAATAGTGCAAGACATCATAACTTAATACTGCATCAATTGATTTGTCCTTTAAATCTAGTTGTAATTCTCCAGAGGTCTTAATTATCCTAATACTCACTAAATTTAGAAACATTGCTTTTTGCTCTAATTTGTTCAAATCATTGTGATCTTTATCAATGGCATAAACCCTGCCTCTGATTCCAACGATAATTGCCGCAGGGATACTATAATGACCAACTCCCGCACCGAAATCTAAAACAGTCTGACCTCTTCTAATTCCAATTTTTCTTAGAAATCTTACTCCGTTTTTGTGTTCCCACCTTTCCATTTCATCGTTCATTCTAGTGATTCGACTCCGTTATAACTGCCCTTTTAACAACTCTATTTGCTCAATAGTCTTTTCTGCAACCACTTTTTCTTTGTTAAAATACTTACCTATTCTCACAAGAAATGCTCTTCTTTCTTCTGTTGTAACATAGTATTCCAACAGTTTTTTTGTCCACTCTATATTAGCTTCCACATCTTCAGGAATTTTTTCACCATCGTGTCTTATTGCCTCTTCTGGACATATATCATGACATATTCCGCAACGAATACAAAGTTTTTTTTCTATATGTG
>Ga0209427_10008504_pt1 | contig 11543 bp, 6 predicted proteins | sample DeeMarSWOR136_30_FD_187465 | JGI IMG/M metagenome (GOLD analysis project Ga0209427, IMG submission 187465) | Marine sediment microbial communities from White Oak River estuary, North Carolina - WOR-1-36_30 (SPAdes) (version 2) | ecosystem: Environmental > Aquatic > Marine > Intertidal zone >... | reverse complement strand
CATCGGGGGCTGTGCCCACATGGTATACCGCTACTATCCTTCTGCCCGAAGGGAGAACCACCGACAGTCTGGTGGAGTCCATATTCCAGCAGATCTATCGAGCCTGTCAGGATGTAGGGGTTTCACTCATTGGAGGCCACACTGAAATTACCTATGATTTGGATCGGCCCATCGTTGTCGGCCAGATGATAGGGGAGGTAAGAAAGGGAGATCTGGTCCGCACGGGAGGAGCCAAACTGGGGGACCGGATTCTTCTAACGAAGGGCATCTGCATTGAAGGAACATCGATTATCGCGCGGGAAAAGGAGACTGACTTGCTGTCTCGCGGGATACCGAAGAATCTCATTGAACGTGCCCAACGTTTCTTGCTCGACCCAGGGATTAGTGTTGTGAGAGAAGCACGAATGGCTTGTCGGGCGGGACGGGTTCACTCGATGCATGATATCACTGAAGGGGGGCTCGCGAACGGACTCCACGAGCTGTCTATGGCCGCAGGGGTTCACATTGTAATAGAAGCAGAAAGCATACCGATCTACAAGGAATCTCGCAGGCTTTGCGAGGCCTATGGGCTTAACCCGCTGGGTGTTATAGGCTCTGGAGCTCTTCTTATCACCACATCTCCGCCTGAAGCGGAGAGAATTCTGCAAAGGGCTAAGCAAGAGAGCCTCGCGATCACCGCTATTGGATGGGTTGAGGCAGTGGGAGCTGCCTCCGTGACGATGGTCACGTCTGGAGGACATGAACTAGTCCCTTACTTTGAAAGAGATGAACTAGTAAGGATAATTTGAGAAGTATGGCCGGCACATTCGTACACGACAATTCATTGTAGATTCAAACTCAGAGGACTTAACACTCAGGAGGGATGGCGTTTGCCGAGGGATTACTTGGATGCGATAAGTATGTACAATGTCCGTCAGGCGTGGCCCAACGTGGAGGTTACAGCCCTGCTCGTTATTGACATGCAACATTACTTCGACGCACTGGCGCAGCCCATATTGGGAAACATTCTTTCGTTAACCGCTTTGTGTCGAACGAAAGGCGTACCTATCGCGTTCACGCGCCATGGCCACCGCGATCCCACCCACGATGGTGGCATGCTCCGAACCTGGTGGGGAGACCTGATTCATGTTGGTTCGAGAGATTGGGCATTGATAGAGAAACTGGCTCCCAAGCCGACTGAATGGATTATCGACAAAAATCGGTACAGCGCATTTTACGATACCGACCTGGACACTCGTTTACGTGATGCGGGCGTAAAGGATCTGATCATCACCGGGGTCATGACCAACTGTTGCTGTGAGACTACGGCTCGGGATGCCTTCGTGCGTGATTACCGGATTTTCTTCGTGACAGACGCCACCGCAAGCGCCAATGAAGAACTGCACCTGGCTTCCCTGAAAAACTTAGCGTATGGTTTCGCTTACATGGTGAGCACACAGGATCTCTGTGGGTATTTGAAAGGAACCAAGGCAGGCTGACAAGGCGTTCACACGGTAGCGTGCATGAAAGATACTGCGTACGATAGTGAAAGCCTCTGTATACTAATTCTCCTTTTGTTGCTCAACGCCCCCTTTGTTCAGTAAGGTCCCGAAATAATAATCCTATTTCGCACCTGACTTGTCCAGCTCCGCCAACATTTCTAGCATAGCTTCGACGCGATACCCACATGTTGCTGCTGTCTGCGCAACTGTCTGGATCATTTCACACCGCTCCCTGATGGCGTTGGCCAGCTTTTGATCTATGCGCGGGAGAGTGCGTGCCAAAAAATCAACGATGGAAACTGCAAGAAGCCAGTTCATCAGTTCTTCAAAGCGCTCTTTGTTGAACCACAATGTGTCGTCGTACCAGTTAAACTCCAGATATTGCTGCACCTGAGTGTCACTGAGCAGGTCCTGAACATCAGAGCCAATGCGCTCGTTTGTTAAAGCCGTGGACAACCAGCGTCGATGGAATACCAGAATCTTCACCAGCTTCGTCTCTCGCCATGCCACGGTCTCAGAGCATTCAACCTCTTGGAAGGTTCCCGCGATAATTTTGCCCAAAAGCAGCTCATCGACCCAGGCTGTACTCTGCTGTTCGTATCCCGGGTCAGAGCTGATCTTTCCCAGCTCGCAGACAAGAAGCCAGGCTAGAATAATCCTCCAAAAACTGCTCTTTAAGCCCTCTTCTGTCGTTACCATGGACCAGAAATGCGCATTATCCATTGTGTCGATGCCCAATGCATCCCATTCCGGAAGCCTATTCAGGAAATTGAGTCGCACCACTGCGCGCATTAATCTGCCAATTTCGCGTGCTATGGTTTTTGGATCTCCTGCCCCTCCGACCATGTGTTTCGTCTCGATGAGGATCTGTTCCATCTTCGCCTCTAAGAATCGGAGGGTGTCATCACTTTCAGGAAGCTCAAGACCACTGTGGCTTACCCGTACAATCCTCTCAAGAACCAGCGGATTCATGACCTCCCGGAAGGGAGTATGGATGGGTGCAAGGAGCAACTCCCTGAGTGCCTCATCGATGCTTGGTACCCCTCGCCCGTTGAGAGAACGCTCCAGTTGAGCGTAGTACCCAACTTGGTCGTGGATTTCCCGAAAATCCAGGAAGACCTGATATTGGTACGCCCCCAGTTCAGCATAGAGCCCCTGTTCTGCCAACTTATTCCCTCGACGAATATATTCTAATCCCGACTTCTGTTCTCGAAAGACATAGCAATACGGATCCTCCGATTTGAGATCCAACCCTTCTGCCAGCCTCTTCTGAACCAGTTTTCTGCTTCCCGAGACCCCATCCGCCATGGAGATGGCAGTTGAGGTTCTTATCCACCCGCTGGTCGTGGCGTACTTGTTGTGGTAAAGGATGAGGGCTCGTTCGTCGCCCGAGCGATTGGAATACGCAAAGACATTTTCATCGACGCTACCGTCAGCTTTGAAAAAATCGTACAGTACGAAGTTCTCCACCCCGCTAAAGAGGTGTCGTTTTCTCATCAGCGGAAAGATTTCTGTCTCGTGCCGCTGGACCAGGTGTGTATCAATTTCCTCGTTCCAGTAACTCTTCCTGTATTCCATGCCATACTTTTCCGTGTGTCCCTCAATTTGGCCGTGTCCAAACAGGGGAAGTCCAGGCATGGTGACCATCATCAATGCCACCCCGAAGTATTTATCATCCTTTCCAAACTGTTCGACAGCCGTCGCCTCATCCGGGTTGTTCATGAAGTTCACAAGACGTCTCAGGATTTCAGGATTGAACTCCAACACGTTTTTCATCACACTGCGATAATTAGCATTGTCCTCCATCTTCAACATGTTCATGAAGGCACTATTGTATACTCGATGCATACCCAGAGTGCGAACAAAGTATCCCTCCATAAGCCAGAAGGCCTCGGCCAAGAGCAGTGTGTCGGGAACCTCGTGGGCCACCCGGTCAACCACTTCCCGCCAGAATTCCACAGGAAAGAGACGGTCGAATTCCTCTCGAGACAACCCATACTCGGCCCTGGAAGGAATATCGCCACCTGAGCCCGGCTGGGGGTACCACAGCCGCTGGAAATGTCGTTTCGTCAGTGTCATGGCAGCATCGAATCGAATAATCGGGAACTTTTTCGCCACGTGGAGGATCGTCTGTATCGCCGCTTCTCGGACATCTGCTTTCAGAAAATCCAATTGGGCCGTATCATTCCAGGGCATGCTGGTACCGTCATTTCCGTGATATACATACCTGACATCACCAGTCCAGTGGTCCACCCGCTTGAAGACAACGGCGGCGTCACTACGGTGCCAGTATCCGTCCTCAATGTAGATGCCAACCCTTTCATCCCACGAAAGATTTGGTCCACTATAACGGTAACTGGGAAAGGGAGGATGATCGAGCTGGATGAACCACTCGGGGTGTTCCATGACCCATTTTGAGTCGATACCCATGTGATTGGGTACCATATCGCCGGCCAATCGTATTCCTCTCTGCCATGCTCGGCCCTGCAAGTTCTGATACGCCGCCTCTCCACCCAGATCGGCCGCAATGACATAGTCATAAACGGCATACGCTGATGCCAGGGCCTCTGGATTCCCCATGAGCTGCTTGATCTTCTGTGACGCCGCACTTCGTTCCCAGAGGCCGATCAGCCAGAGACCCTTGAAACCCCAACGGGCCAACAGATCTAATTCCTCATCTGGTATCTGATCTAATCGATCTATCGTTCTTCCATATTTTCTTGACAGTTGTTCCAGCCAAACGTGTGCATTCTTCGCGATAAGAACAACCTGCGGCATCCAGTCCAACTCGCTGCTGAAGCGCTCTGTCTCCTCATAGAGACCGACAGTAGGTCCAAAGTATGGAACCAAAGCGGGACCCGGGCCCAGAAGACGAAGCTTCTCCTCCTCTGTGATCACATCCAGGGCCCTGAGAACACGAAGCATCAGCTCTGGCGGGAGCAGGGACTGCCAGTTCTCCCTCATATAAACCAACTGTCCAAAGAGAGAATGAGGTGCTGCGGCAGCGGGTGCTTTCAGCAGCTCAACGACTGGTTCACTCTGGGACCCAAAGCCGGGTTGGGTTTCGAAAAATCCGGTAAGCTGAGTCATCGTCGTGCGGTACTCACTAGTGTCTGCCAGCTCTGTGTCGTCAAAGAGTTCCTCGAAAGACCTGAAGGCCGGATTCTCGTTAGCCAGGGAGAGAAGAAGCATTTCCTCCATGGCAATGAACGTGTTTGGTAACTCCTCCGTCTCACCTTCCAGGTAAGCCTCGACAGATTGTTGCCCTCGATGAACCCGCATGGGTGGAAATAGCTCGACAAACCGGCATATGGTGTTGCCCAACAGCTCACCACCCACGTTTTCGACAAGCCATCCCCACGCAAGCGTCAAAGCCTGTTGGTTCCTTTCACGCCGGTAGAGACCAAGAACGTAGTGAAAAATCTCATCGATTAACCCCATGGCATTCAGGGCACCAGCCGTCACACTTCGCTCAGGGTGCGTTTCAGCACGCCGCACCTCGTTTATTTGTTGCGCAAAAAGGCGAACCGCCACAAAATCAGACAGGATCACGTTTCCTGAGAGTGCATAGAGTGTCTCATCGAAGCCGTAGCGGTCACGACATGTTTTCGAGATATGAAACTCGAAAGCGCCCTTCATCTTGCCCACCCGCGTGCGCTCATAACATCATGTAATATATCATATTATATGACATAAGTAGTTACTATCGTTTACATTCTTTGTTGAGCCGTCGCTGCTTCGTGCGCGCTCATCGTTCACATGGTACATATAACAACTCCTTTTGCTAATCTCTCCTTACCATGGGACACACAAAAAAACGCGTTAAAACCAGGCGGCTGAAAAACCCGTTGAGCAATTCAGGAGGGCGTCAGTATTGGCACGTCCGTGACATTTCCCCAACATCCATTGCCGACACCAACATAAACTCAGAAATAATCGACTCTCCATACCACCTGTATGCAGCGTGGAGACCGGACATTGCGCGAAACTCGTTCTTATCGAACGAGCTGATTCATTTCAAAGATGGGCAGCAGAATGGATATGACAATAAAGCCCACCACGAGCCCCATGGCCAGTATGATGACCGGCTCCAATATCGCCGTGAGGGCACTCACCTGGGTTTCGACTTCATTCTCGTACCCTTCCGCCACTTTGATCAGCATTCTCTCCAGTTCCCCACTGGCCTCTCCAATAGCGATCATGTGGCAAACGATGGATGGGAAGATGCCGCTGCGTCTCAGCGGCGGCGCAATGTTCCCCCCCTCCCGCACCTCGATTTTCGTATTCTCAATCGCCTGTGCGAGGTGGCGGTTATGCACAACAGTCTTTACAATCTCCAACGCATCCAAAATAGGAAGGCCGCTCTGTAACAGCGTTCCCAACGTTCTAGCGAATCTGGCCACTGCCCCCCGCAACATGATCCCTCCAAAGAGAGGCAGACTGAGTTTCACCCTGTCCCACCGGGAAGCCCCCTTCGCCGTCTGGAGATATTTTCGAACTGCCCAGATGATCAGAATGATGAGAACAATGATGCCCCACCAGTAGGTAGTGAATATCGTGCTCGTTGTTATGAGAACTTTCGTAGGGAGGGGTAACGTGCGACCCATCTCCTCAAATACCTGCGTCACGTTGGGAATAACGAAGGTGAGCAAAAAGGTCAAAACCCCCGCTCCAATGATGGTCATGAAAATAGGATACGCTAGCGCTGCCCGAATGCGAGTCCTGAGCTGCAGTTGCTTCTCGGTGAAGTCGGCCAGACGCAAAAGGACCTGTTCGAGAGCACCACTCTCCTCACCTGCCCGAATCATATTCACGTAGAGATCGGACAGGATCCTACGATGCCTGCCGAGGGCTTCGGCAAAGGATTTCCCTTCCTTAACGTCCTCCCTGGCTTGCGCAATGACCTTTTTGAGACCCCTGTGGTCCGTCTGTTCGATGATCGCATCCAGAGAAAGTACCAGCGGTGTGCCAGCCTCAAGCAGGGTTGCAAGCTGGCGGGTGACCGTGGCTATGTCTCGAGGACGTATCCGTTGGACAAATCGAGCAAGAGGATCTTCGGCGAGTCGAGGCCTTTTGGTTTCCTCCCGGAGCTCAACCGGGTACACTTCCATGGCCCGGAGTCTTGAACGCGCCATCCTTGGAGAAGGGGCATCTACTATCCCCTTAACCTTCTTCCCCGCCGCGCTCAGGCCTCGGTATTCGTAAACTGGCATTTCACTGATGTGTGACCCGCAGGATCTCGTCCATCGCGGTCGTGCCGTCCAGCACCTTTCTGATCCCGTCCTGCCACAGTGTTGTCATCCCCTTCTTGACCGCGACGGCCTTTATAGCTGGGCCATGCGAGCTTCTGAGAATCAGGCTTTTGATGGTATCGTCCACAACGAGGATTTCGTAGATACCGGTACGCCCCTTGTAGCCTGTTTCGAAACACTCGGAACAGCCTTTCCCCCGATAGAAGGTGTACTGTGTCTGCTGTTCTTCAGCCAGCCCCACCTCTCTCAGCACGGCCCTCTCAGGCTCGTAAGCCTCTCTGCAGCCAGGGCAGATTACTCGTACCAGTCGCTGCGCAATGATGGCCACCACTGAAGAGGCCACGAGAAACGGCTCGATCTCCATATCCACCAGGCGAGTGATAGCGCCAGCGGCGTCATTGGTATGTAACGTGCTAAAGACGAGATGTCCGGTGAGGGCCGCGTGTATAGCTATCTCGGCAGTCTCTGTATCCCTGATCTCACCGACCAAGATAACATCAGGGTCCTGTCGCACAATGGAGCGCAAGCCATCAGCAAAGGCAAGACCAATCTTGGGGTTCACCTGGATCTGTCCGATCCCATGCAACTGGTACTCGACCGGGTCTTCAATGGTGATAATGTTTTTGTCGGGTGAGTTTATCTTGTCCAAGGCGGCATACAGGGTAGTCGTCTTGCCGCTACCCGTAGGGCCCGTCACCAGGATGATCCCGTTGCCACCACGTATGAGCCGGTTGATGATCTTCAGCTTATCGGCAGACAAACCAATCTCTTCAAGGCTGTAAAAGATACTCGCTTTGTCTAGGAGCCGCATTACGATCCGTTCACCAAAAGTCGTCGGGACCACCGAAACCCTGATATCAATGTCCCGGTCCCCGATCTTAATCATAATTCTGCCATCCTGGGGAAGACGTCTTTCAGCGATGTCCAGTTTGGCCATGATCTTAACCCTGGACACAATGGCGCTATGAAACCTCCGGGGAAGCACATGTCGATTGTACAAGACCCCATCGATCCGGTATCGTATCTTCAACTCCCGCTGATAGGGTTCAATATGCACGTCACTCGCCCTGGCTCTGATGGCCTGAGACAGAACAAGGTTCACTAGCTTGATCACAGGCGCTTCACTGGCATCATCGAGCAGATCCTCCACCTCTTCCAGTTCACTCAGTACCCTATCCTCCTCCTCTCCGTTGGCTAGGTTTTGCACCATCTGTTCAGCACTACTGGTTTCCTGATCGTACAACATATTGATGGCCTTCAGAATTTCCCGCTCCGGCGCAGCAATCAAGCGAATCTTCCGTCCAAGTACCAACCGCAGTTCATCGAAGGTCTGAACATCAAGGGGATTCGACGTTGCTACAACTAGAATGTCTCCATCCATCTGTACGGGCACAAACCTGTACCGCTTTGCTACACCGATGGGTATTTTCGCTACCAGGGCCGCCTCCACCCCATCGGGAGCCAACTCATTCCGATACGGTATACCCATGCGGCTACTGACTTCTTCCAGGCTCCGATCACGGCTACCCGCAGGTATTACCGGCTCTGTGTATTCCTCACGCTTCTCCACAGATCACTTCCTTGCTTACTCGTCATCATCCCCCACATATTCGGCGTCACCGAACTCCCCACTACCTCCACTGTCGCCAGCAGTATCTATGCCTTCCCAACTGGACGCCGAAAGCCCTTCCGCCTCTTCGTTAGACCCAAGGGGTGCAATGGCTGCCTGTGCTCCTAACACAACGAACAACTCGTCACCTACACTGTCTATCACGCTGGCTGGAATAACCTCCGTCGGGATGTCAAGCACTACACGAACCTTGCCCGGATGATCACCCAGGCGAACCGTTTTTAGATAAGGAGAATCGACTACCACAGACTTCTGGGAGAGCCTCCTTTTGAGCTGCCACAGATCGATGACCAGCCGTGTCGGCTCCTTCAGGGCAAACGAGCTGTACTTCTCTACCCTGCCATCAGTCTTCACCCTGAGGACAACACTATCGGGTCGGCTTGTATCTACAGAGACGTCCACCAGATGCTGGGCAGGAGCCAGGTACCGTTCAACCGTGGTGTCCGATTGCTGTATCGCTGCCACCCCTTCGAACTCAGAGGCGGGCAACGGAAGCTTCTCGACAGTTGGTTCCTTCAGACCTTGATCTGTCGCCAAAACAACCTCTTTTGCCGTGTTCTGCGGTGCAGGAACTGGCGCACGTGCCCTCTCTGCAACCACTCCCTCTTGCTCCATGATCGGCTCGGAACGGCTCTCATCGAAAAGGGGGAAAATCCGCTTCTTTTCCCGTTCAAACTCCTCAAGACTCCGCTGCCGCCGCGCTTGCTCCTTTTCGGAGATCGTTTTCAGCGTCTCAGCTGACGTGACGATGCGAGGAGTAATGAAGATCAGCAGATTCGTCTTGACCTTGGTCTGCCTTCTGGTCTTGAACAGCCAACCCGCGATAGGAATATCTCCTAGCAGCGGCACCTTGGAAATCCCCTCGGTCGTATCATCCCTGATCAACCCTCCAATAACCACCGTGGACCCGTCCTCTACGACAACTGAGGTGGTGGCCTGGCGTTTTGTGGTCACTATCGCTCCTACTTCACCCTCCGCCTCTTCCAGAAAGTTTGTGATCTCGGTGTAGAGCTCAAGACGCAACAGGTTGCCCTTACTAATGTGAGGAGTGATCTTCAGGGTAATGCCCACGTCCTTGTACTCGAAGGTTTTCACGGTCGAACCCTCAGCTGTCACTTGCGAGCTTGACAGGAAGGGTCGCTCCTCTCCGACAACAATCTCTGCTTCCTCATTGTCGGTCGTGAGCAGCCGGGGAGTAGATAAAATGTTTACATCAGTGTCTGCACTTAACGCGTGGATAAGGGCCTTGATATTAGGAACTTCAATCCCACCGACCGAGATGGTTCCCTTGGTTACGCCAACGATCAGACCAGACAGTGCCCCGGACAGCTCAGCGTCTGTCAAGCCAAAATTCGTCCCCCCATAGGGCTTGTACTTACCCCTTTCAGCCTCTTCAGTTATCTGCCACTCGACACCCACCTCTTTGACCTTGTCTAACGTCACCTCAGCTATAAGAGCCTCCACATAGACCTGGGCTCTCACAATGTCCAGCTGGCCGATAACCGATTCGAGTACAGCATAATCAGCGGGTGAAGCAACGATGACCAGTGAGTTGGTAGCCTTGTCAGGTATTATCGAGACCTTCTCACCGAGCAGTGGAACCCGGCCAGCGGGAGCCGGCGGCGCACCCTTGGGTCCCTCCTTCACCTCCTCGGCTACGCCTGTGAGGACTTTGGCCAAATCCTCGGCCACAGCATGCTGCAAGTAGTAAATGTGGATGTACCCCTTTCCCCGAGGGATGGCCTGATCCAGTTGTGCAATGATCCCTCTGATCATTTTAATCGTCTGGGCCGTGGCCAGAATGATGAGAGAGTTAGTCCTTTCATCAGGGATAAGTTTGAGTCGGTCCTCAACAGCGACCTCAACCACCTCTTTTGCTTGTGGTCTCCTGACTGTGGGCTGTCTTGTTCTGGCTTCAAAGAGTTCTTTGAGCTCTTGAGCTATTACTTCAGCAGAGGCGTGCTGCAGGGCGATGACTACCAGCTGCAGCTCAAAGCCGGGGATATCCACCTCCCTGAGTATCTTCAATAACCTGTTAATATTCGACAGAACATCGGTCACGATGAGGGTATTGGTAGGTTGATACGCAACAAGCAGACTGGTCTTATCGATCAGCGGCGTGAACAGTGTCCTAATGTCGTTAACATCCGCATATTGCAGTGGAATGACTTGCGTGATCATGCTGTCAGCCGGCGGGGCCAATCTGGCTCCAACCCGCGTGTCCAGACTCTTGCCCCGGGCTACCGTCGAAGGGACCACTTTAATGACCTTGCCAGCTGGTACCGTGGTATAACCATGCACCTCCAGAACAGACTCAAAGACTTTGTACGCCTCCCCCACTGTGAGCTTGGTCGGAGAAATGACCGTAACCTTTCCTCGCACCCGTTCATCAACAACAAAATTCTTGCCCGTGAGTTCTCCGATGAACTTGATCAGGGTTCCGATCTCAACCCCTTCAAAGTCCATAGTGATCAGCTTGCCCTTTTCCTCCATCCCCTTCTCGGCCAACTTGGCAGCCTGCGCGTTGCTACCGTACAGAGCAAGAAATAGCACGACAACCATGCATGCACCTAACCATCTGCGCATCACTGCCTTCCCCTCAACATCTCCCGCCGGGGGGCCGTCCCCAGCAGTTCCTGGAAGACTGCATCGGACCTGAGCGTCTCAAAATCTTCATCGGTCATGGCCCAGAGTCTCACTCGCTCATCCCTCTGTACAGCCTTTTTCAGGTATATCATGGCTTCCACGTCCAGGCCCTTGCGTGTGTACAGGCACGCTAGATTGTAATACGCGAGGACAAAATCACCGTCAATTTTGAGGGCCTCGTTGAACTCCCGCTCGGCCATATTATATTTGCCTTGTTTCAGATACACAAACCCGAGGTTGTTGCGAGCTTCCGCAGAGCGAGGTCTTTCCTTGACGATCTTTTGAAACAGATCTGCCGCTTTATCATAGTGGCCCTTTTGTGCATAAAGAACGCCGATCTCCATGTAGTCATCTAACCGTTCTTCACTTCGTGCCCTAGCCGGCGCCGAGGGTACCACCGCCTTCGGTTGCTCAACCCTCTTGGAGACTACGCTTCTTCTGGCGGACTCGCCCGAGCTTGGCAGCTTTTTTTTGTCCTTACTCGTAACACTTGGTGCTTGCTTGACAGGTCTCTGGCTCTTGGCAATCTTCTTG
>Ga0209427_10008503_pt1 | contig 11544 bp, 12 predicted proteins | sample DeeMarSWOR136_30_FD_187465 | JGI IMG/M metagenome (GOLD analysis project Ga0209427, IMG submission 187465) | Marine sediment microbial communities from White Oak River estuary, North Carolina - WOR-1-36_30 (SPAdes) (version 2) | ecosystem: Environmental > Aquatic > Marine > Intertidal zone >... | reverse complement strand
ATATTAACAAGTATGGTTGTATAAATGACGATGGGAATCCCCAAACGGATCAGACGATCTATCAGGAATTGTTTGGAGCCCTTTCTTTCCCACGATAGAGGGGTGAAATACCCGGCCAGAAGGAAAAAAGCGGACATAAAGTACGTCTGATTGACGACATTGAAGAATATTAAGAAAATAGGACTGATGTCATCCACTGCAGGGTCTTTGACACCCCAATTTCCCGCCCCACCATAAGCCAGAGCGGCGTGATGAAAAATCACCAGAATAGTCAAATAAATCCTGAGATTATCCAGGTAGAATAGTCTCGTCCGCGGTTTTGCACTTATTTGCTCGGTCATTTTGCGCTCCTTCCTCTTTGGATGTCTAATTAGCGAAACACGGAGTAGCGCAACTTGTTGCGCGCCTCATGCATCGCATTGTATCATTGAATAGCGCGAAATGAATTTCGCTACTCCGCCGTTCAGCGTTTCGCACCGAAACTAATTATACCACACGTTTCGCAATAGTAAAGTCACCCGCCAGCCGGTCACGCGGGTAAGGAGATTCACCTCAATGACACAGAAAAGCAAAACTCGAGTTGGCTACGCTGACTGATGGCCAAATTTCTGATCAAGACACAAGGAGGAGAGCGATGAACGCTCAATTTGTGCTCGTTCCCCCGCAGTCCTACTTTGGGCTGCGCAACCATTCGAACTATGCTGAATCCTTATGAAATGAGAATGTTGATCACAGGAATTCAGACAAAACGACTGCGGAAGGAGGATAACTATGCAAAGTAAGACATGGGGATGGGTGGTTTTTGCTCTCGGCATTTTCTCTATGCACGTTCTAATGACAGTGAATTTCTGGTTGATCGTGTTGGGGATCGTGCCAGAGGCGACATTGTTCGGGCTCGTACCATCAACGTCATTGTGGGGGGGCCTTGCTTGGGGCTTGGGACCGCCTGTCGGCGCAGTGCTGATGGTCGTCGGCGGATTGATCTACGGGCGAAAGGCTAAGGAGGTGGCTAGATGAGCTTTCCTACCTGGGTGTGGCTCTACTTTGGCACGTTCGGAACGCTCGGAGCGGTGCTCTTCACCTTGGTCGTCTGGTACTGGATGAAGGTCCTCAACTTGGCCGAGGGATCGCTGCGGTCGGCTGCCAAGTGGAACATGGTCGGACTGATGTTCCTGTTCGTCGCGGCCTATTTTGCCTGCGGCATTGGCGGCCCGCCGGGCAGTTTGCTGAGCCATGACCAATTGACACACGATCTCGAATCTGCCTACGACTCAGCGATGCTTTCCATCTTCTTCTCCGTGCCAGGCTGGGCTTGCATGCTGGCGGGCATGCGGAAGATGTTGCCGGGCATTCGATCATGATGGGGAAATCAGCTTTGTGGTGTTCCTGTATCCTTGGGGGATAAGGAGTTGGAAATGAAGAACAAGCTATTGCTAATAGGCTTGATCGTTGTGGTCGCAGTTGCACGATACGCTATAGGCAACTATGAGTTTTCTCAAGCAGGTAGTGTCACCGAGATCTTTATTATTCGGGGGGTCGGCTCCCTCTTCATGGATTTTCGGCTGAAAGTCCTTCTCACGATGGCCACTGTGGCTCTGATTGTAATGGATTGGAGAAGAAACAAGAGGCCTGACTACTTCTGGGTAGGAGTGGCGGGAACCCTGATCGCTGCCTTACTGGAAATCCTGGCCATTGCGTCAGGTGAGCGGCAAATTCAAGTTAACTATTTGTTCGGCGTAGAACTGCCCTTAATTTTTGATCTACCGGTAAGAGCTATAGCGGAATTTGCTTTCTATGCAGTTGTTCTTTTGTTTTTCACCGATAGAATGCTACAAGAGAAAACAAATAAAGATACCATCATTATATTCGCTATGGTCACGGTAGCATTCAATGCCATTTCGTTTGCTAATGGCATACAAACCCCCAATTACGGTGGAGACGTCCTCTCCAGAAGGGCCATGACCGGCACAGGCTCTTTGATCTTTATGGGGATTATCGTCTATATCGTCGCTGCGTTCTTCCTGACTAAACCAAGGTCAGAAGGGGACGAAGCAGGTAGATATTTGCTGGCAAGACCGACTGACGCAGATCGCCAAAGGGGTCTTTATCTACTCATCCTTCTGGCCATTTTCCTGAGCGTAGGGCAACTAACAGAGTATCTCGCCGGTGCGAGATGGGTTGAAATAGGACCTTTCGGAAGCACTCGACATGCTCATCCATTGATCGAGCTTATCGGATTGGCATATAACGCCCTGGTCGAGGGTGCTGTTTACTACATGCCATACTATACCCTTCCACTAGGATTGAAGTTAGTAGAAGCCATCAACAAGGAGGCAAGATCATGAAAGAGCGAAGATACGATATTGATTGGCTGAGGGTGATAGCCACGCTGGCCGTCTTCGTTTTCCACAGCACCCGCTTTTTCGGGACAGAAGACTGGCACGCTAAAGTCCCCGCCGCCGAGCAGAGTGAAACCGTGGTTTTGCTCAGGGAATTCTTAATCGCGGTCTGGTTCATGCCGCTCTTCTTCCTGGTTGCCGGGTTTGCTTCCCGGTACTCCCTGAAACGCAGGACCGGCGGCCAGTATCTCCTTGAGAGGGTCAAGCGGCTGCTCATTCCTCTGTATACGGTGGGCATGTTTATCCTTGCGGTGCCCCAGGCCTACTTCGATGGCGTTACCCACGAAAGGATTACCGGCACTTTCTGGCAGTACCTTCCGTACTACTATCGCGATATTCCGGGCAGTATCATCTATTCTGCTACTCAGTTTCTTGACCCCATCTTCTTAGTGCCCTACACCTTTTCCGGCCATTTCTGGTTCTTCCAGCTTCTCTTTGTCGTGTCGCTGGTGACGCTGCCCCTGCTTCTCCATCTCAAATCAGAACGGGGTCAGCGTTTTATAGAAAGACTGGCCGAGTGGTGTGACCGTCCGGGTGGCATATTCCTGTTCGTGATACCGCTCGCCATCGTCCAGATTGCTCTCAGATGGCTGCCTGTGACGACTGACAGAACGTGGGCCGATTTTCTCTGGTACGTGGTCTTCTTTGTGGCAGGCTACATCATCGCAGCCGATGACCGCTTTACGGACAGCATCAAGAGGCACGGGTGGGTCTGCCTGGCGCTGTGGATTGTCGTCTTCTGGGTCGGAGGAGGTCTGCTCACATTCGTACTGGAATTCGACCCATCACCGGGTCACGGCTTCTCGTTACTGTACGCGGTCTGGCAAACCCTGTGGAGCATTATCTCCTGGAGCTCGGTCGTCTTCATCTTGAGCCTGGGGGCAAAGTACCTGAACTTCACCAACAAGACACTGGTCTACAGCAACGAAGCGGTCCTGCCTTTCTTTATCTTCCACCAGACGATTATCCTTATCGTCGGCTGGTTCGTCATACAGTGGGATATGAGCAACCTGCTAAAGTTTCTGATTATCACCGCGATTTCCTTCCCCCTCATTTTGCTCCTGTACGAAGTGTTCGTCACTCGCTTCAACATCGTACGGTTCCTCTTCGGGATGAGGCCGAAAAAGAAGCCGGCGCCCGCCCCGCGCCCGGGGGGGACTACTGCCTGATCGTCACGCGGGCCGGGTGACGAGCTCACCCGACCCGCTAACCGGCAACATGGGAAAGGAGATACACTATAACGACATGAAAGAGCGGAATCCCAGTGGGTTGTAGGTGCTTTGCACCTGCTCAGAGTTGACTATACTGGACGGCCGAAAGTCTTTTTTCACAAAATGAAGGAGGAAGAAAATGCGTTACGTTATGAAGGAAAAGATCTTAACCCTGACCGATGCCTTTACCATCCGGGACAGCGATGGAAATGAGGTCTATCGGGTCAAAGGGAAGCTCCTGAGCATCGGCGACAAGCTGAGCTTCCGCGATATGGCTGGGGAGGAACTGGCGCTGATCCGGCAGGAGATCATCACTCTGACTCCCAGTTATCGCATCTACCGAGGCGGCGAGCTGCAAGCCGACGTGAGCAAGAAGCTGCTCACGGTGTTCAGGGACAAGTTCAAGGTGGATATGAAGGACGGCTCGCCGGACCTAGAGATCGTGGGCAACATCCTTGACCACGAGTACAGCTTCCGGCGCGGGGGCAGGGAGGTGGCTCACGTCTCGAAGAGGTGGATCTCGATCAGCGACAGCTATGGCGTGCAGGTTGACGAGGGAGAGGACGATGTGCTGATCCTGGCTTGCGCCGTCATCATCGATCTGATCAGCCACGAGCCGGAGGATCGCCCACAGCCAAGAGAGAAGGGATAGAGCGCCGGGAATTGAGTCTGGTTGTCTGACGGGCATGAAAGCGATCGGCCATACCGGGGGACTCAGAAAATGGCAATCTATGCTGCCATATTGCAGGCGCAAAGGGAAGGAGGCATCACGATGGAGAAGCCATGGCTCAAATTCTACGAGCCCCACGTACCAGAGTTTATTGATTATCCGCAAACCGTCATGCCCGCCGTCCTGGAGGAAACGGCGCGCAAGTACCCCGAGCATACGGCCCTCATCTTCAAAGACGCCAAGCTCACCTTCCGCGAGTACAATCAGTCCGTGGATCGTTTCGCTGCGGCATTACAGAAACTGGGCGTCAAAAAGGGCGACCGGGTGGCCATCCATCTGCCCAATTGCCCTCAGTTCCCCATCGCCTACTACGCCGTCCTGCGGATTGGGGGCATTGTTGTGCCTTGCAATCCCCTCTATACAGCCCGCGAGATGAGGCACCAACTCAGCGACTCCGGCGCTGAGGTCATTGTCACCCTCAGCGCCATGTACCCGGTGATCCAACAAATCCGGGCAGAGACCCAACTGCACCACGTCATCGTTGCCAAGATCAAGACCTACTTCCCGCCGTTTCTCAAGTTGCTCTTCACTCTGCTGATGGAGAAGAAGATGGGGCACAAAGCCGACATCTCCGGAGACGTCAATACCTATTGGTTCCAGGATGTCTTTGCCACCGCACCGGCCAAGCCTACCCCGGTGGAGGTCGGCATGGAAGACACGGCTGTGTTGATGTACACTGGCGGCACCACCAGTATCTCCAAGGGGGCGCAACTGACTCACAAAAACATCCTGGTCAATGCCGTTCAGTGTAAAGTCTGGATCAACGCGGAGGAAACCCAGGACGTGAGCATGACCGCGCTGCCGCTGTATCACAGCTACGCGATGACCACCTGTATGAATCTGGGAACCCTCATCGCCTCTGCTTTGCTCCTCATCCCCGACCCGCGCGATTTGGAAGATGTGCTCAAGAGTATCACCAAGCATAGACCAACCCAGTATCCGGGCGTGCCGGCTATGTACATCGCCATCAACAACTATCCAGACCTGAGCAAGTACGACGTCAGTTCCATCAAGGCTTGCATCAGTGGCGCGGCCCCACTGCCGGTGGAGGTGCAGCAGCGTTTCCAGGAACTCACCGGCGCTCGATTGGTGGAGGGTTATGGTCTCAGTGAAGCCTCGCCGGTAACGCACGGTAACCCTGTCTTTGGTGAGAACCGCATCGGCACCATCGGTCTGCCCTGGCCCGATACCGAGGTCAAGATCGTGGACGCCGAAACCGGCGAGAAGGTGCTGGGAGTGGGTGAGGAGGGCGAACTCTGCATCCGTGGGCCGCAGGTGATGAAGGGCTACTGGAACATGCCCACCGAGACGGCCAACACCCTGCGGCCCGACCCGGAGGGCGGCGGCCCCTGGCTTCACACCGGTGACATCGCCGTCATGGATGCGGACGGCTATTTCAAGATCGTGGATCGGAAGAAAGACATAATCTTGGGGGCAAGTGGCTATAACATCTATCCCCGCGAGGTCGGGGACGTGCTCTACGAGTCCCCCAAGGTATTGGAAGCTGCCGCCATTGGCGTTCCGGTCAAGGGCAAAGGCGAGCGGGTCAAGGTTTACATCGTTCTCAAGGAGGGCGAGACGGCTACCGAGGAACAGATCATTGCCTTCTGCCGAGAAAACCTGGCCCCCTACAAAGTGCCCAAGTTTGTCGAGTTCCGCGACGAACTGCCCAAGACAATGTTGGGCAAAGTCCTGCGACGCGTGCTGGTTGAGGAGGAAAAGAAGAAGTGGGCTGAGGCTGAAGAGTAAGGAGCCACTCTGATCACAGGACAGCTCTTTGAATCGCTGGAGTGAGTCACAGCAGGCTGTTAACTGAATACCAGTCACGCATCTGGGTAGGGGCATTTCGCTCCTGCCTGGTTTTTTTGATCCCCCTGGTTCGGTGTAAGTGAAACTCGAATCACCGTGCTCTTTCAGTATAGCAGTTCTGCAATCTTGAGTCATCTGGTGCAATATCTCGTGTGTCACAGCGTATTTGTTAGTAGAGGCACCCGCGAACCTCATGGAGAGACGACGATGGACGGTACCGTCGCAGTGTTACCCAACGAGCTGGCGCTGGTGGCCCGTGCTACGGCCGAGCCGGCTGCCTTCGCTGCTATCTATGACCACTACTTCCCGCGCGTCTACAAGTATGTGCGCTATCGCGCCAGCGATGCAGAGGCGACCGACGATCTCACCGCTCAGGTCTTTGAACGAGCCCTGGCCAACATCGGCCGCTATCGCCCGGAGCGAGCGCCCTTTGCCGCCTGGCTCTTTGCCATCGCGCGCAACGCTGTCAGCGACTACCTTCGTGCTCAAAGGCGGCGCCGTTGGCTCTCGCTGGAGGTGCTACGCGACCGGGCCAGCCGCGATCCTCAGCCGGAGGAAGCCGCGATCCGCAACGAGACCCGCGCCGAACTGCTGGCAGCCGTGGCCCGCCTGAGCGACCGGGAGCGAGACCTCATCGGCCTCAAGTTCGCGGCCGGGCTGACCAACCGGCGTATCGCTGAGATCACTGGCCTGAGTGAAAGCAACGTGGGTGTGATCCTGTACCGGGCCGTGCGAAGGCTGCGGACTGAGCTGCCTGCACCACAACAGTGGTGAACATCAAGGAGGGAGATCATGAATGAGCGAGATTGGGCTGACCGCTTTAGTTGTGATGTGGATAGCCTCTTGAACGAGGCCGGGCGAACGGATTCCGAGCTGACCCCGACCGAGTATCGTCAGACCCTCGATCTGGCCCGTACCCTGGCCACGATCGACTTTAGCACCGAAAGCCAGTTGCGAGAGGCGCTCCGACGCCGCTTATTGAACCAGGTTGGCGTGCGGGAAGGGTGGCAACGTCGAAGGGGGATAACCATGCGTACCTTTTTCCGACAACGACACCCTGCTGTGTTCCTGGCAGCCGTCGTCCTGGCGGCTCTCCTTATAGTTACGCTGGCCTGGCCCGGGGCCCTGACGGCTGCGGCGCAAGGCATCTACAACGTCATTCAGCGCATCGTCGTGGGACCGAATACCGAGGCTGTACGGATCGAATTCCAGGGCGAGCCAGGCGCGCCAGGGCCTTTGCCGCCCGACATGTGGCATGTCAAGACTGAGATCGGCAACTTTGGCGGCAATTTGCTTCCTGGAGTAGAGCCCACTGTGCGCTCAGTGACCGATTTTGAGGAGGCACAAGGGCTTGCTCCTTTCCAACTCCGAGCACCAGGCTACTTGCCGGGGGGTTACACCCTGCGCGAGATCAAGCTGGTGCCAGGCAATGCGTTCTTGTTCTATGGTGGCATCGGCCACGACATCATCCTCGCCCAGATGCAAGTGGGGCCGCAACTCAGCGATGATCCTCATGTAGCTATCGGGGTCAAAACAGGCTGGATCACTGACGGTTCATTGGAAGAGGTAGAACTGGATGGCCATAAGGCGGCCTGGGTGGATGGCCATAGCCTGACATGGGAGGCGGATGGTATCAGTTACACAGTGGGCGGGCTCGACCTGAGCCTGGAGGAGGCCATTCGTATTGCTAAATCGCTGGAGTGAGTCACAGCAGGCCATAAGTTGATAATCATCCCATTTGAGCAGGGGCATCTTGCTCCTGCTTGGTTTTGTTGGTTCGCCCACCAGAAGATCGGGGCGCAACGGTTCTTTCGTGTAGTCATATCACTACAAAACCCAACCCCCAAATCAACCCAAAAATGAAACAGTCTATACGAAGACTATTGGCCTTGCCAAGATCATCAATTTGTGATGCTTGTGATACCAGATAGTTAGTGGGAGAAAAAAGGGGTAGGGGAGAGCGTCACAACTTACTGCGTTATCCCAACACAAAATCGCAGATGGCCTCAAAGTAGGTAGCTGCACCCACAGCTAGCAAGTCGTTGTGTCCAGCACCGGGAATGACCACCAGCCGCTTTTCATCTTGGGGAGCCGCTGAGCCTTCGTACAAAGCCACACCCTCCGAGACGGGGATGAGCATGTCGGCCTGACCATGGATGATCAGGGTAGGGAGGTGGATCTGGCCGATCTTGGTCAGGTTGGCAAAGACATCCTGCTCCTCCTCCAGATCTTCCAGCACCACGCCCAATCGAGCCAACAACCGCAAGGTGTGGGCGAACCCGCTCTCGATGATCAACCCGGCGATGGCCTCCTGATGGTAGCGGGCCACCTCGATGGCCGACGCGCTGCCCAGCGAGCGCCCCATGACAAAGACCCGCTGCGGGACCTCTCTCCCCACTTCTCCCAACACTTGCCCCAGGGCCTCAAAGACCAGAGGCGCATCGTGGATCAGGCTGCTGGCCGTCGGCAAGCCGTCGCTCCAGCCATAGCCACGGTAATCGGCCACCAGCAAGCTGATGCCTAGATCGGTGTAAAGGGGAGCAATGCTGTCATAGTCCCGGGCGATCTCGCCGTTGCCGTGGAAGCAGAGAATAAGCGGTGACTGAGGTTCGGCCAGGTACAGGCTGTAGCCCACAGAGACTCCCGGCTCCACCTCCACCTGGCCATCGTGCACGGACGACACCAGGGAGATGCCCGGCCAACTGCGCCGGGGGTAGAACATCACCCGTAAGACCGCGGGCCGATCCAGGACGGTGGAAGGATGTGACATCTCAAACGTTGCCTCCCTTCAGTGAATGTGCTAATCCGCGGTAGATGGTCAGGAGGCGGCGGGCGATCTGATCCCAGGTATAGCCCCCCAAAATGGTCCGGCGCGCCTGACGCCCCATATCACGCCGCGCCGTCTCGTCCATCTCCACTAGCCGCACCACCGCCTGTGCCAACTGCGCCACATCGTTGTGATCCACCAGGAAGCCATTGGCCCCGTCGGTGATGACGTCCCGTGAGCCGCCGTGGATGCTGGCGATGAGGGGACACTCTAACAGCATCGCCTCCAGCATGACGATGGAAAAGTACTCCTGCGAGGGAAGCGCTATCCCATCGGCGGCGGCGAAGTAGCCAGGCATATGCTCGTGGGGCACTGGGGGATGGGTAAGAACACAATCGTCCAGGCCCTGCTCGGTGGTCAACTGCCTCAGCCGGATCGCATAGTCGGTGGGAGGCTCAGGCCAGGCCAGGAGCAAGAGGCGGACCCTTCGACGACTTTGCTCAGGGCAGGCCCTTCGACTTTGCCCTTCGACGGAGTTTATCCTGAGCGAAGTCGAAGGGCTCAAGACAAGCTCAGGACAGGAGGAATGGCTTGCCAACGCAGGCCGGGCCTCGACGAGGGCCCGCAAGATGTTTTCCTGCCCTTTGCGAGGGTCCACCCGCGACGGCACCACAAGGAGAAACTCGGAATCGGCCACATCCAGACTACTCCGTATCCGGAACCGGGTTCCAGGAGAGGCGGGTGGGAAATCAGCGAGGTCAATGCCATTGGGGATGACGGTCACGCGCGAATCGCCGGGAGGGACGGCCTCGTAGTAAGTGGCCAGGAACTCTGCCTCAGGGGTCGAAAGGGGCAGGATGCGGTCAACAGCGGCCAGCGAGCGCTCCTCGGAGGCGATGCGGACAGGGAAGTTGTAGCGGTGGTCGAGCTCCTCCATCGTGCCCTCCCCCCGTTCCAGGGCGTCCCGTCGCTTGCGCCGGCCCAGGGAATGAGTGGTGAGCAGCGTTGGAGGATGATGAGGCCAACGGGCCTTCAGGGAGGTGACCACCTCCCAGCCGTCGGCGTAGTGACCGTGCAACAGGTCGTAGTGCAGCCCATCGCGGGCAGCAAAAGCCAAGATGTGCTCAACGAACTCGGCGATGGGCTCCCCGTAGAGGAACTCCTTAGGGACGTACCGATCAGTGGGGCCGCAGGAGAGGCGGATGAGCCGCACGCGAGGGTTGCCGTCGAGGGACTTACAATCGGCAGCGTGGGGATCGCTATCCTGCAGGCGGGTGAAAATGTCCACGCGGACACCTGGATCGCCGCGAGTCAGGGCGTGGGGCAGCTTGTTCATCACCACGCTCTGTCCGCCCTGCGACTCCTCACCCAGGCGGTCCAGCCAATCGGGCCGGCAGTGGGGACTGGTCCACAGCACACGCATTGTCTCTTTCCTCCCTCGCAACAGAGCGAGGACATCGTCATACAAGGAATATTTAGAGTCCACTCCACTATCATAGCATGCTTTTGTTAGCGTAAAGTTAGGAAAATGTTAGAATTTCGTTTGAAATCAGCCGGAAAGTCCTACCCCCTGAACGGGTATAATTGGGACATAGTAACACGCATTGCGCGGTGTGTCAAGTGCCATTTGGTCACCAGAGGGGTCTATGGTATACTGAGCGCAGTTCAGTTCTATGAGTATGGGACAGGGGACAGCACGTAAAGCGTAATGCGTGAAACGTAATTAGCTTTACGTCTTATATATTGCGTTTTTCGTGAGGGGAAGATGATAGAGTGGGGGGTGCTGGCCTTCCACCAGCGCGTCCAGCAACGGTTCACCTGGCAGAAGGTGACAGAGGCTTACCTGGCGCTGTATGAGGGAGAGTAGGGAGCCACTCGCACTGGGGCCATGATTTCCTCCTCACGATTTCCCAAACACCTTCTGGTGGGCGCGCCTCTTCTTGGTCATGGCCACCTCGGTGTAGACCCGCGTGGTCTGCGGAGAGGCGTGGCCCAAGAGGTCCTGCACCAGAGCCAGGTCGCCTGTCTCGTCCAGCATTTTAGTGCCGAAGTAGTGACGCATGGAATGGGGGGTGATCTTTTTCTCCTCGTCCTGGCGGTACAGGCCAGCGGCTGCCGCGTGCTTGCGGAAAGCGTTTTGCACCGAGTTGGTGGAAAGGGGCAGCACCCGGTCGCCAGCCCCCCGGTCGTGGCGCGCGAACAAGGGCAGGGTGTGCAGGGCCACACCATCCCCGCCGTCGCCTCGCGCCACCAGGTAGGTCCTGATGGCCTGCAAGGCCGCTTGGCCGATGGGCACCACCCGTTCCCGATTGCCCTTGCCCCGCACCAGCACCGTGGCTTCCTCATAGTCCAGGTCTCCCCGGCGCAGGCCCACCAGCTCTCCCACCCGCAGGCCACTGTAGCGCAGCAACTCGACCATGGCGATGTCGCGCAGGCGGATCAGTTCCCGACGACCGGCGTCGGGTCCGTCGCCGTGGAAGGGCGGCACCGAGCGGACCGCTTCCAAAAGCCGCTGGACAGCGCTCTCGGCCGGGACTCGGGGGACGCGGTGCTCTCTGACCCGGCGGGCTGCCCCGTACTCCTCGTTGAGCCGCTCGTAGTCGGCCAGGGGGGTCTCGATCAACCGGC
>Ga0209427_10008501_pt1 | contig 11546 bp, 7 predicted proteins | sample DeeMarSWOR136_30_FD_187465 | JGI IMG/M metagenome (GOLD analysis project Ga0209427, IMG submission 187465) | Marine sediment microbial communities from White Oak River estuary, North Carolina - WOR-1-36_30 (SPAdes) (version 2) | ecosystem: Environmental > Aquatic > Marine > Intertidal zone >... | reverse complement strand
TCCCAAGCAATCTTCTGCCCAGCAAATACGTAGACAACAATATTAGTACATTGATGGTTGCAACCACAAATCTTAACACCAAACTTGCGACCATGACGTCAACTGTGCCCACAAAAAGAAGCAACACCGCCAAGAAAGTGTGAAAAAGTGGAGGATACCACGGAATCTCGCTATAGGCAACTCCCTTGTTTACGATTATTGTTTTTGTCTTCCCCAAATGCACAGCCGGATCGTTTCCGGGCAGAATGCCATCCATCGACATCTGGTGGACCGTAATAAAGAAGAGCGTGGAAACGGCAACGGACACAAAAAGGAGTTCGGCGACCAATCGCCCAGCTTTTGGCAACACGCATCCTCCAAGGGACATGGGTCAGCACATATGATTTAGAAGATTACCTATAAAAATATCCAGCATTTATTTGGCAACTTGAAAAATGGCAACATGCACACTATTGTACACTAATTGAAACTTCGGGTCATCTGAGAATTTTGAATAAATTTCTTGATCTCGACAAACGATGAAACTGACGTTGTACCTTTCTATTATCTCCAAATAACTTGAAACAACTATTGAGCTGTTGCCCAAAGTGTTCATAGGGTCTTCTGGCACGTCGTCAAGCATCCCCAAAATCTCTTCATATTTCAAGTCTTTCACATCAAAAATCCCTACGAGAAGCCTAATCTTGACGGATGTGGCATTGCTTGTAGAATATAGGAATTCTACTGAACTCGGGTCTTCCTGCGTGTAGATCTTTGTCTCTGGAAAAAGTTCCTTGAAAATTATTTGCCCAACTACCGCGGCGTAATCGTCGAAGAGGCTCATAATTTGTTGGTTGATCAATATTTTTCCTTTCCTTAAGTGGAGGATGAATCTCACCCAGTTGATTGTTGTTTCCCCGTCCGTGCTTTCCACTTCATAAGATAACTCTGCAAACCTGACTCCGCGGCGAACGGTCAGAGTCTTGTTGACTCTGAGAAAAACGTTTTCACGAATAATTGACAAAACGGCAAAGTTTTCGCTGCTTACATTCAGATGTGTTTCAAAAGTCTCTACATCACTTAGGTCAAATGCTTGGTCAATCTCTTTTCGTCGAAAAAATATTGTGGTCTCATCGTCGTTGAAGTGAAAAACTGAGTAGGGAATTTGTTGCTCTCTATTTATTATGAAGATTGGGTTGTGTCTTGCAAGGTATCCACCGTCCTCTCTAACTTGGATTAGGCCATTGTCGATGTAGTAGTTAGTGTCAAGGAGAATAAGCGCTGACTCTGCAATATCAACCTCGTGTGGATACAAGAGAAACTCTGGGCTAACGGCACTAAGTGTGCTCCTCTGAGCAACTCCAGAGAGCCACCATCCGTAAAGGTGATCAGAGACGAGTATAGCCGAATTCGCTGTTCTCTGTTGTATCCACTCCATAGCTGTGACTTCAGGCTTCTTTACACTGGTGTAAAAATCAAACTTGGTTAAAGCTTCCATTGGGGTGATCAATGAGGGCGAGATTACATAAACGCTTAAGAGAATTGCAGGCAAAGCTATTTGAGAAAGTGTTTTTCCACTTCGATTCAATCTCGCTGCGGAGAATTTCTTGGTGGCAATTGAAACGTGGCGAAATAGATAGAACAGGGCTGCTGATAGTATTAAGAGTCCAGGAAAATCTGCAAAATATATGAACCTTGAATAGTCAACGAATATGCCAAATATGTAGGCCTGGGTCAAAATCAAAGGCACTACATACCATGCGATTAGTAGTAGACTCTCACTATCAAGATATCTTCGTCTAGAGGCCTTGAGCATGAAAAGCGTTGGGAAGACAGCAGCGATCAGAGCCAGAATTCTGATGTCGACGTAGCGATTCATCAAGATCAAGTTTCTGTTTTCTTGCATGCCTCCCCAAAAAGCTCCTTCCGAGAACATGTCAAGGTAGAAGCCAGAAACTCTTAGCAGCCATGGAGACGCAAACAATGTTCCCAAAGCCGTCGATGTGAAGAAGAAACGTATTGCGTTCAGACTATTTGTTCCCGCGAGTTTCGAAGCCTTGCCTAACAGCAGCAAAGAGACGTATAGTATTATGATTGGAAATAAGACAAACAAACTGAACAGGTGCGTGAGGATGAGGCTACCAAAAAGGAGTGCCGCCGTGAACAAGTTGAAATTGTGTGGATGATCGGTGTTTTTGAGAAATAGGTAAAAGATTATTAAAATCAGTGTAAGCGAGATCACGTTGGGATAGCCTCCCCAGCCTAACATTTCTAAGCTCAAACTTGAGACTGTTACAAAGAATGTCGCCAAAAATCCTGCGCTGTTGCTTCTCCATATTTTTTTGGAGAGAAGATACGTGGGGAAAACTGCAAGCGAACTGAAAAAAGCTGAGATGAGCAGCTGTGCAATAAGAAGCGGCATCCCTGTGAAGAAGATTATGAATGATGCGAACAAGTGGTATCCAGGCGGGGTTGCAAGAGGTTCTCCGCCCATGTGATATGGGTTCCGAAGAGGCAGTTTTCCGTCATCGAGAATCAAGTTTATAATGCTGCTGTGAAATCCAATATCTGAGCTTGGCGGGTACTCGTTATGAAAAAGAACGCCAACCCTGAACAGGAATGCCGCAATGAATATCGCGAAGAGCAGCAGAGTTCTCTTGTAATCCGTTGTCAACCACCACTAGAACGAATCTGACTACAAACTTGGGTTGAAGAAGATTTATTATTTTCTGAACACCAATCTGCTTCTAAACTAAGGTTGCAAACAGGATGAGCAGAGAGATAATCTGATTAATTTCATTGATGGCATTTGGCACGTCGACAGTTACTCTTAAAGGTTCTCCCGCGCGCGCAAGAAAAAAGATCGCTACCGGAACGTAATAATCGCGCGCGCATTATCAAGAATGTCCTTTTAACAAGTCATATTTCCCTTCGATTAAAATCAGTGCCATTTTTTGCGTTTTCTGAAAATTGTGATGCATAAGATGCAATATCTACGGGGTCCCTCTATTCCACAAGGCTTATAATCATGTTTTTTGGATAATTGGTCAACAATATTGAAGTGAAGGTGTTCTGGATGTCTTGGTTAAGAGCTATGAGGGAAAAGGAACCGCCTGAACCTGAAAATCCCATTGGAATCGTGGTGATCGGAAATCTTGAAGGTGATCGAGTTCACGAGTCAGCCAAAGAGATGGTCAGAAAGTCGCTCAAGAAGGCGCAGTTCAAGACTGTGAATCTCGGGAAGGGTGTTCCAGCTGAGAAGTTTGCATCTAAGGCAAAAGAAGTCAATGCCAATATAATCGCAGTTTCAATTAACACCACTCCCGCAAAAGAAAATCTACCGAAGCTTATTGCTGCGATCGAGGCCGAGGGGCTTAAGGATAAGGTCGCAATTATGATAGGCGGTGCAGCTGTGAAAAAAGAAGACGCGGATAAAATAGGTGCTTCATACGGTAAGACAAGAGAAGAGGCCGTGGCACTGGCAAAGAAAATCATCGAAAAATAGAAAGCTTGAAAGTATAAATGCATTACACAAGTGAAATACTATGTTTAGATTTGAAAAAGAACAGAAAGTTGTTGAAGTCGGCGGGGTCAAGCTTGGAGGTCAGCCCGGTGAACTTCCAACCGTTCTCACTGCTTCAATATTTTACGTAGGCCACAAGATTGTGTCAGACGAGAAAAAAGGAATTTTTGACAAGGAAAAAGCTGAGGCTCTTATTAAGAAGATGGAGGAGGCCTATGATCAAACAACTAATCCTTTTATACTGGACATTGTAGGAACTACGGACGAAGCTTTCCAAAAATACATAGATTTTGTAAGCGACGTAACTGAAGCCCCATTTCAAATAGATGCTATGAGTCCTAAAGTTAGAAGAGCAACTGTCAAGTGGGTAGGCGAAGTTGGATTGGCGGATAGAGCTATCAACAATTCTATCTACAAAGGAGCAAAAGATGTAGAATTAGAGAATTTGAAGGACTCTGGAATCAAAGCCTCAATTATTTTATGTGATAATCCAGAGGACGAAAGCGCCAATGGTCGATTAGAAATCTTGAAGGAGCTCTTACCTCTGGCGGATAAAGCAGGCATAGAAGCGGCGCTTATAGATACAGCTATTCCTTGTTGGGGAATAGGGGTAGGTGCTGGTTCAAGGGCAGTCTATCTAGTCAAAGAGGCATTTGGTGACAGAGGAGCAGTTGGAACTGGCATGGGAAATGTAACGGATACGCTCGGTTGGGTTAAAGGCAACTATCCAAAGGAGATTCGCAGAGCCTGCGATGCAGCGCAGAATGCAATTTTGCCTATTCTCGGAGCCGACTGGATAATGTTTGGACCTATAGAACTTGCCGAGTACGTTTTTCCAGCGGTCGCGGTAGCTGACACCTACGTATTAACGGCAACGGCAGAACTGGGCACCGAGCCCCTAATAGAAGGTATGCATCCTCTCTTCAGAACAATTGGTTAAGAATCGCAAACCGAAAACAACCCCTGCGTTTTTAATGCGTACCATACCGAATCTCGGATATTTCGCTTAAGGAAACCTGAATTTTAGAGCCCTGAGTAAATAAGCTAAAGATGTTTTTGCTGCAGATATACCGTAGATTCCTCCCTTCGAAAGCATGTGAAGAACGTAGCTAGGGCGAAGATAAAATCTCTGATAAGCCTTCTCGCGGATTTCCTTCAAATCTTCTATGCTCAATGTTGGAGATTCAAAAACAGGTGTCGTTGTGTCATATCTGTCGAAGTCAGTTATTTTTAGCCAACCCTTTTCTTTTATGAAATCGTACATGGGTGTTCCAGGGTATGGAGTAGCAATGTGGTAGCCAACGTCAACTGGGTTTAGTTCTTCAACAAATTTCACTGTTTGCAATGCTGTGTCCCTGGTTTCGCCTGGAAATCCAAGGATGACGCTAGCGACTGTCATCAGCCCTACTTCATTCGCCCACTTGAACGCTCTTCTGGTCTGAGCGACATTGAAGCTTTTTTCCATGCTGTTTATGACGTTTTGACACCCAGATTCTACACCGAACCATACAGCGATGCATCCGGCTTTCTTCATTTTTTGAAGCAACTCTTTTGTTATCATGTCAACGCGAGTCTCGCAGTCCCACTCAATTTTCAATTTCCTGTTTTGAATTTCTTCGCATATGTCCCTTACTCTTGGTTGATCAACTGTGAACGTGTCGTCATAGAAGGTTAATCGATTCGCGCCGTACTTTTCATTCAAGAATTGTATCTCGTCGACAACTTTCTTGGGATTCCTAGTTCTGTATCTTCGTCCAAACATCCTGACCGCTGTGCAAAAATTGCACCAATACACGCATCCTCGACTTGTAGCTAAAGGAAAGATTACTTTTCCCTGTGTTCTAAGATGTTTCAGTGGTAGGAGATGATGGGCTGGAAATGGAAGCTCATCAAGATTTTCTATGTAAGGTCTATCCGCATTCCTAATTATCTTTCCGTTTTTCCTGCAAGTTGTGCCCAACACATCGTCAATGTGTTTGTTTTCTTTTAGTTTATTCACGGTTTCCAGAAGAGTGTATTCCCCTTCTTTCCTAGCAATCATGTCCAGTTGTGGGCATTCCTCTAATGCCTTCTCGTCCCAAAAAGTTGCATGGCAACCACCTAAAATTGTTACACAGTCAGGATGAACATGCTTGGCTATTTCTACTATTTTTAGCGCGGATTTGTAAGTGAGGGTAGTTGATGTAACTCCAACCACTTTTGGTTGATTTTTGTCGATTTCGCGTTCAAAATCGCTGTGTGTGAGTTTTTGCGCTTGGCAGTCTATCACGTTAACCGGGTATCCGTTTTTTTCTAGAACAGCTCCGAGGTATGCTATACCTAAGGGAATGAGGGGTGGATGCTGATGAACTCTCTTGGGATATGGCGGGTTTACAAGAGTCACGTTTACATCCATTGATTTCGCAGCCTGAAGTTGTTAGCGTCCGACAGTAATTAATATTTTATCTTTAACCTACTTATTAAGTGAGCTAGCGAGCGTGAGATGAAATTGTTAGATGAGGTCATTTTGAAAATCGTGCAGACAAGGCAACCGAAGAATGTGAGGGAATTAGTTCAATTAGTTCAGGAACAGGTGGACGCTAGTCTTGACGACATTGAGAGTGAGGTCAAAGACTTGCAACAGAAGGGGCTGCTGATACTAGAAGAGCCGACAACTCCTGTACATCGTTTCAGCGATTTTCTGTCTTCAAGAAGGAGTCTCTGGTTCTGGGTTGCTATCTGCTTGACCTTCTTCGCATTCATTTCAATCCTATTCTTTCCAGAGACTGGAACGCCGTTGTCTTACCTACGTTACGCGTTTGGCTTTATTCTCGCAGTCTTTTTGCCAGGATACTGTTTGACTGAAACTCTGTTTCCTAGAAAAAACTCGATGGATGAAATTGAGAGGTTCACTTTTTCCATTGGATTAAGCTTCGCCGTCACAGCACTGGTTGGGCTTTTCTTGAGTTTCACTCCGTTTGGTTTGACTCTCGCAACAGCGCTCGTAACTCTAGGCTCCATCGTCATTGTTTTAGCAATTGTTGCCTTGACCAGAAAATACAAAGCCGAAGAATAGCCTTTTGAATATTCAGCGTTGAGTTTGAAAGAGCAAAGGCAAACCAGCTAGGGGAAGCGTCAAACACCATAGGTCAACGTTATGATACACAAAGAACGTGTGCCACATATTGTATCCTCCAACACTCCCAAACAAAATCCAGAGCAAAAATGTCAAGTCAAAATATAAGCCGAAAGCTATGGCAATAACCCCTATTCTTTTCAAGTCAAGCCCATTCACTTTTCCTTTCCCGAGGGTTCTCCTAAAAGAAAAGGCCGCAAACATTGTTAGCAAAAGTAACCCAACTGCGGTTAGAGCAAAACCAAACGCGTTCATCGGATAAAGAACCACAAAACTTATCCCTTTATGTATCAGCGCAGCAATCCACTGCATTGTATAATTGAACCAGAAGACGAATAGATAGGCTGTTCCCGAGATCCATGCCCACTTTTTCACATCTCTCTCCGACTTTTTGGGACTTAATTCAAAAAACAGCTTAATCAACACAACAGGAATAACTATTGTTTCCACTAGACAAGGCAGACCTGTTGAGACTATGAGAAGTTCGCGGGAATATCCCGGGATTACTGTGGCTAGTCCCCATATAGCCGACGGAAGAAAACATAAGAAATAGATTGTCTCAAAGATAGCAACCCATCTTAAGGACATTGTTGCTTCAGGTGCTGAAAGGTCTCTTTTAGCAAGGTGAAAGAGAATTGTGACGACCGCCATAAAGCCAGCTGCTGATCTGAAACCCAGACCAACCGTTCCAGGCACATCTGTAAAAGAAATGTATTGCTCGGTTATGCTAAGAGAAAAGCGGTACAACGTGTACAAAAACCAAGACAGAGCAACAAGAAAAAACCCAACTTTAGCCTTCCCAGTTGCCAACAATTTGCAGTTATTCACCTAAGAAAATTAGGACTTTGGAATTATAATCTTTGTCGGATTTGTTGCGCGCGCACACTCTCGCTTGCACACATGTTCTACGTAGCGTTTAGCTAGTCGCATAGACAGATGAATTAAAGAAATTCCTGGGGTCTTATTCATTTGTTTTGTTTGATGCGCACGGACGGGATGAGAGCTTGCTCAAGCTTTGGGAAGGATTTAAGGAGAAAGAGAAATGCAAAAGTTAAATCTGAGGCTTCTTTAGCTCTGCTTTATGTTTGGGCTTCCAAAGCCTTTTCAGCCCTTGCCTTGAACCTGCACGTTTTCTTACTTTTTCTTTTGAGCTCCCAAAAAAAGAGGAGGGATAGAGGCTATTTGCCTCTCTTCATGTAGGCGTATGCCGCAACTGCTATGATTATTATGGCTATGACAGCAACGATAGCGTAGATGTATTCAATGGGTATGCCTTCTGGCGGAGGTTCCTCTCCGTTTGTCGAATCTCCATTTGAGGTCGTCGGCGAAGTAACAGTCACCTCATTCCACGTCGCATAGGCTGTGTTGTAAGTGAATCCTTTTGTTCTTTCGCCTTCGTAGTAGACTACCCAGCCCCATTTGCCAGCGTCAGTCGGGTTGTAGGAGAAGCTGAAGTAGCCTTCGTTGTCAGTAGTCGCTGTTAATGGCACATCGGTATTATCAGGTTTAGTGAGAGACAACTTTATCTCTGCGTTAGGCATGCCTGGGTGTAGATCACTCGCGACAGGCACATATGCGCTGCCATCCCAAGTCATTTCGCAGGGATCACTTACTAATCGTCCCTCGATCACTAATGTTTCGTTGTTCCACATTTTTGCGCCTTTGTTGGACGCTGCACTGATGCTAAAGTCTACCACTGGGGAATCATCAAAGCAGTAGACGTTCCTATCACAACCGCCAATGTACAGTTTCCCTTCCCAAATGGTCGGGGAACTCTCAACATTTGCGCCAGTCTGGTACGCAGAGATAGCGGCTCCAGTCTCGACGTCGAGGCAGGAGACACTGCCCACGTCGCAACCAATGTAAACTTTCGCGCCGCGTATGTCGTCAGCGACGGCGGCTGAAGATAAGATTTGATAGCCAAGCCACGAAGTCCATGTACGATTTCCAGCGTCCTGGTTCCCGAATCCTACCACATGTGCAGATCCAGAATTTGGATTCTCAGAATCCATAGAGGATAACCGCATGTGCTCTGGAGTGAAGAGCTGCCCATCAAAGTACGTTGGCACCCAGACCCCTCCAGAGTTTCCCGCAAGCGTTTGATTCCAAATGCTAGCGCCTGTAGTCGCATTAAAGGCCGCTATTCTCATGCCACCGCCCCATGGACCGCCGCTCCAGAAACCGCCACCTGCTAGGGTGCCGTAGGTGACGCCACCTGGAACGAAGACTTTGCCATCGGCTACAACTGGGGTGCCGGTGCAGAAGTAATTATTGGGCCATGCGCCTCCGTACCCTACATCCAAGTTGAGCGGTATGGTCTTCCATATAAAGTTTCCATTTGTTGCGTCTAAAGCGTATAGGTGTGTGTCTGTAGATGCAATGAAGATGGCACCGTCAGAGTAAACAGGTGAGCCACCTATCGGCCCTCCAGTAGTATAAGTCCATTCAACATTGCCGTCTGAGGTTCTAAGACAGTATACTTTGCCGTCTAAGGCACCAACATAAACCCTGTCGCCAACAACTATAGGTGAAGAACGCGACTGAAGTTCTTGTGGCATCATTATCTCATCGAAGAGACCGCCAGCAGGAGTTGTCCATATTTCAACGCCAGTGGTGGCATTTAGGCAGTAGATGTTGCCGTCGTCAGCGCCGGTGTAGACCCTGTCGTCGACCACTGCTGGCGAAGCTCCAACCCAGTATCCAGTCTTGAAGTCCCAGATTTTGCTGCCAGTGTAGGCGTCGAGGCAGTACAACTTATGGTCATCTGAGCCAATGTACACTTTGCCGTCTACAACTGCAGGTGAACTAGCAACCTTACCGCCTGTTGCGAACACCCATTTCGGAGTAGAAAGGTCCGTTGGACCTGTTTGTCCTATGGCCACTCTAGTTTGCTCAAGGTTACCGACATATCCGAAGGACCAGGGTTCCGCAGGAGTTGAGTCGCTAATGCAATACAAATTACCGCCGGTGATAAAGTAGAGGTTTCCGTAAGCAATAGAAGGAGTTGCAACGTTAAGGCCCTCAATACACCATAATTGTGTGCCAGTGAAAGCATCGAAACATGCAAACGCGTATCCGGGCATCACCAGTCCAGCAGTTACCGCTCCAGCTGATTGATCACATATGCTTGCATAGACTTTGCCGCCACCCACCGCCACAGTATTATACGCGATGTTATAGTATGCAGGTTGCTTCCAAAGCAGCTCTCCGGTTTTTGCATCCCAGCAGACTACCCAACCGTGAGGATCAATGGATATGGAACAATCATATACTCTTCCATAGCCTGCCGCGCCCCTATAAGCAAAGTAGGATCTTTCGCCCAGTTGACTTGAGTCATATTCCCATAGGACTTCGCCTGTATCTCCATCCCAGCAGGCCATGACCTGGGATGCTGCAGCGTGGTAGAAATTGCCGTCGTAATAGAAGCCATGCTGCTGTACCATTCCAGTCTTAGGGGATTCCCATAGAAGTTCCCCGGTTGTAGCGTTTAGGGCATACACAGTACATGCTGTGGTTCCAACAAAGAGTTTTCCATCGCCATATGCCTGTATTTCAGATACTGCCTTAGCTGTATAGGTCCAAGCTGACTTTGGATTCGTTGGATCCGATAAGTCGATGGCATTAACCAGACCTTTCAACTCAACCATGTCGTAGGACAGGATATATTTCATCTTCAAGGTACTAGACCATGTGCCAGGGAAATATTGCGCACTTCCAGGATGGCCCTGTAAATAGGGCACGGTGAAGTTTGATACAAATGTGCCGTCTGAGATTCTGCGGACCTCTACACCGCTCATCGTATCAACGAAAAGGTATGTGTCGTCGATCTTAGTTATCCCTCCGCCGCCTATCGCAGAACTTTGGAGATTTTGGGTATATATTAGGTCACCAGTGAAAGGATGATATGCGTTCAGAGTGGATGGCTGGAACCAGCCTCCGCCAATGACAAAGACTTTTCCGTTGAAACCGCATACAAAGCCAGATCCAGATGCAGGGATTTTCCATAGAATGTCTGGTCTGCTAGGTGCTGGCCCAGCAGAGAACCCCATCTGGTTCTCGTTGCCTCCACCTGTTGTCCATTCGTATTGCAGCAGATCACCGTAATCTTTTGCAGGTGAAAGTGGTGTAGCTTCCATGGACTCCTCAATAATCACTGAATTTCCAAGCAACACCAAAGTCGATGAAACCAACAGTAAAGCCAAAACCGCAACTGAAATCCTAGTACTTCTTCTTTTTATATTCTCCATTTTTAACACGCGCCTTCTGTTCTATCATACCCTAGATTTATTTTTTTTGGCAAAACCAAGAATTGTGAGAGAGACCTTTCAAGATATATGTTTCTTCCAAATTTTGCTCGCTCTCGTGCGCGCGCGAAACAGATATGTTAGTTTTGGTAAAACCTTCATGTGCATACATTTGGCATATATGCATGTGGGGTAGAAGTGGGGTAGATTTACCATATTGGTGGGCTTAGAATTCAATCCCAAACCCAAAGTGGGCGCGCAAAGTGTCTTAATTGAAACTATCTCAAGCGTTCAAGAACCTCTGTCTTGTTGAATATAAAGATGTGACAAAAATTGTGGGCAGCAAAAGGTAATCAAAATAGAGAAAATTTGTGCAACCGCGCATGAGTATACCACCCACTTTATTGCATAGAATATTTTTTAAGCAGATTGAACAAACATAAATTGACGAAATAAAGGGAGATTTGTTAAAAATGAAAAGAGTTTTTTCAATACTCATGCTTTGCAGTCTCGTCTTGCTGATAACCGTGGGAACCACCAAGGCGGGCAACCCAGACTACTCAATCATAGAGTATCCAAGCATCACAACAGCCACCGTCGATGGAAAATGGACCACTGACGATGAATGGACCGACACCCCAGTTACAGAAATGTCTGGCAATGCCACAGGAAAATTCGGATATAA
>Ga0209427_10008500_pt1 | contig 11547 bp, 9 predicted proteins | sample DeeMarSWOR136_30_FD_187465 | JGI IMG/M metagenome (GOLD analysis project Ga0209427, IMG submission 187465) | Marine sediment microbial communities from White Oak River estuary, North Carolina - WOR-1-36_30 (SPAdes) (version 2) | ecosystem: Environmental > Aquatic > Marine > Intertidal zone >... | reverse complement strand
CGGTGGGTCCGGATTGCTCTTACTAGCCATAACCGTTCTGGCTTTTTGGAAAGGCCGCCGGTATCCGTACCTTCTTGTGGGATGGCTCTGGTACCTCATTACATTCTTGCCCGTAATCGGAGTAGTGCGATTCGGCCCACATGATATTGCAGACCGGTACACCTATATACCCCTCATCGGCCTGTTTATCATGGTGGCCTGGGGGATACCGGACATTCTAGCCAAATTTCACTTGCGGAAGATTGTGCTTTGCCTGTCAGCTGGGGCAGTCCTTGCAGCACTCATAATATGTTCATGGGTTCAAGTAGGCCATTGGGAAAGCAGTATTAGGCTCTTCAGCCATGCCCTCAAGGTCACTTCAAACAACTACGTCGCACACAGTAACTTGGGCACTGCATTGAAGAGACAGGGAGATGTTGAGGAGGCGATTTGGCATTATTCTAAGGCGGTTGAGATTAAACCTCACTCCGCGGTTGGATACTATAATTTAGGGGCTGCATGGAAGGCTCTAGGAGATTTTGATGCAGCGATCTGGCATTATTCAGAAGCGGTACGGATAAATCCCGACTTTGCGGATGGGCACAATAAATTGGGACTTGCACTGATGCATGAGGAAGATCTTGAGGCAGCAATCGGGCATTTCTCAAAGGCAGTGAAGATTAAGCATGAGTTCGCAGATGCACACAACAATCTGGGAACTGCATTGTTTCGGCAGGGTGACCTTAAGGGTGCGGTCAGGCATTTTTCCGAAGCAATTGCGATGGAGCCAGCGAATGCGGAGTGGCAGAATAACCTGGGGATGGCGTTTTTGGATCTGGGCGATCTGAATAAGGCGATGGCGCATCTTTCCGAGGTAGTCAAGATTGAACCCGACCATTTGGATGCGCAGAATAACATGGGACTGGTGTTAATGCGCAAAGGAGATCTTGAGGCAGCGATCCAGCATTTCTCAGCGGCAGTGAGAATCCAACCTGACCATGTAGATTCACATGTTAATTTGGGAGGTGCGCTGGTAGGCCTAGGGAAACTGGAGGAGGCCATGCAGCATTTCTCAGAGGCACTCCGTATCAAACCTGATCATGCGGAGGCGCATATGAATATGGGAACTGCATTGGCGAGTCAGGGGAAACTGGATGAAGCAATAGCGCATCTTTCTGAGGCAGTGCAGATCAATCCTGACCATGCCAGGGCACACAACAATTTGGGGATTGCTCTGGCAAGTATCGGCAAAATGGATGAAGCGATTCGGTATTTTTCCGAGGCGGTGCGAATCAATCCCGAGGATGCAGAAGCGCGAAATAATTTAGGAACTGCTCTGGCAAGTATCGGCAAAATGGATGAAGCGATCCGGCACTTTTCCGAGGCGGTGCGAATCAACCCGAACCACGAAAATGCCCAACGCAACCTGGAGCTTGCTTTAAAAATGGCTGGTAAATCTGAAGAGGCGCTTGAGACGATCAAGAAACCCTAGCTGCGATGTGAAAGAAAGCATGGAGTCGCACCGGCCGACTGGCTCTACAGGGTTGTTCCGGCCAGCGCTTTTGCCTAGTTGATTCGTGAAAAGAGATTGCCATACCCTTGCGTCTCACTTGACACGATCGTATCCTATGCAAACACTTTTGAACGATAGCAATATATTGCACAGAGAGAAGAATTCCGTTAAATTACACGCCTGCCCTGCTAGAGTGTTACACCGGTCCTGTGACACTTGCAGGTGCGCTATCTATTGCAGACACAGAGGCCTTATCAGGTATCTTGGGGGTTAAAATATGAAAAGTGGTCTTCTAGCGCTGGCAAAAGAAAAAACGGTCATCTTTGATGGCGCCATGGGCACGATGTTAATGGCCGCAGGGCTTTCTCAGGGGAAGTCCCCGGAGCTTTGGAATCTAGAAAAGCCTTCCGTGATAATGAATATCCACAAACAATACTTCGAAGCTGGTTCCGATGTGGTCCATACAAATACCTTTGGTGGTAATACCCTGAAGCTCGCCGATAAAGGTCTCGTGGAAAAGATGGATCTTCTAAATTCAGCCGCCGCCAAAATAGCAGCAGAAGTGTGCCACGAGGGGAAGTTTGTCGCAGGTGATATAGGGCCGACCGGTAAAATGCTCAAGCCCCTCGGAGACGTTGACCTTGAGGAGATGGAAGAGGCCTTCTACGGACAGGCAAATGCTCTGATGAGTGGTGGGGTTGATCTAATAAGTATCGAGACCATGTTTTCTCTGGAGGAGGCACTGGCAGCATTAAGGAGCGCAAAAAAAGCGGGTGGTATCCTAGTCGTTGCGTCCATCACCTATACCAGGACAAAGAGAGGTTTTTTCACCATGATGGGCGAAGGAGTAATCCAATGTGTGTCAGCGTTAGAAGACGCAGGTGCTGATGTGATTGCTGCTAATTGCACCTTGGGCAGTAAGGATATGATAGATTTGGCAAAACAGATAAGGGCCTGTACCAAAAAACCGATCTTGATCCAGCCCAATGCGGGCAAACCGGTAAGCCGAAACGGCGTCACCCACTACCAACAGACTCCTTCTGAATTTGCTCACGATGGAAAGGACATCAAAGAGGCCGGGGCGGAGATGGTAGGCGGATGCTGCGGCACCACTCCTGAATTTATAAGAGAGCTAGCCAAAGTGTTATGCCAATGAACGGGGGGTGAGGTCAGTTCTCCCGCTGATTCCTTTCAATATTTGTCAAACCTTCAACCTTAAAATGCTTAATACGGCTATGTCTGTTAATAATATCAAGTGCTTGTTTGTTTAATGCCATTTGATTCTCGCTTATCTTAGTACGAAAACCCAGATAAAATGGACCTAATCTAATAGGTTCACCTTCGTAAGTATCATGGATTTTTGTATGTGGATGGGCAAGAAGCCATCTCAGTTGTAGATTGGTAACAGAATTCTCAGGTATGCAATCCATGAAATCTTCTAATTCTCTTATGTCATCTTCGATCAAATTGTTCCAACCCAATATGAAATTTGCATTAACCCGTATTCCATGATCAACACATAGACGCAAAGATTCCAACATTTCTTTCTTATCAAAGCCCTTACAAACATATTTCAACATACGACTAGAGGGAAATTCCATCCCAATGCCTAACATAAGATTTGGAAACTCCCCACTCCAGTCACTTAAAACTTCCTCTAAGGCTTCATTTTCCGCTTTAGCGGGTCTCATAAAAACTCGGTACTCCAAATCGTCCCCGCAAGGTAGTCCAGGCAGCAATTCTCTTATGTAATTCGGTGTGATGGATGCTGTATTAAGACGGACTATCTTGGTCCCCTTATGTTTTAGGTCACTGAATTCGAACCGTATATCTTTTCTTTTTCTGGATAGGTCATCTGCAAGGAGAGCGATGTTGCAGTACGTGCATTTGCTCCAATAACACCTGTTATCCAATGTATACGAGAAATAGATCGGGCTATCATTCGGAATGTGTTCAGGTACATCAAGTTTCCACTTTCCAGAGAAGTTCGGCACTCCAAACCAATCTTCCACACTCTTTCCAGTGATTTTTAGGTTCGAAGGCAACATATTGTGACCGTCAATCTCCAAATATATAGGATTCCAAGCTTTAGCATCCACTCGACTTTCTGCGGCAATGGGACCACCTACGATGAAACGAATATTCGGATATTCATTTGCCCAAACATACGCTTGATATAAATGATTCACATACAATGCGCTTATATACGCTGTCCCACTGTTGATCGGTAGATCTCTACCGGCATATGTTTCCTCCAAGTACCATTTTGTAAGATCCGCCTCATGTTCAGCCCAATAGAAATCCCCTTTGCTTTTGCAAAGATCATAAGTGTCTGAGAGCCCGTTGCATAGATCAAAATATGAACCTTTTATTTCATTATAGAATTGTATGAATAGAACGTCGCCCATCGTGATAAACCCTCGTGCTAGACCGATTCTGCAACTCGTATCTTACCTGGACTCTGCAAAATTGCAATCCGAAGCCCAAAAGCTCTTGTTAACAAACCTATTCACCGGCAACCCCTGAATCAACAAAAAAAGACAGCTTCAACCGCCGGGATGTTTTCTCCCTCTGCTTTACCCACTGGTTGAAGTTGCCCTATGTTTGTATTGCGATAGAAGGAAGGTAAGGCTAACCTAGTAAGGCCTCGTCCTTCAGTTCAGCCCCGAACCGCCTGACCACCTCCTCTACTGTGAGCGCCCGCTTCTGTTCCCCTTCCACGTCATATTGGATTCTTCCTTCGTGGAGCATAATCGTTCGGTTCCCATATCGAAGGGCCTGCTGCATGTTATGCGTGACCATGATGGTGGTCAGATGGTTTTCCCGTACAATCTTTTCAGTGAGATCCAGAACCCGTTGGGCGGTCTTTGGATCGAGGGCAGCGGTATGCTCATCCAGCAGAAGAAGCTTGGGAAGGGAGAGGGTTGCCATGAGCAGGGTCAGTGATTGACGTTGTCCCCCAGAGAGGAGACTCACCATGTCCTTCAACCGTGTTTCAAGCCCCAAGTCCAGCATCTCGAGTATCTCTCGGTAATAATTCCGCCGTGCCTTTGTCACACCCCAACGAAGTCCCCTAGGCTGGCCGCGGAGGTCCGCCATGGCAAGGTTTTCCTCTATGGTCATGGAAGCGGCAGTTCCCATTAAAGGGTTCTGAAATATCCTGCCTAGGTACCTTGCTCGCCGATGCTCTGGGATATGGGTGACCTTAGAACCGTCTATATAGACTTCGCCTTCATCAGGTGTGGTGGTTCCAGCGGTGAGGTTGAGCATAGTGGTTTTTCCGGCACCGTTACTGCCAATCACCGTGATAAAATCTCCCTTACGGACATGCAGGTCGATCCCGTCTATGGCTACCTTCTCATCTATGGTGCCCTTTGCGAAAATCTTTGTTATACTTTCTAGCCTGACCATGGGAGCTACGGGACCTAGACCCCCCTTAAATGAAGTTTGCCCTCTTTTTGCTTCTTTATGGCTGGAATGCCCAGGGCCAATATGACCATTACCCCTGTGGCCATCTTCAGGTCTGTGGGGGCTAACCCCAATCTAAGCCCAACAGCGATGATGAATTTGTAAATGATCGATCCCACCACCGCTGCCAGTGTCATTCGCTCCACCGTCTTTATTCCGATGAGCGCCTCACCAATGATAATGGAAGCAAGCCCGGCCACGATCATACCGATACCCATTCCCACATCAGAGAAACCTTGATCCTGGGCAACCAGTGCACCAGAGAGGGCCACAAAGGCATTAGAGATTCCAAGCCCCAGGACTGTCATGTTGTCAGTGTTCACGCCAAGGGTTCGGATCATCTGTTCGTTGTCACCGGTGGCACGCATGGCGAAACCAAGCTGGGTCCGGAAAAAAATGTCTGTGAGAACCTTTATGCCGAGCGTCACCATGAAGAAGAACGCAATGATAGGAATAAATCTATTTACATCCAGGTTCTCCAAGGGAGTAAATAGGGTGCTGACAGTTAGCAACTGAATGTTTGATCGTCCCATTATCCGGAGATTAACCGAATAGAGGATCGTCATCATTAGGATGCCGCAAAGCAGGCTGTTAATCTTAAGCCTTGTATTGAGCAAGCCGGTGCAGACGCCGGCCAAGAATCCGCAGAGGATGGCACAAAGGATCCCGTAAATTGGCGGGATTCCCTCCGTAATGAGACGGGCAACCACAGCTGCACCCAGAGGAAAGCTGCCATCAACAGTAAGATCGGGGAAGGCCAAGATGCGAAAACTGATGACAATTCCCAGAGCCACGAGCCCGTATGCTAGGCCCTGCTCCAGGGAAATTGGGATGGTCCGAAATAAACCACTGAAGAGCATAAACGTACCGTTCAGAGGGGAGATTTATAGATCCCCCCTCTCTGGGTTCTACTTCAATGCTACTGTCCCTTTGTTACATTGCCTTCATCGTCCCAAAGCTTATCCGCAGCCTTTCTCAGCAATGTGCGGGGCAGCCCAACCCCTTGCAGCTTAGCGTGCTTCAGGCTGATCCAGAGACTGTATTCCGATGCAAGACCGGCAGGTATTTCTCCTGGATCTTCACCTTTCAGTATCCTGGCGGCCATTTTTCCAGCGGTGTAGCCGACCAGGAAATAGTCTGGACCGTAAGCTGCAATAGCTCCTCGAGGAACACTGTCCCTGTCACCTGCAAATAGGGGGATATTGTTTTCGTTACAGACCTTGACAATGGACTCGAAGGCGGAGACGCAGGTATTATCAGAAGTGATATGGATAGCATCCACACGTCCAACCAAGCTTTGTGCAGCCTGCATTACTTCTGAGCTGCTGGAAACATGGGTCTCGATAAGTTCTCCCCCCAATGCCTGGACAGCCTCTCTCATTTCCTTGACATGGAAGGTGACATTTATATCACCGGGATTATAGATGGTGCCCCATCTCTTCGCTGGCACCAGATCCTGGTACATTTGGCACTGTAAGGTGATGGGCCACCTGTCGCTGACACCAGTGACATGGGTACCGGTTTTCCCCATTTTGGGAACGATACCCGTTTTCACCGGATCTGTGACCGAGGAAAAGACAATGGGTATTTTTTTTGCAACCTTCACCGATGCCTGGGCATTGGGTGTGCTGATGGCATGAATCAGGTCGACGTTATCGTCTAAGAATTTTTGTGCGATGATTGCGCAGTTTGGCTGCTCCCCTTGGGCATTTTGCCGATCAATTTCTATATTTTTGCCTTCAATGAAACCTTCTTCAGCTAGGGCAGCCGCGAAGCCTTTCGAATCGTTATCCAGGGCTGGATGGGCAACAATCTGATGTTCGCCGATATGGATCATTTTGGCTGAAAGTCCCGAACCAAAAACGAGGCCAAGTGCCAAGAAAAGTGTCAACACAAGTATCATCTTTCTCATAATTCTCCCTCCTTTTTTCTGGTTGGTTGAATCAATGGAACTACTCCTCCCTCCCTTCTTCCCGCAACAAGGTTTTCTGCAATTGAACTAGATTCCCAGAGCGAAGAAAATCGCCCGTAACCGCTTCTCCGCAATAGCACAGCAGCATAGGAGAAAACCGCCGATGCTGTCAAGTGAACTTTTGTTTTGAAAGTTGGCTACGCTAGGGGATGTCAACACTTCGCAATCCGACCAACAAAGCATTGCTGCAAGGAATCTGGCCCAGGGAAAACTCCTCACCAAATGAGTCAAGTCAAGAACATCGATGTTGACAAAATAGGCCTGCATGCTAAATTGCAAATCTGTATATAATTTACCTTAGCGCAGGTTACCTGTTTGACCAATTCGAGCATTCCGTCTTAGCGTACCTTTTTTGGCTATGCACAAAACCGAAAGGAAAAGTGGATTATGAAGGTCCTTGTAAGCGATTCCGTGTCAGAGGTGGGAATCGACATCCTTGAGAAAACACCGGGCATTGAGGTGGACGTCAATATTGGACTTACCTCAGGGGAACTGAAAGGAGTTATCAGCCAGTATGACGCGCTTGTGATTCGGAGTGCCACCAAGGTTACAGCGGATGTAATCAAGGCTGCCGAAAACCTTAAAGTCATTGCCCGGGCAGGAATTGGTCTCGATAACGTGGACATTCAACCTGCCAGTCAGCGCGGCATTGTAGTTATGAATACTCCTGAAGGAAATACCACCACAACGGCAGAACACGCAGTGGCAATGATGATGGCGCTTTCAAGGAATATCCCCCAGGCGACTGCCTCCCTTAAAGAGGGCAAATGGGAGAAAAAGACCCTAAAGGGCCGTGAGCTTTTTAATAAAACCCTGGGCCTGATCGGAGCCGGCAAGATCGGAAGAATTGTGGCAGATAGAGCGAAGGGCATGAAAATGAACGTCATTGTTTTTGATCCTTATATCAAACCCGGGACTATAGAAAAACTAGATCTGGAGCCGGTTTCCTTCGATGAGTTGCTCCAGCGTGCTGACTTTATAACCATCCACACGCCGAAGACTGAGGAAACGATCAACATGATCAATCGGGAAACCATCGCTAAGATGAAAAAGGGGGCTATGTTGATCAACTGTGCCCGTGGCGGTATCGTCAATGAAGATGATCTTTACGACGCCCTGGAATCAGGACATTTGGGGGGTGCTGCATTGGACGTTTTCAGTACTGAACCACCAGGAAAAATCAAGCTGATGAACCTCTCCAATTTCGTATGTACGCCCCATTTGGGCGCTTCTACTGGCGAGGCGCAGGACAACGTAGCAAAGGATGTGGCGGAGCAGATTGTGGCATATCTCCTACATGGCACGGTAAAGAACGCTGTGAATGTGCCCAGTATCAGTGCAGAGCTGATGGGCATCTTAAGGCCATACGCCACTTTGGTGGAGAGGATGGGATCACTGCAAACTCAGCTTGCTGACAGTGCAATCGTGGAGAGCCGAATTGACTATTCCGGAAGCATAACCGAGTATGACGTAGCACCTTTAACCACTGCGATGCTCAAAGGAATGCTGACACCCATCCTCAAGGATGATGTGAACTTTGTCAACGCGCCCCATATTGCTGCGGAACGGGGGATTAAGGTCGTCGAGTCGAAGAGCAAAACCTCCGAAGATTTCGCTAGCCTCATCAGACTTACTGTTAGGACACTGGAAGGTAAAAACGTCGTATCGGGCACTATATTTGGAAGGAGACTACCTCGAATTTTGCGAATCAATGACTTTTACCTGGAGGCTATTCCTGAAGGGCAGATGCTTTACATAAGGAACCTAGACAGCCCGGGAGTCATTGGTGGTATTACCGCCACCCTCGGAAACCACGGCATCAATATCAGTCGTATGCAAGTCGGCGAGCAAAAAGAAGAAAAGCATAACATGATTCTCTTGACAACCAGTTCTGGTGTTAGTGACGAAGTCCTTGAGGAGCTTCGTGGTTTGAATAAAGTGCTTAGCGTAAGAAGAATAAAGTTGTAGGAGTTGAACGATGGGGGAAGAAGAAAAAGGCTTTGTGATAAAGGACAAGAGATCTTTCGATGACAAAGGTGAGCTGAAGGAGAAAAGGCCCGAAAAAAAGGAAGACAAAAAGGAAGAACCAAAGGAACAGGCCCCAAAAAAGGAAGCCAAAACCCACCCGTTACCGGAGCCCAATTTTGCGTCCCTGATTTTCAGCCTAAGTTCTACCGCCCTTCTGCACCTTGGCGAGATTCCGGACCCCAAGAGCAACCAGACGGCCCAAGATCTTCAGCTTGCCAAACATGCCATCGATACCATTGCCATGTTAAAGGAGAAGACCCAGGGTAATTTAACCGAAGAGGAACAGAAGTTTACCGAGAATATATTGACTGATCTGCGGTGGCGTTATGTGAAGGCCACGAAGTGATAAGTATGTAACCGTAGGGATTGAGGAAGGTGCCAAAACCCTTGGATATTACCAATTGACTCGGCAGCATAAGGGAACGTAATAGATTGCGAGTTGGCACTCCTGAAAGCTTTAAGAGAATTCGGGCTCCCGCTAAGCTTAATATACGATTGAAAATAACCGGTCGCCGATCTGATGGGTACCATGAACTGGTTTCCATTATGGTGCCTGTCGGCTTATTTGACCACCTCGAACTGGAGTCAATACCGTCAGGGATAATTCTTTCCTGCCAGGGCGAATCTGTACCCGTCGGTGAGGAAAACCTCGTTTCTCGAGCTGCACGAGCCTTCTTTTCTCAAACTGGTATTCGCCAGGGAATTTCCATAAAGCTCATAAAGAATATTCCGGTTGCGGCTGGCTTGGGCGGTGGAAGCAGCGATGCTGCCCAGACCCTTAGGGCTCTAAACGAAATGTGGTCGGAACCCCTTACATCTCAGGAACTTAAAGATCTTTGTGTCGACCTGGGGGCTGATGTGCCCTTCTTTTTGCAGCGTAGGCCTTGCATTGCTCGGGGAATAGGGGAAATTTTAGAGCCAATCGAGGGATGGCCAAAACTCTGGTATGTCATCGTATCGCCTCCCATTGAAGTATCCACGGCCTGGGTCTATAGAAACTTGAAAATAGAGTTGACACCAGACGAGTATGGCTATATTATCAAAACCTTACAGGACAAGTATTTTGAAATCACCCAGATTCTTGAGAATGACCTAGAGACGGTCACGGCTTCTCACTACCCTGCGATCTACGAAATCAAGGAACACCTGTTGGATGCCGGGGCAGGAGGTGCTTTGATGTCGGGAAGCGGCCCCAGTGTTTTCGGCATTTTCACATCTAAAGATCGAGCGCTATTGGCAAAAAACAGCATCATCTCAAGAAATCTGGGAACCGTCTTTGCAGTGGATGGAATAACCTGACGCTGGGGTGTCGTCAAGTGGTAAGACACGGGCCTTTGGAGCCCGCATTCGGAGGTTCGAATCCTCCCACCCCAGCCATTTCTTTTAGGGGTAAAAATGCCATTTGAACCCGAGATGAGACTGTTCGGAGGAACCTCTAATCCAAGGTTGACGCTTGAAGTATGCGAATACCTGGGTATTGAGCCCGGCAGGATCACGACAAAGACCTTCAGTGACGGAGAAACTTCAGTCGAGATTGGAGAGAATGTCCGGGGGCGGGAGGTCTTTGTCCTTCAGTCTACCTCTACCCCGGTTAACGATAACCTTATGCAACTGTTAATCATCATGGACGCCCTTCGGAGGGCCTCTGCTAAAGGGATTACAGCAGTGATTCCATATTACGGTTACTGCCGGCAAGACCGAAAGGTTAAGCCGAGGGTCCCCATAAGCGCCAAACTCGTTGCAGACCTCATTACGACAGCAGGGGCAAACAGGGTCGTCTCCATGGACCTGCATGCAGGACAAATCCAGGGTTACTTTAATATCCCCGTGGACAATATTTTTGCCGCACCTGTCATATTGAACTATATTCGCAGTTACATTCGAAACGACCTGGTTATTGTCTCGCCGGATGCTGGCGGTGTTGAGAGGGCCCGTGCCTTCGCAAAGCGCCTAAATGCGTCCCTGGCCATCATCGATAAGAGACGCGAAGCACCAAATGAGGCAGAGGCAATGAACATCATTGGAGAAGTCGAAGGCAAGACGGCCATTATCCTCGATGATATGGTGGACACAGCGGGCACTTTGGCGCAAGCAGCGGCGGCCCTCAAAAGTAGAGGAACATCCAGAATCGATGCATGCTGCACCCATCCCGTTCTATCCGGTCCTGCCATTGAAAGGATCGAGGCCTCGCCTATTCAAAACCTGGTCGTCTCCAATACGGTACCCCTCAGCGATAGAGCCAAGTCGTGCAAGAAAATAACCGTCTTATCAGTAGCAGAGCTGTTGGGGGAAACCATTAAGAGAATATACAACTCTCATTCAGTCAGCGGCTTGTTCGTGTAGATGGGAAAGCGCCCTCAAAAGGGTTTCTTTCCCCAAAGCTTGTGAAAAAAGTAATTTATTACTCTCCTTCAAAAGTGTTGGCATAGGATACGGTCGCGTGAAGGGTATATGACCCTCTTTTCAGGAATCAAGAAAGTGTCTGCAGGGTTGTTCCGGCCAGGGGCTCTTGCCGAGTTGATACCTGAAAAGAGCGTCATATACCCTTGCCGAACCTTTTGGACGATACCAATTTATTCCGGAGGTG
>Ga0209427_10008498_pt1 | contig 11548 bp, 10 predicted proteins | sample DeeMarSWOR136_30_FD_187465 | JGI IMG/M metagenome (GOLD analysis project Ga0209427, IMG submission 187465) | Marine sediment microbial communities from White Oak River estuary, North Carolina - WOR-1-36_30 (SPAdes) (version 2) | ecosystem: Environmental > Aquatic > Marine > Intertidal zone >... | reverse complement strand
TGCCTCTTGACACTTGTGTTCTTGGGTCAATAACTTCGATTGTCTTTGGCTCAGGATAATTTACGCCAAGTGCAGCAATAGTCGAACTTATTACGCAATTGCCAGAAACACGGTCAACACCGCCAGGAATTGGGCCAGTATAATTGTCATAAGTCTCGCAAGCTGGCTCAGCACTGAAAACAATACCAAAAAGAACTAGTAATATTAATGCAACTAACAAAAAAACCCTCTTTTTCATTATATGTCCTCTTTTAATATGAATTGAATTTGTTATATAAAAATTTGTCTATTATTTTATTATCTCAACTCCTTCTTTAAGATACTCAGGAGTTTTCTTCTTTATGTTTTCCTTAATCCTTTCTAAACTGTTCTTTAAAACAGCCTTTGCATCATCCTCTTTCATGCCAAGAACAGCCATCAAGCTGATTAAATCATGATATCCCTTCATCTGCAGTGCCTTGCTTGCACCTGAAAAAATAATCATCTTTGCTTTATGCTTGCTGCAGAGCATCACATTCTGCATAATCCTTCCGATAACTTGTGATTTATTTTCAGCATCAATAATATTCCTAAGGTTAATTCCAATAATCTTTTTCTTCTTAACAGCAAGACTGCAAAGAACCTGGTTTAATCCAGAAACACGGTAATGCATTGTATCTTTCATTGGATTCATTTCCAAATCAAAAATAACATCAAAATCTTTCTTCTCAAGGTTGTCATGGTTTTTGTCAGAAGATTTCAAAAGCACAAGCTCGCAAGAATTGCGCGCCTTTGCACAATTCCCGGCATTTGCAACAAACCCAAGATAAACATTAACCTTCTTGCTTTTCTTCCTAAGCTTTTCAATCTTCTGCTGAATCTTCTTAACATCTGCAGAAGAAAAATCATAAACAAAACAAACTCCAGAATAGCCAAGTTTCTCAGCTACTGAAATAAATTTCTCCTCATTCCCTTTAGGAAAAACAACATCAACAAACATATCCAGAATAATCACCCTGTCATATATTAAATTTTGCTATTTCAGCATCCCAATAATCCTGCAGCTGTTGCATATCTCCTGCCTGCTTGGCTCGCCGCAGTCTTTGCAATAATTCATCTCTGTCTTTGGCTTGTAAAACTTCTTCAAATCATTCAAATCAGAAAGAAAATTCTCAACAACGCGCTTCTTTGTTCCTGGATTCTTTTTCTCATATCCATTAAGCAGGTTTCTTATCCTGTTCCTGAATGAATCAGTTGCAAATGGGCATCTTGAATAAAGCACATCAAATTTCATTTTCTTTGAAAATTCTGCAATCTCATCTTCAGAAACAAAATACAATGGCTTAACCCTTGGAATAAATCTCTTGTCTTTAATCAATCCAGTAATTGGCCCTAACCTAGCACTTAACTTCATGCTTGTCCTGAATAGATTCATCAAAATGCTCTGCGCCTCATCATCTAAATTATGTCCAGTTACAACCTTTGTTGCTTTTATCTTTCTTGCTAACCTGTTCAATAAATATCTCCTTAAAACACCGCAAACCATACAGCTGTGTACATTAACCTTGTCTGTTATTTTCTTAAGAGAATATCTAAATTCTTTTCTAAGTGATGTTTCATATAATTTAATTTTATTTGCTTTGCAGAAATTCCTAATCCTCTCTAAATTTCCTTTGCTATATTTTCCAATCCCATTGTCAATTGTAAGAGCATAAACATCATAGCCAAGGTTCTTAAGCAGATAAAGGACAACTGTGCTGTCTTTTCCTCCAGATGCAGCTACAATAACCTTGTCTTTCTTATTCAATAATCTATATTTTTGGATTGTTTCCCTTACTTTATCCTGTATTGTTTTAATTCTGAATCACCTATTGCCTTAACTTTAATCTCGTCACCATTAACATTAATAATTCCCTCATCAGCATCAGCATACCTCATTGTTATCCTTGAAGCAAGCTCAACATCCTTGCCTTGAAGGATTGTAACAGGCCCTGGAATATCTTTTGCTTCAATGACTATATCTTTCTTTCCTTTTAATTCAAGCAATCTTTCATTTTCTTTTTCATCCCTGCCAACAATAATCTTATCGCCTTTGCTCCTGAAATGCCTTCCGACCTTTAAAAATTCAATATCATGTAAATCAATCTTTTTCCTGTGCTCAAATAAATCCTTTAATCTCTTGGAAAAATCTTTTTCACAAAGCAAACAACCTCCAGCAGGGCTTGCATAAATTAATTTATATTTTTTGGCAAGCTCAAGCTGTCGTTCCCTTCTTCTGCCAGAAATGTCAAACAATTTCTCACGGTCAACATACTTGTTTTTTTCAGCTTCTGTTTCAGGCAGCAACTTTGCGCTTAATGGCCTTAATACCTCTACCTCAGATTTCCTCTCAATCAATTCAATTGCAGCCTTTGTCTGTGACATTGGTCTTTGTCCAAGAACCTCCCCGCTGAAAATAAACCTAGCTCCAATCTTATCAGCATATTCTTTTGCTTTTTTCAGCATAAAAATCCTGCAGTCAACACAAGGGTTCATGCCAGCACCAACCCCATGCTTTGGGTTTCTAATAATCCCAAGATAATCCTCACTAAGATTAATTAATTTAATTGGAATGCCTAGCTGTTTAGCAGCCTTAACAGCATAATCACATCTGCTGCCAAAAGGATTTACAAAACAAACCCCATAAACATCTACTCCTTGCTCTAGCAAAATCTTAACAGCTAACACACTGTCTAATCCGCCTGACATCAATCCAATTGCTTTAACCATTTTTCATAACCTTTTTACATACATTTCCACAGGAAATCAAGGGGTCACCTATTGAGAGTTCCACAGGAAATCAAGGGGCCTTTATAAATCCAAAATACATGTTTATAAATAAATATATTTAAATACTTTGTGTTATTTTTAAATATCTATATAAATTCGCTTTTAAAGGGGAATTTTAATAACCAAAAGCAAAATAAAGCTCAAATAACGCTTTGGAGGTCTAAAAATGCCTAAAAAACGCAAAACATCAGGAAAAAAAGAAATACACGTCGTTAATATCGTTGTAAGCACTTCTTTGGAACACGATATACCATTAGAAAAAATGGCAGCTACCTTGTCAAACACAGAATATAACCCAGAACAGTTTCCAGGCCTTGTTATAAGGATAAAAGAGCCAAAGACATCTGCATTGATATTCAGCAGCGGAAATGTTGTCTGCACAGGGGCAAGGAGCATGGCAAAAGTAGAAGAAGCAATCAAGAAAATCATAAAATCACTGGAAAAAATCAATGTTAAGATTAAGATTAAGCCAGTAATTAATATTCAAAATATTGTTGCATCTGGAAAAGTAGGGATGGACCTGAACTTGAATATTCTTGCAATGAAACTGCCAAATACAGAATATGAGCCAGAACAGTTTCCAGGCCTTGTCTACAAGCTGCCAGAAGCAAAAGCAACGTTCCTGTTGTTCTCAAATGGAAAAATTGTCTGCACAGGGACAAAATCTGAAAAAGAGGTTCATGAAGCTCTTGACAAATTAATTGAGAACCTTAAAAAAGTTCTCAAAAAATAATCCACTGGTCAAGTGCACTGATTAAATTTTTATATAGATTTATCTTTATTTAGTTAAAGGGGGTAAAATTGGAACCAGCAGAACAAATTAGGAAGCTAAAAGAATTTCTAGAAACAAATTACCATTCTAAGATTCTTGAAAAAAAGAGGAAAGGAGAAGCATTCCTCATAATTAATTTCTCAGATTTGATGCATTTTGACCCTTCAATTGCTGAACAGCTTTTAGATAACCCAGACGATATAATTAAAGCAGTTGAACTTGCAGTTCAGGAATTTGATGTTTCAACAAAATTCAAGATAAGGATAACCAAACTCCCTGAGACCCAGAAGATAATGATAAGGAACATAAGAAGCAACCACATCGGAAAGCTTCTTGTAATTGAGGGGGTAGTAAGACAAAAATCAGATGTTCGCCCACAGGTAACAGCTGCAAAGTTTGAATGTCCTTCCTGCGGAAACATCATAAATGTTCTTCAACTTGATTCAAGCTTTAAAGAGCCGTCAAGATGCGGCTGCGGAAGAAAAGGAAAATTCAGGCTGCTGAGCAAGGAGCTTGTTGATGCACAAGGCATGACTTTAGAAGAAGCACCTGAACAGCTTGAAGGAGGTGCACAGCCAAAAAGGATTAATGTTTTCTTAAAGGATGATTTAGTTTCACCAATGTCTGAAAAAAGGACAAACCCTGGCTCAAAGATTCTTGTAACAGGCCAGATTAAAGAAATACCAATCATCCTAAGAACAGGAGTCAAGTCAACAAGATTTGATTTAATGATAGAAGCAAATTATGTAGAAGCAGTTGAAGAAACCTTCCTTGAATTTGAAATATCACCAGAAGAAGAGCAGCAGATCCTTGAGATTGCAAATGATAAAAGAGTCTATGAAAAACTGATAAAATCAATTGCCCCTTCAATTTATGGATACGAACGTGTAAAAGAAGCATTGTTGCTGCAGCTTCTTGGAGGGGTTCAAAAAACAAGGAAAGATGGAGTTGTAACACGAGGCGACATGCATGTCCTTTTGGTTGGAGACCCAGGAGCAGGAAAATCTGCATTGCTAAAAAGGATAAATATCATTGCGCCAAAAAGCCGCTATGTTTCTGGAAAAGGTGTTTCAGCAGCAGGGCTGACAGCAACAGTTGTCAGGGATGAATTTCTAAAAGGCTGGTCATTGGAAGCAGGGGCAATGGTCCTTGCAAGCAATGGAATCTGTTGTATTGATGAAATGGATAAGATGGCGCCAGAAGACAGGGCAGCAATGCATGAGGCACTTGAAAACCAGACAGTCTCAATCTCAAAAGCAACAATCCAGGCAACCTTATTGGCAAGGACAACTGTTCTTGCAGCTGCAAATCCAAAATTTGGGAGGTTTGATCCTTATGATATACTTGCAAAACAGATTGACCTTCCACCTACATTAATCAACAGGTTTGATTTGATATTCCCAATTAAAGACCTGCCAGAACAAACACGCGATGAAAAGATGGCAGGGCATATATTGAATCTTCATCAAAACCCAGAAATAGAAGAACCAGAGATTCCAACAAACTTGTTTAAGAAATTCTTGGCATACGCAAAACAAAGGGTAATTCCAAGATTAACAGATGGCGCACTTGAGGAAATAAAAACCTATTATGTTGAGATGCGTAATAAAGGAGGAATAGAAGAAGGGGCTGCACGCGCAATTCCTATATCTCCAAGACAGCTCGAAGCGCTAGTACGTCTTGCTGAAGCAAATGCGCGCGTGAGACTCTCAAACAAAGTTACAAAAAGAGATGCCCAGCGGGCAATAGACCTGCTGCATTACTGCCTGAGCCAGGTAGGTATTGACCCAGAAACAGGAAAAATAGACATTGACAGAATAGCAACAGGAGTAACAGCATCACAAAGAAGCAGAATCATCCAGATTAAAGAGATAATTGAAGAACTTGAAAACAGGATTGGAAAAACAATCCCAATTGATGATATTGTTAAAGAGGCAAGAACAAGAAACATCGCAGAAAGTGATGTTGACGAAGCAATTGAACGCCTAAAACGCTCAGGAGACTTATTTGAACCTAAGAGGGGATTCATAAGCAGGATATAAAATAGGAGGATTTTTTAGCATGCCAGAAAAATTCCAAAAAAGGCAGATTGCATACAAAGTAAGGATTGCAGACATACTCAACGGAGCCTATGTCAAGGAAGAAGGATGGACTCCAAATTATATACAGACAGCTGATGGAAAGCAGATATCAAGGGTGAATATCCTCGGAACAATTCTTTCAATAGAAGAAGATGTTAATTTCCAGTCTGTTGTAATTGATGACGGCTCTGGAAAAATTCCAATAAGGACATTTGAAAAAACAGGAATGCTAAATAACTTTGAAGTTGGGGACATCATATTGGTTATTGGCCGCCCAAGGGAATATGCTGGACAGCGTTACATCCTTATTGAACTTATTAAAAAAATCAAAGATCCCTTATGGCTAAAGTTAAGGGGCCTTGAATTATCAAGCATGCCAAAACAAATACAGGAACAGCCAAAGCAGGAAAAAAGGGAAACCGCTGTAGAAGAGATAATTATAGATAATTCTTCTGACAAGATACTTGAATTCATAAAAAACAACGACAAAGGCGGCGGTATTTCCTATGAAGAAATCCTAAACATCGCAAAAGATGAAAAACTAATTGACAATCTTCTTAAAGAAGGGGAGATTTTTGAAATAAAACCAGGCTACTTAAAAATTCTAGAATAAATCTAATTAAAAATTAAAATATTATTGGAGTGATATAAACCTCAAGCAGAGCTGCAACAACCAGCAGCAGAACAGCTATCAAAATCAAATCAGAGCTGTCTAATACTATCTTTGAAAATTTCTTTGTGCCGAAGCTTTCTTTTATAACTGCAACTGATATTATGCCGCCTGCAATGCCTGCAACAAAATAAGCAGCAATCTCAGGAATCCCATGGATTGCGTACTTAAACAAGCCTAACGAGATTATATGAAAATAAGAGCTAACTTTTCCAAAACCAGCTTTCCCAGCATATGTTGTTAAATTTGTTCTGATAAAATTCCCAATTGCAGCTGCAATAACAGAAGCATTCCATGTCAATATGAATATCGCGCCTGCGCCAAATAAGAAGGAAAACAAAACACAAAATATCATAACCTTGATGTTATTCATAAAAATATACATGAAAGTTCCTAAACTGGAGTGTGCCCCTACAATCTGGCTGTTTATTCTTTGGATTGTGTCTGTCTGGTATCTAAAGGAGGATTCAACAAGGGATGCAGGAAGTACACAGTACCACAGAACAAAAGCAACAACAAACCCCAAAAACAGGAACATCATGAAATTTAATGCTTTTTTATGCTCCTTAAGGACTGCTACCTCATCTCTGATTTCAGCGCTCTTCTTCTCCTCTGCCTTTAATGTAAAATACATCAAAGGAACGCAGACAACAACTATAATAAATATCATGACAAGGCTTGCCTGGTCTTTGAATATCCAATTGCCAAGAAACAATGCAATAGAGGAATAAACAAATCCCAAAAAGAACATCTCCCAAGGCCTCTTTTTTGCCCTAAACGGGTTTGTTATAGATTCTAAAACCATGAAAATTATTAGCCTTGGATTATTTATAAATTTTTGTATTTTAAAAGGCAATATTTAAATATAAAGCAAGGGTTTGGTAATCAAATGGAATATGAAAAACTATTGGAAAAGGCAAGAAAAGAGCTTCCAAAAAAAGTTCTTAAAGAAGCAGAACGTTTTGAGATTCCTAAAGTCAAAGGGCATATTCAAGGCAACAGGACAGTAATCTCAAACTTCTACCAGGTAGCTGACATATTGCACAGGCCTCCAGAGCATTTATTCAAATATCTGCTAAAAGAACTTGCAACACCAGGAGAGTTGAAAAAAAACGCAGCAATAATTGGAAGAAAAATCTCAGCAGAAAGAATAAATCAAAAGATAGTCCAGTACGTAGAAACCTATGTTCTCTGCCCTGAATGCAAAAAACCAGACACAAAACTCTACAAAGAAGACCGCATAACATTCATAAGGTGTATGGCCTGCGGTGCAAAACATCCAGTCCACACAGTAAAATGATTGTCAAAATCCATAAAAATCCACAAGGCCAGACGATTCTTGCAATCTGTGATCCAGAGCTTCTTGGAAAGAAATTCACGCAAGACGACTTTCAGCTAGACCTAACAGGGGATTTCTATAAAGGCGAAGAAAAATCAGAAGAAGAATTAAAAGAACTGCTAAAAGACGCATACATCATAAATGCAGTTGGGAAAAAATGCATAGACTTCCTCCTGAAAAACAACTTAATAGAAAAAGAAAAAATCATAACAATTGACAACATCCCTCATGCCCAATGTGTGATTGTAAGGGAATAAATCACCTAGGCATCCTTCTCATTAATCTTGCAGAATATCTTTTCCCTGCAGTTTTCATTAATTCTTCCAAATCCTTTATACTATAATCATTCTGCACCTGTGGCAACCCGTGGTTTGCTTTCTTGACCTTATCATCTAATGCTTTTCCTGCATTAACATATTTGCTATGGGGAATGCAGAGCTTCAAAGTCTTCCCATTGAATCTGCCTTGTCCTTCATACAGGATGATGCCCTCATAAATTCTATTTCCTTCTTCATCTTTTTCATCAGTCCAGTGCCTGTCAACTATAATAAATTCTCCTCTTATCCAAACCACCTTCCCAAACCTTCCTGTCTTTCTTTTTCTTTTCCAAAAACCCCTTCAATCCTTCTCTTGACTAGCTCCAAACTTTGTTTCAGATAAGGAGGGACATCATATTTCTCAGCCAGGCTCATAGAAGGCTCAAGATATTTAACAACAGAGCCTTCTGCAATTGTAAAGATTATCCTGCCTCCGCACCTCGTGCATTTGCCGACAAGAGGAGGTCTCCTATATTTTTCATTGCAGTTAACACACCTGAACTGCTGCATTGAGAATTTACGCAAATTCCCCTTGATATCACGGATAAAATGCTTTTCAATTACAAGGGTTGCAACATCTCCAGTATCAACTGCTCTAATCTTCTCAGCAAGCTCCATCTGTCCCTTTAATTTTTCTTCCATTGAAGGAAGGGTTTTGTATGCAGAACATCTCACTCCAGCATTGATGTTTGTAGTGTCGTGCGTAAAGCCCATTCCAGAATATTGGTTTTCTTTTCCAAGCCTGTTATTTATCTGTTCAATCTTGATATCCCATGGATTTTTGTATGCAAGGCAGGCCTCATAAAATTCAAGAGGGTATTTCCATACAATATCCATATCAAATACCATATCATCAACCTCAGAAGGGGTCAACCTGCTTGTTAAAACAAAAGGGGCATCCTGGGTGCTTCCTTTGTGTGCAGGGAGGTATTGTCTTGAAAAATTAAGCAAAGCATCAAGCAGCAGCATCAGGCAGCTCTCATCACCATCCAAATCACGCCTGTGTGCAGCATGGAACATAGGGTGTGCTAAATAACCTTGTGTTTTTGAAAAACCAATAATCCTTCCGAGAATTGCAGCAGAGGTGTGGGGCGCCAAGCCCAAAACAAGTTGTCCAACTAAATCCTCTTCATTTTTCAAATTATAAAAAGAAGGAAGCCCATATAAACTAATAAGCAGCTCATCAACAAAATTTGCAACCCTAAAAAACACCTTGTCAGCCCCTTCATCAGGGCTGTCCTGGCATGCTGGGAGTATTACATCTTGCGGCTTAATCTCAACAACCTGCTCGCTGCCCTCTAAAGGCCTTCCATGGATATCTTCAGTGTAACCTAGTTCCTTTAATCTCTCAATACTTGTGCCAATCTCTTTTGGTTTAAAATGGGTAATCCCCATCTGAGTCATATCATATCTCGTTGTTCCATCCTTATTAACATAGATGTCATGTTTTGATCTCAAAATTCCCTTCATCAAATGCTCAGGTATATGTTCTTTGTTTGATGTCCCGCGGACACCTTTAATCAGGTCAGGATAGCTCTTTGTCTTTAGTCTCTCAAGCATCTTGTCAAAATAATATTTTATGTCAATGTCTTTTTCAATATAAGCCCTTGCCTCTCCATGCTTCTCGCAGATATCTTTTTCAATCAGCCCGCAAACCTTGCAGTAATGCATGCGTTTTGTTTTCTTGTTGCAGGACTCGCAAATACTAAAAACAGTTTCCTGTTTGCAGTGGCCGCAATAATAAAGAGGAAACTCAGCTTTAATAAAACCAGCATCAAGCGCTGCCTGGAAACTTCTTAGCTTGCCGCCCTGCTCACCAACTGGAAACAACACTTGAGGTGAGCCAGTTAATTTTCTCATCTTTGCTTTCTCAGGCCTGCCCATTCGTGCACCAATAAAAACACCAGATTTATCGCGGATCTTTACCTCAGAAATAGAATTGATAATGCTAAGAACTCCCTCATCTTTCTTCTCCTCAATGGTTGCCTTAATCTTTTCAGGATTAAAGCCATTGGAAATGCCCAAGCTTGCTGCAAAAGCTCGTGCATGTTCTTTTTCAATAACAATAAACTCCTTACTTGCAACAAGGTGGGGCAGCCCAATATTCTCAAGAAGAACTTTATTTTCATTTAAAGGAAAGATAATCTTCAATATCTTTCCATCTTCTTTTTTGATGTTTGCCTTGCCAAGCCAGTCAACCAGTTGATTAAACTCCTCAATATCTATGCCGCGCCAATGATATGTATAATAAGGGTGAAGGGCTATGCCTAATTTTGAAGAAATATCTATCGCGCCTTTCGCAGATATAATCGTCTTGTCTGGCTTGTCTAAAAGAATCTTTAGATTTTCTTCAGAAACCTCAAGCAGCAAAGAAAGTTTATCTAAATCAAGGTTCCCAAACATATTCACAACAGCTTTTTCAAGCTCTTGTGCCCACCATTCCTCACAATAGCCAGGCGGCACCAAGGGATGTGCCCTGTTCAAAAAATCACCATAATTTATAAGCACATCTCCAAGAAACAAAATCTTTTCAATGTCCCCGACAGTTTCTTTTGCATGCTTCTCACTCTCCAGCCTGACAACATTGCCGTTTGTCAGCCTGACAATAGGGCCCTCAATACTATCGCAAATGCTCAAGACAGTTGCTTTTCCAGGCCGTTCTACCTTCAATTGTGTGCCAGTTGCAATATAACCATTAAGAACCTGCATTGTTGCTGGATGAACTGAATCAGAAGAAAACCCAGAAACACGGGAGCGCCCATACCTCAAACGAAATCCTCCTGCCCTCAAAGGATGTGTCAGCACAGGCCTTCCAGCAACCAAGTCTTTTATATAAGTATAATCTGGAGATATCTTTTCTTTCTTTTCTTCTACTTTCTTTTTTGCCTTAATGCTTTTTTGTATGTTTAGAAATTCCTTTAACCAAAACCAATGTTCTAATTCAAAATCTTTGCCCCACACATTTATCTGCTTCCAAAGCTTTGGGGCTTTTTGTGTTAAACATTCTCCAATAACAAGGCAGGGGCCGTTTCTAATCCTATTTGTGTCTATCCTATTCAAATCCTTATGCCTGCTTACTTCAATCTTCTCAGAAGGAGTTCCATCAAGCTGAACAGCTAAGTTCCTAATCAAAAATATAATCTCTTCCTCGCTCGGCAGGTACTGCAGGTTTGTAACACGTTCATGATAATCATAAACCTCAGTAACCATGCGCTGCACTTCTTCCTCTGTCGGGTCATAAATATCATATCCCATCTTCTTTCTGACATAATCTGCGATTATTACACATACCGAAGCCCCAGTTCCACCTGCAGAACGTATAGGTCCTGAAAACTGTAGTGAAAAATATTCCTTTCCGTCGCGTCGTTTGTTAAATTTAAGTTCACTGAACCCTTCAAGAGGTGAAGCAACAGTCCCCATTGTGATATATGCAAATCCAATCCGTATGCCTATCTCCATTGCTTCTTTCTTGTCCTTGAATTTGCAGAATTTTTCTTTTGCAACCTCTTCTGCAATTGTCAGCGCAATTCTCCAGTCAAGAAAGCCGTATGTTTTCTCAAG
>Ga0209427_10008497_pt1 | contig 11549 bp, 10 predicted proteins | sample DeeMarSWOR136_30_FD_187465 | JGI IMG/M metagenome (GOLD analysis project Ga0209427, IMG submission 187465) | Marine sediment microbial communities from White Oak River estuary, North Carolina - WOR-1-36_30 (SPAdes) (version 2) | ecosystem: Environmental > Aquatic > Marine > Intertidal zone >... | reverse complement strand
AGGCCCCAAGTTTAGCCGCACGTTTTGCCGCCAAGGAAGCCGTTATGAAAGCCCTGGGCACCGGCGCTAACGGGATTAGCTGGCGCGACATCGAGATTCTTTCCAACAGCCAGGGCGCACCGGTAGTCCAGCTTCACAACCAAGCCGAGAGGAAGGCTAAGGAGAACGATATAGCTAAATTCTCGGTTACCATGTCCCACTGTAAAGAATACGCTGTTGCCTTTGTAATTGGTGATGCTATCTAATTTCGACCTCTGCAACTTGCTGGACATCAAATATCCCATCATCCAGGGTGGTATGGCCTGGCTTGGGACAACCGAGCTGGTGTCGGCAGTGTCCAATGCCGGCGGCTTGGGTGTAATCGGCAGCGGAGACGCACCGCCGGACTGGCTGAGAGACCAGATCAGAGCCACCAGGGAGAAGACCGATAAGCCGTTCGGCGTCAATATACTGATGATGTCGCCTTTTGTGAAAGACAACTTGCAGACGACCGTCGATGAGGGGGTAAAAATCGTCACTTTTGGCGGCGGCAATCCCGGCACCTACATCCCTGCCCTGAAAGAAGCTGGAGTAAAAGCCATACCTGTTGTTTCCAGTGTAGCTTTAGCCCGGCGCCTGGAGAGGCAGGGCATAGACGCCGTTATCGCCGAGGGTATGGAATCAGGAGGTCACGTCGGCGATACCGCTACCATGGCACTTGTGCCCCAGGTGGTACAGAACATTAAACTGCCGGTTATAGCTGCCGGCGGTATTGCCGACGGGCACGGGCTGGTAGCAGCTTTAGCCCTCGGCGCCCAGGGAGTTCAGATGGGTACACGGTTCGTCTGCTCCGAGGAATGCATCGCCCATCCCAGCTTTAAAGAGCGCATCCTTCAGGCTCAGGACCGCGCCACAGTGGTCACCGGTGAGACAACAGGACATCCGGTGCGCTGTCTGGAGAACAGGTTAACGCGAGAGTTCAGGGCTATGGAAAAAGCCGGCACCCCCACAGAAGAGCTGGAGGAATTCGGCAGGGGAAGATTATCATTAGGCATTATCCAGGGTAATCTAGAGGAAGGCTCGCTCATGGCAGGTCAGATAGCCGGGCTGATAAAAGACATAAAACCGGTCAAAGCCATCATCGAAGATATAATGGCTGAAGCCGAGAAGGTGATTGAAACCCTGGGCAAATTCGAATCCAAGGGATGAAAAATTGGCTGGCTCAGAGGTAGCTTACGTTTTCCCCGGTCAGGGCTCTCAAAAAGTGGGCATGGGGGCAGACCTCTACGCCAGGTACCCGTCAGCCAGAGCCGTTTTTGAAGAGGTCGATGAAACCCTGGGCTTCCCTCTATCTCAGCTATGCTTCGAAGGCCCCGAGGCTGAACTGGTACAGACCGTCAATGTTCAGCCTGCGGTGCTGGCTGTCAGCATTGCCTGCCTAAGAGCCGCTCAGGATGCCGGTGTTAACAGCCTGCCGCCACCCGACTTCGTCGCCGGTCACAGCCTGGGTGAATACACCGCCCTGGTAGCTGCCGGTGTGCTCAGCCTACCCGATGCAGCACGTTTGGTCCGCGCCAGAGGACGGCTGATGAATGAAGCCGGCAGTAAGAAGCCGGGCGGGATGATGGCTGTTATCGGCCTGGATGAGGAGGCTACCCGGAAGGTGTGTCTTCAGACAGGCGCCCGCATTTCCAACATCAACTCTCCAGGACAGATTGTTATCAGCGGAGCCGAGGAGAACCTGGCTGAAGCCAAAAGACTGGCGGAAGCCGGTGGTGCCCGCCGTGTTATCCCATTAAAGGTGAGCGGCGCCTTCCATTCCCACCTAATGGAACCGGCTGTGGACGCCTTAAAGGCTGCTATCTCAGGATTTACCTTCCGGGAACCATCGGTACCGCTTGTGGCAAACGTTACCGGAGAGACGCTCACCGATGCCGAAGCCATAAAGCAAGAGCTAATCGACCAGCTCCTCAACTGCGTCCAGTGGCAGCGGTCCGTCGAGAACATGATAGCCGCCGGCGCAACCACCTTCTTCGAGATAGGCCCGGGGCAGGTGCTCACCGGCTTGATCAAGCGAATCAACCCCGGGGTACAGACTTTCAACATCTGCGATGCCGAGACAGTCAGCAAGACAGGCACTGAACCTGTAATCTTCTGTATTGGTGTACGGTACTAAAACAAGGAGGCTTAGCCATGTCCATTGACTACAAAAAAGAAGGCAAAATCGCTATTTTCACGTTGAACCGCCCTGAGGCTTTGAACTCCATTGACCCGGAAAGCCTGGAGCAATTGAGCCGTGCCCTGACAGATTTCAAAGACGACGATGAGCTAATGGTCGGTATCATAACCGGCGCCGGAGACAGAGCTTTTTCCGTTGGCGCCGATATAAAGACAATGCTCCCTGAAATCAAAAAAACCACAGGGCAGCCATCGGCAGGTCCGCCAACCATTATGCGGGGACTTGAACTGTGGAAACCGATGATTGCCGCCGTAAACGGTGTCTGTCTGGGCGGAGGACTGGAAATAGCTCTAGCTTGTGACTTAAGGATAGCCTCGGAAAACGCCACCTTCGGAGTGCCGGAGGTTACTCTGGGGCTTATCCCCGGCTGGGGAGGAACGCAACGCCTGCCTCGTGTTATCCCTCTAGCCAATGCCGCTGAGCTGTTGCTTACCGGACGCCCTATCGTTGCCCTGGAAGCACATCGAATAGGTTTAGTGAACAAAGTCGTGCCCCTTGACAAGCTCATGCCCACTGCCATGCAGCTAGCTGAAATTATGTGCCGCCCGGCGCCGCTGGCAGCAAGAGCCGCCAAACAAGCCATGATTCAGGGTACAAGCCTTTCCCTGAATGACGGACTTAAGCTGGAGAGAACCCTGAACGACTTCCTGGTGACCACCGAAGACTTCGACGAAGGCTGCAAAGCCTTCGCCGAAAAGAGAAGACCCGTCTTCAAAGCCAAATAGAACTTTATCTGTGTGCTGCCTTCCTCACCAGATACACAACCCCTGCCACGGCAGCAAACACCACGCCCAGAAGGATCAAGCCGAACTTCAACATGGCACACACCAGCGCAATTTGAGGATAGGGGGCAGCCACGTTACCAAAAAGTATCACCGTTAGCGCCACGTTTTCCACGGCATCGAATATGGCAGCAGCCCAAAGACCCAAGCCTAACAATAAACCGGTTGCGCGCCACTGTCTGGAGGCAAGCACACCAGCTCCCCACACGCAGACGAGCGCCAGCAGTGTCGAGTAAACCGGCATATACAGGTAATCCAGGCCGAGGTTGAACCCGGCTCTTATCCTGTCCTGCATATCCCAGGCATTGATAATTTGCGTAGCCCTGCAGGTCGTGCCCGCCAGCTCAAAGTCCACGATGCTCGGCTCTGCAGGGCCAATGAATTGAAAGCCGATAGTAATAACCAGAAAAGCCCCCAGCAGAGCAAGGAAAACGACCAGCCGCTTACCGTGAGGTATCGCTTCCAAGGGATGCTTCATGACCCAACACCTCCTCTCAAGTCGCAAAATTCTTTCATCCCCATTGGCTATGATAGTTTCGTACCATATTGCTGTCAACCCCCTACCGGTTCATGTTTTCGCCTCCAGCATGTCGCAGCTACATGAAGCTTGACAGTAGCAAGTGGTAAGCCATATGATTAACCACATAATCTATAAGGTTCAGCCAGTGATTTCAGGTTACAGGCCGGAAATATCGGACTACATAAAGACGGCTGAGCACGGCCTATACAAGACCAGTAAGTAAGGAGGACACGTGTACAGTAAGATTCTAGTTCCGCTGGATGGCTCCGATGTGGCAGAATGCGTACTGCCCCATGTGGAGGCAATAGCCACAAAAAACGATGCCGTACAGGCAACATTCCTATATGTCGTCTCACCTCTCGATATGCCGATGGTTGATTCTGAGTTCAAATCTCGCATTGAATCGCAAGCTACATCTGCGGCTGAAGACTATATCAACAGGGTGATCGGTAAACTCGAATATAAAGAAAGAGCCAATTGCGAAGTCATTTTGGGAAAAGCCGCTGACAGCATCCTTGACTATGCCCAGGAAAACAAGATGGACCTTATAGTGATGGCAAGTCACGGACTGTCGGGTGTAGGGCGTTGGACCCGGGGCAGTGTGACCGATAAGGTTTTGCATGAATCTACCGTTCCCATACTGCGCATCAAAGCCACTGCTCCCCGCAGCCCTTTTTACAAAGCAGACGAGAAAATGAGAGTGCTGGTGACGCTTGACGGCTCGGAGCCCGCAGAGGCAGTACTTGACCATGTCCAAAAGTTGACCGGACATTTTGGCACCGAATCGACAGAGGTAGTATTGCTAAGGGTATGTGAGCTATTTGCCGAACCTCACAAGCACTATCCCCCACCGATGCCTATAAGCTGGGAGGAATATCTAAAGCACGAAACCGAACGAGCCAAGGAGATATGCCGAACCTACCTGTCTGAAGTCGAGGAACGGCTCAAAAAAGAAGGGCTCGAAGTGCGATCAGAGGTGCCGGTAGGCAATCCTGCTGAAACCATAGTTGACTACGCTGACAAGAACTCAGTGAATCTCATAGCCATGTCGACACACGGGCGGACCGGAATCAGCAAATTGTTTCTGGGTAGTGTTGCTAACAAAGTAATGAGAACGAGTTTGGCTCCGGTCCTGCTGGTGCGGTATTCCCGTTCATAAAAGGGACACATTCCGCTGGTGGCAGCCCAACTACCAGCTTTTCGCCGACGACATGTCGCAGCTAAAGGAAGCCACCAAAAATCTTCTCCGCTTACGGCGGCCCCTTCACTCCCAAGCCGTCCAGCGAAAATTCTCATCAGCAGCGACATTTGACAACTGGTGTGCGGGGATTCTGTCTTAACATGACCATTGACATGTGCAAAAACGTGGCGCATACTAGTATCAGCAACATTACTAATAACTTACTTTATGGGCTGTGCTGATGGGTTTGCTTTTTATTTTCCATCGCTACTACATCACTCCTACATCAGGTTTACAAAGACCGGATACGACACCTACAAAAATCTACGAGCTATTTTTATTGGGAGGTTGAGCCATGAAATTATCAGGTTTTAGAGGGGCACGCAGCATGAATAGCATTCTCAGGTTGTGTCTCTGCCTTGTACTGGTTGGTCTCGTAACTGCCGGTGCAGTCGTGTACACTGACCGGTCCTACACAGGCGGGATGCTACCAGGCGTCCAGGTATGCCAGGCTGAGCCCCTACAACACAATGATTCCGATTACATCCCATCTGCAATAGGCGGGAATGAACCGGTAATCCAAGTGTTCAAGGCTAACCCCATGGAGCTGGCTGCCCCCGCTTCCACCGCTGTCTATACATTCAAGGTGAAGCGCGCCAAGAATGTACAGATAAATGAGGCGGGCACCAACATTAAAAACATCAGCAACCCTTCCGGCGCCACACTCCAGGGGACTGCCACAGGGCTGCCGGCCGCCGCCATACCCACAGACGACAGCGGTAAATTTATCACCTTCCTCATAGCCAGCAATGACTACGGCAGCGTTCAGGCAGAGCTAACGCTATCCCTTTCCCAGGAGCTGCTGCCGCCGGACCAGCCGTCAGGGCCGACAGATAACCAGACCGAGCCCCGTTCACCCCAATGGCTGGACCAGTATTCCACGCCACGTCCTTTAGCTCCGCCAGCTGCTCACAATGAACCTAATTTTGCCAGATGCCCTGACAGATGCCCCTATTGTCTGCAAACTGGGGAGGCAGCAAGCCTCGGTTATACCCAGAGATGCTCGGATGCGCGCTGCTACTACTCCCCTGACGACCGGCAAAATTGGTATTGCTACAGCGAGCCGGAAGGCTGGTGCTGCGCGGACGGCAAGGTCTACCCGACCACCAAAAGTGAGTGCACCAGGATAGGAGGGTTCTGGTCCCTCTACCAGGCCGAGGCAATAGAAGCCTGCCAGCCTAAAGGATACTGCTGTGTGGATGGCCAGGTCTACTACCCGACTACCGAGTCTGAGTGTTTCCAGCTGGGAGGCTCCTACTGGTCTACCAGCCAGGTCCAGACAATGGAACGCTGCCAGCCGTCGTGCTGGTGCTGCGTCAAAGGCCAGGTCATCCAGACCGACCAGGTTAGATGTCTCCAGGCCGGAGGCGAATGCTACCCCTCTTATCAACAGGCGCAGCGATACTGCGGTCAGCAAACCCAGACACCACCCCCGTATCTAAAATGATAATCCGGGGATATCAGACTGGAGGGAAAATCAAAAATCTTTTCTGTGACAGAGATATGGAGGTAGACAAATGAGGACTTGGAATTTCGGAACTCGCCATACGGCAGCGGTCTTTTTAAGATTATGCCTGGTCACTATAATTGCCCTGTCACTGGCTATGGGCGGCATGGCGCTGAACCCCGAGCCTGTGCACGCTACAGGCATCAATCCGGCCGGGCCGGTTTCTTATAACTTGCCGGTATGCATACCCTGGCAGCAGCAGTTCACAATTACACCTTCCTGCCCGTCGGGGACAGTTTTCTACTGGCTGGTGGGAGGGGGTATACCTGCATTTGTCAACCTGGACCAGAATACCGGCCTGCTTACAGCCTGCCCGGACCAGGCCAGCGCCGGGACCAGCGCTTCCTTCCAGGTATGGTGCACCGAGTTGAAAACCTTTCCCTTTTGTTTTGGCTTTGCAATTGCAGATGTCACCCTGAATTTCCAACCGAACACGCCACCCTGCGTCACCGCCATAAATCCCACGTTCTACCCCGTTGCCTGGGAGGGCATGCCGTTCACCATGACAATGACCGCCACCGGCGGAGCTGGACCGTTACACTGGACAGCTACCGGTCTGCCCTCCGGCCTTTCCGTGACGGACGTCACCAACGGCGTAATCAGCGGCATTCCTGGCCCGGGCACCTGCGGGATTTACACCGTAACGGCCACCGTCACCGATAATGGTACCTGCCCCGTTTGCTGCCCGGCTATCAGCCGCCCCTTCATCCTCATCGTCGATTGCTGGGCTAACTACCTTTCCATCTTTTACTACTCTTCCGCTTGCGAATTCCAGGTCGCAATTGGCACCGGTCTTACGCAGGGCCAGACCAATGTATGGATTGATGGCGCACACAAAGCCATACTTGCAGGAGGCCAATCTGAAAACTTTATCTCAGTGCCGTGCGAAAGCCATTTAGTCATGGTCGATCAAACCGTGCAGGTTCCTTACTCCGATACCAGGTTCTCAGCCGTAGGGTCGAACACGAAGATGGTGACGGACGTCGACAACTATGCCTATTTCGATTATGCGCAGGAGGTATTTATCCAGACAGCCAGCGAACCGGCCGTAGCCATACAGCCGCCGGGCGCCGGTTATTATACTGTGGGCAGCACTTTCAGCAGCACCGCGCCGGGCACCATTGAAACTGATATACAGAACGGCATTAAGTACGTCTTCCGGGAATGGAGGCTTCCCGACGGCACCACGCGCCCCTTCAACGACCTGTTATTTATTGTCAACCAGGAAGGGACCGTCACTGCCACATACGACAATTATTACCTGCTAACCCTGAAATCCGATTACCCGCCTATTAACGAGATCTCCTGGGAGAAGGCAGGCAGCACCGCCACCTGGAACCTGTCGTTGCCTGCGGTACCCGTGGAGAGCGGCTTCTGGAGGTTCCTGGGCGTGTCTCAGACGCCGGTTAACCCCAGAGGTCAGCAACTCATGAACGGACCCTCCACCGTAGAAATACTGTGGAGACCCAACTATCTACCGGCAATCATAGCCATATTAATTACTTTACTGGTCATCGCCGGCGTGGTCTATCTCATATACCGTCTCAGGTCAAGACCTGCTGCCAAACCAGCCGCTCGAGCCAGAGCAAAGAAGGCTCCACCGAGGGCTAAAAAACCGGCGGCTAAAAAACGAACAACTAGAACTAGAAAACGAACGACCAGATAAACTTCTGTCCTGAATGCAGTGCCCCTGCCGCCGACGCCTCAAAAAATCAGGCGTCGGCGGCAGGGCAATTCACACGCCAGGACATACGGACATACGCATGGCTTCCTATCGGAGATTTGACCCGTTCGCCGACAGCATGTCGCAGCTAAAGAAAAACATCAAGCTCATACTGCGTAAGAAACCGTCAAAAATGCTATCCCGCCCCGGCGGACTCCTCAACCCCAAAGCCATCCAGCGAAGGTTTTTCTAAGTTATACTCCACGATATCTAGCGTGCAGTAAACATTTCGTCAAAAATTACTATTTGGGCGACAAAAAGACGTACCGTGCTGGAGTAAGCAATAAGTCATGTTATTAGTGTTAAGCAAGCCAAAGCTCCTTGGATTTGGCCATGGCAATCTTTCTTGTTGGGAAGCTTGTCCAAGCTTTGCCTTGCAAAGCGGGGCGTTTTAGTGTACAGTTGAAGTAGTGGTTTCAGTTTAGGTTATCACGAACTCGGCTAGATTACGTTAGATTTATTCAAGTCCTGGATGACCCCGACTCCAACCAACTATTCGTAAGAGAGGAGGTCATCCAATGAGTTTCACAGACAAATCAATTCTCTGTCCCGATTGTGGGATTACCTTCGCCTTCACTGCTGGGGAACAAGAATTCTTCGCGTCTAAAGGCTTTACCAACGACCCTAAGCGTTGCCCTCTGTGCCGACAGGCTAGGAAACGACAGCGCGGCGGTCCACAAGGTGACTATAGCTACAGCAGCACCAGACTTAGTAGGGAATACTAGTTTGGCTTTAAGCACATGCATAGGCCGGGGATACTTGGCCTATGTGTGTTACACAGCGTGCTAATAGAAGGAGGAGCAAAACATGAATATCTACGTAGGTAACTTATCATCTGATGTAACTGAAGAGGAATTGGGAACGGAATTCAAGGCTTTTGGAGGAGTCACTTCCGTAAACATCATAAAGGACAAGAATAGCGGGCAATCCAGGGGATTTGGCTTTGTTGAAATGCCATCTAAGCCTGAAGCCGAAGCTGCAATTGCCGGCCTCAAAGGAAAAACGCTGAAGGATAGGACGCTCGATGTTAATGAGGCTCGCCCTCGCTCCGACAGCAGAGGCAGAGGTTAGCGGAAGAGGCAGACAGAGAAGATACTAAATCGCGTCCTCATCTACAGGCTTAAGACATATAGTATTGATACTTAGCATACAACTGACCGAACACGCGGGGCATAGTACATTGTCGATGGTAGTGACACGATAATCATGCCAGGATAAAGCGCTTTTTTAACATGAAAGAAAACGGTGGTCTAAACTCTGAAGACATCCTCGGCCTGAGGTCTGAGGTTGAGTCACTTACACTCCTCAAGACGGCTTGGGGCGACTCTCACGAGGAGGAGACAGAAAGAGGAGTGGAGCCTGTGCCTGGGCCTGAAGTAGAGCCTTTGGAACAGCCAGTTGATAACCCGATTCTCATGTATCTCCGCGAGATCGGCAAAGTCTCGCTTCTAACCGCAAACGATGAGAAGGCATTAGCCAGCAAATTAGAAGATGCCGAATATTTAACGAAGATTGAGGGTATTCGCTTTCAGCATGATGGTAGATATCCCCTGGCGGTTAGCACCACAATCTATTTACTTCGTCACTTAATTGCAGCCTGGCCCACGGTTGATATTCTTGTCAAGCGCCTTGAGATTGCTACCACAGATAGCTTAATCCAGAAAATTCGCGACCCCAAACTGCTGGCATCTATCGATGGTGTAATCGACCCTGAACTGGTGCAAGCTATCACCGAAGCCAATGGCAAAAGCGTATCAGAAGTTGGGCAGAGCTTGATAGACCTTTCCATAGATAACCGGCTTTTGCCTTCGGAATTGCTGGAGAGCATGATAGACGGAACCTCCTGGAGCCAGATGGAGTCCTGGGTAGCCGAGCCCGTTAATCTTGAATTCCTTTCCCAGCTTCGTGCTAAGAGCCGGCAGCTTAAAGCCCACTTCAATGAGGTTAAAAGAACAGCAACTGAGGCAAAGAAACGCCTTATTGAAGCAAACTTGCGCCTGGTTGTCAGCGTCGCCAAGAAATATGCTGGACATGGAATACCACTTCTGGACCTTATTCAGGAAGGCAACTTTGGCCTGTTTCGGGCCGTGGACAAATTCCAATACAGGAAGGGTTATAAATTAAGTACCTACGCTCATTGGTGGATTAGGCAAAGTATTAGCCGCTCTATAGCTGATCAATCCCGTACTATTCGTATCCCGGTGCACATGGTAGAAATTATCAGTAAGTTATATAAGACCATCCGTTGCCTGGCTCAAGAGTATGGGCGTGAACCGAACTGCGAGGAAATTGGCAGAGCCATGGACATCCCTTCAGAAAAAGTAATGGAAATCATGAGATTATCTAAAATGCCGCTGTCTTTGGAGGCTCCTATTGGCGAAGACGGAGACGGCGATCTCGGTGATTTTGTTGAAGACCGAAGTACCATGCCGCCAGCCGAGGCTGCCTCACGAGAGTTACTTAAGGCACAACTAAGCAAGATGCTTTCTGAACTCAGTGAGCGAGAGAGAAGGGTTTTATTACTCAGGTTTGGTTTAGAGGATGATAGCCCCCAAACTTTAGAAGAGATAGGGAAGGAGTTCAATGTGACCCGAGAGCGAATCCGCCAGATCGAGGCTAAGGCATTGCGCAAGTTGCGGCATCCCAGCCGCAGCCGGAAACTCAGAGACTACCTGGAGTAAGCTCGCAGGTGCTGCACTTCATGCCGCTGCTATTCGCTTAACTCATACCCTTAACCAACCCCGTTTGCCTCAAACATGTCGCAGCTATTGAGCTTTAGATGTTACCTAAACCCTAGTGCCCGGGTGGAAGCCAGCCTTCCTTAGTCAGTATATAGTCGATTATCAAGGTGCTTGTCACATCACCCCGGGAGACAGTTATGGCAACTCCGTCACCAACTACGTTTCTAATCTTGGCAACTGCTTCGTGCGAGAAACCCGGGCAGAGGCTTATCCATTGTACTCCTTCGTTTTCAACCAGCTCTTTACAAATCCGAGCCGCCTGGTCGAAGTCGAACAGCGGGGTTACTACCATGGTATACTCAAACACGTCGCTCTTAATCAAGGCTCGGTGCTGCGCAGGGTCAGCATTCAGTGCCATAATGATATGCGCTGCTTTAAACATGATATCCACCCCCCTTTGTGAAAGAAATTATAATCTTGAGGCTTTCGTCAGTCAAAGGTTTTTCTAAGTGATATTCCACGATATCTAGAATGCGCATTGAACATTTCGCTATTTCGTTCAATGGGGATAACGAAATCAATATTTGTTACACATGTACTCTCAAACGAACATACTACGATGTACTGGCTCTTATATATACTAAAATAGATCAGGGGTTGAGACTAATCTCAACCCCTTCTCATCAATCACTCAGCTCCACATTAACTCTTTTTCTGTCTAGGCTTCCTCTGTCGCTTCTTGGTTGCACCCTCAGGAAGACGTGCCTTGATTTCAATTTTCTTGGCTTTGACTTCTTCAGCCTTTGGAAGTCTGAGCTCAAGGACACCATTTTCAAAAACGGCTGTAATTTCGTCTTCCTTTACAGGATAAGGAAGCG
>Ga0209427_10008496_pt1 | contig 11549 bp, 12 predicted proteins | sample DeeMarSWOR136_30_FD_187465 | JGI IMG/M metagenome (GOLD analysis project Ga0209427, IMG submission 187465) | Marine sediment microbial communities from White Oak River estuary, North Carolina - WOR-1-36_30 (SPAdes) (version 2) | ecosystem: Environmental > Aquatic > Marine > Intertidal zone >... | reverse complement strand
GCCAATAGTCGTGCGGGTTACATCGCCTTTGGCCTTGCGTCCCCAGCCAAAAGGATTCCTCATAGCCATAGGCAGCATATACCTATCGCCCTTCGAGTCGTGCGGGCCTTTGCCGAACTGAAACTCATACATATGCTCATCTTCACGGTCAAAGGCATCAAAAATGGCTTCGTGAAGCTCCTCAAGCGTCTGGCTGCCCTTAATCTCAATGGTTCGACAGATAACCTTGTTGCGCTTTAAAAAAGCCTCTGTCATCGGACCGTCGATGATATAAACCTCAAGGGTATAAAGGCGCCTCTGCTGCTCATTTATTTTTTCAGTTTTCCTGGGAAACCTGCCTTTCATATAACATGTCCTCGAACAAATTCCTCCGTCTCATTCGCTGCTGCCATCATAAATAGCTAAAAGTGCAAACTGGAAAATATAAAACCAAACATTAGCGAACGGCAGAACTAAAGCTTTACACAATAATTTTTAGTTTTCAGCCTTCAGTTTTACACTTCTAAATATACCAATAATCGCCGCCGCTGAGCAATAATTAAATGGCAACGCCATACAATAGAGGACAAAGCCGCAATAATACCCGGCTATTATTCATTTCCCCAGTTTTGCAAGCAGTATATCACCAAATTGTTTTGATAGTTCAACTACCTGATTCATCTCCGACTGTTCGATCTCTCGCCAGTCACCGGGATATCTCGTCTCCACCCCATGAATGGTCAATGTGTCCGATGCATCAGACAAACGGGAAAGCTCCGGCGCAAATGGCTCGGTTAATTGGATTAACCTTCGCAAGTCATGTGTTTTTGGCGTCTCGACACTATTATAGGTAAGAAACGCTTTTAGCAGTTTTTCAACAAACTGCTGGCAGTGAAAACAAACCGTTTCGGCTGGACACCGCTCGCTGGCCAGCAGAATCTCCACGGCTGTCCAGTCACTCTGAGCCTTTGCCCGCCACTGTCGAACTGCTTCATGAGTCTGGTCGTTCATAGAGAACTCTCCCGTACTTATCTGCGAAATAAACGATATGATTTACAACCGACCGCCAGCGGTCGTATTCATCCGGCGTCTTGACAATAATATCGAAAGCGGCGGGCAAATCGGCCGCCAGACGTCGGACTGCACCATAACGTTCAGGTGGCGGCAGGGTGGTCTCAGCAACCACCAGAAGATCAACATCCGAGTCTTCCGTGGCCCGGCCGGATGCATAAGAACCAAAAAGAACAATCCGTTCAGGATGAAACTGTTGCCCAATTCTTCGGACTAATTCCTCTATCTGAGACTCCGTCACCATTATGAAACTTTCCGCATATTAAAAACTTCAAATCCTTATCGCCTTTAATATACCAATAACCGCCACCGCCGAGCAACAATTAAATCAGGAAATACCAATACTAATCCCAATGACATACATATTCATCAGGCACTTCATCAAGACTGGAAAATACATCCTTATTTGGGAAAGCCGCTTCTGCCAGTGGCTTCACGAGCTTTTCATCCCGCGTTAATAATCCTTCAGCACGACTTAGAAGTAAAACGTACTCCATGTCCTGATAGTCATGTTCTGCGCCTTGTACCCCTGGCATTCCACCCGTTTGGCCTCGGTAATAGTATTCATTCGCAAGTACGCTTGCCAATCGAAAGTACTGCCAACTGATCCATTCGTGGCTAAGACAAAATTTGGCATCGTCTTTAATCCAGTCATCCTGCATTGAACGAACAGCAACTTCATGCATACCCACGCGGTCAAACTCGTCCAACCAAAGTTTCATTCTCTTACAAGTTTCCTGTGGTAATGCCCTGACGTTAACTGCAATATCAGGCCTTTCAGAATTTATTCTGGAACCCACTCTTTCTACAGTTCCATTGAAGATATTTTTTGCAACTCTTGTATGAACATCAAGTATCTCTTCCAGCTCTTGAGGCGAGAAGGAATCTTCACGACGAACATAACCTGCCCTTATACGTTCTGTTTTTTCCAAATCAGGTAGAAAAAGTGGATAGGGACATATATTCCAACCTTCCCACTTAAGAAAGTAAATGCTGCAAGAGCAGTAGTAAGCACCGGCCAAAATGAGATGCCTACAGTCATCAAGCAGTCTTCTACCCCGCCTGTCCATATCAGTCAGGCACTCATATAGAAGAGTATCACACACAAGCAACATGTGGTTCTTAGCAAAATCGCGCAGGGCATTCAATCCTATTCCGATAAGGACATCCTTGTCGAGAATAATCTGTCTCATCCTGATTGCCTTTTTATTGACTCTACTACGACCTTTTTCATAAGTTCGGGATTACCATTTGAGCCGGTGAAAAGTTTGAATTGAGCCATGGCTTGATTGACAAACATTGAAATGCCGTCAATTGTTTTTGCCCCGGCCTCTTTGGCCTGTTTTAGAAGCAAGGTCTCGGCCGGATTATAAACGGTATCGAAAACAACCATATCATCTTTCAAGCCTTCCTGCGGGAAAGGCGTTGCATCAATGTTTGGATACATCCCGATGCTCGTGCAGTTTATGAGCAATTTAGCGTCGACATTCGGCAAATCATCCAATCCTGCAAAATCACAACCAAACTCGGCAGCAAGTCTCTCTGCTTTTTCTACGGTACGGTTGTAAATTTTGATTTTGGCACCAACATCACTTAGGCCAGCCACTATCGCCCTTGAAACGCCGCCCGCGCCTATGACTGCAACAGGTAAATCCTTCAAATCTGCCCGCCTTATACCCATTTTTGATGTGATGGCATCCAACGCGGCGGCGTAATCTGTATTATAAGCCTTTATTCGTGGCTCGTCCCTCGTCACTCGTCCTTCGTCCCTCGTTAATGTATTAACCGCTCCAATCTTTTCCGCCAAAGGCTCGATGAAGCCATCCTTTGCCTTGACGAAATTCAGTGCATTTTGCTTGTGCGGGATCGTTACACTAAAACCCTTGAAGTCCAGCCATTCTCTCGAAAGAATATTGTTTAAGAATTCGTTAAACCCCGCCTGGCCGTCCTCAACCAGCAGCGGCAAATACAGCTTATTCATGTCCCCATCAGCAAAGCAGGCATTATGGATGGCAGGGCTAAGGGAATGCCCGACAGGATCGGCAATTACTCCGAAAAGTTCTGTATCGGCGTCTATAGAATCATAGCGATATAATCCTTTGAGCTGCTCGATAGTCAACTGGCCGGGCGCGGTTGCAGCCTCGTCGTCAATACTTGCGAAGGTAACAAAGCTGCCGAGTTTTTTTGCCAGGATTCTACTGATTAGGCCAGCTTCTCCCATACAGAATACGACTCGGTCACCGCTGCTGTTTCGTAACAAATCGAACACATCAAAACAATCGTTTATATGGTTCGCGGTGTAAACCAGCTTCGGGATTGCGGTCAGACAGACCTTCAGGATATCCTGATAAAGCCGGTTGATATACTCAAACCGGGATTCGAAATCGTGGGCGGACAAAATCAACTGCGTATTCGAATTCTCTGCCAAAACCGGTTTTAACTTTTCCTGTGCTGCCGCAGAGAGAAAATTCTCGTACTCGCAATCGATGAAATCGCAACCACTTCTGACAGCCTCTGCAAGAATGTCGATTCTCAATTGTTCAGGGTATGGCTTCGCACCTCCCTGCTTCTGGTCACGACAGGTCACAATCACGGGCAGCGATTGCTCAGTGATTTTTTTTGTCTCGGTAATCAACTTTTTAAACAAATCTATGGTGAGGTTTTCGAGATAGTCAACTCGCAGTTCGAGGATTTCGGCACCTGTCGCCACAGCCATCTTAATTTGGTGCCTTGCACCATCTAAATCCGAAGCTGATATGGGAACCGCTAAATATGTCATAGTAATTCAAGCATATAGCAGCGATTAGGCCCAAAATCAAGGACAAAACAGCCTAAAAGGCCCAAAACGAACTTATCTATTGCATTTCCAGTAAAAATAGGTTATGCTTATGCCCGGCTCAGCGATGTAGCTGGGCTGTTGTGTTATATGGAAAGCAGATAACTGCGAACCTAAAATGAAAGAGTTCGAAGTTAAAATTCCAGCAACAAAGGCCGGAAGTTACAAGATTTGCATCGGCAATCGCATGCTTGACTCACTTTGGGACAGGATAGAAGCCGATTTCGCCGGCCTAAGCAAATTCCTCATAACAGATGAAAATCTTGTCTCAGCAGGCCATTTGGAATCGCTTTTGGGCCAAAGAAGCGTCCCTTCTTTTGTGATAACGACGGCCGGCGAGACTTCGAAAGACATCGATACGGTTGTTTCTATAATATAAGCGATGGAAAAGGCGTATCTTGGCAGAGATAGCCTTGTCGTTGCCCTTGGCGGTGGAACGGTCGGCGATATTGCTGGATTCGCCGCCTCCATCTTCAAAAGAGGGGTGCCCGTAGTCCATATACCAACCACAACAGTCGCACAGGCGGACTCCTCCATAGGAGGCAAAACCGGCGTCGATTCGAGCATAAGCAAGAACGCGTTCGGCGCGTTCTGGCACCCGGCTGCGGTCTATATCGATGTTGCAACTCTGACCACGCTGGATGACAGGCAATACAGGGCAGGACTCGTAGAATCCGTAAAACATGCCCTTATTGCCGATAGAGAGTATTTCGATTTTCTCGAAAGCAATATTGAGGCCATCCTCGAACGAAAAGCTGATGTTCTGGAAAAGATGGCCGATTACAACTGCAAAATCAAGGCGAGTGTGGTAGAGGCCGATCCTCTGGAAAAAAATCAGCGAAGGATGCTTAATTATGGACATACAGTCGGCCATGCAGTAGAAGCTGCCGGCGGCTTCGAACTGCTGCATGGAGAGGCGGTCGCCATAGGCATAATAGCGGCCGGAATGATTGAAAACGAAATGGACCTGGGCGAGCCGGGAAGGCTTGACCGAATCCGAAAAATCCTCGAAAAAATCGGTGTTCCGATAACGCTGCCTCCGAATTTGGCCGAAGATAAACTGATTGACTTGATGAAACGCGACAAAAAAGCTGTTAATAAGTGGCCGAGGTTTGTCTTAATTAAAGAAATAGGTAAAGTCTATTGCCAGGATGCTCAATGGGCCGTTCAAGTAGAACAGGATGTCGTAGAGAAGGTATTGGACAAACTTTAGTGGATAAATTTACTAATACATACAGAGAACAAATTAAGGTGTTCAATTCCACAATCACGTTTTTTTCTTGCCTTTTTCGCTGCTTTGGATAGATTTTACGAATAAATCGTTATTGGAGATTTTATAATGGTAGGCAAACAAATAAGACTCGAACGAATAATCGACCGAAACTCGCGCAAAACGGTCATCATTCCAATGGATCACGGCGTCACTGTCGGCCCCATTGAGGGACTGGCCGATATGCGGGATACGGTAAGCAAAGTCGTAGCAGGCGGTGCAAACGCCATCCTGATGCACAAAGGCATGGTCCGCGCAGGCCACAGGGGCACCGGTAAAGACGTGGGTTTGATTATCCACCTCTCGGCAGGAACAGCAATAAGTCCCGACCCGAACGCAAAAGAGCTTGTCTGCACCGTTGAAGAGGCGATCAAACTCGGTGCCGACGCCGTTTCCGTCCATATAAACCTGGGCGCCGAAACCGACAAGGAAATGCTCCGGCAACTGGGGCAGGTAAGCGGCCGGTGCCTGCAATGGCAGATACCGCTTGTCGCGATGATGTACACTCGCGGCCCTAAAATAAAAGATGAATTCGACGTGAAAAATGTAAAGCTCGCCGCCAGGGTCGGAGCTGAACTCGGCGCCGACATTGTCAAAGTACCCTACACCGGCAGTGTCGATACCTTCAAAGAGGTAGTACACGGCTGCCCCGTACCCGTAGTGATTGCCGGCGGCCCCAAAATGGAAAGCGACGAGGATATCTTCAAAATGGTGGAAGGCGCACTCGAAGCCGGTGCTGCCGGCTTGTCAATCGGCAGAAACGCTTTCCAGCACGAAAAGCCGGACAAAATTATCGAGGCCCTTTGTAAAATGGTACACGAAGGTGTAAGTATCGAAAACGCGATTGAAACACTCAAAACATGAAACAGAGAAAAACCATAAACACTGGATGTACTACATCCAAACAGCGAAAAGACCCAATTCGCGCTGCTGCTGATTACGGAATTGACATCCCGATGTTGAAAGCAAATATAAACAGAACACCTGCCGAGCGTATCAGGAGACATCAAATTGCGATCGAAACATTTAGGGAGCTTCACAGGGCCAAGCGTGTATGAAAGGCGGCTTTCTCAATCTCATTGAACGACTGAAAGATGGAGGTGTCAAATTTGTCCTCGTTGGAGGCTTTGCCGGAATTGTGCACGGATGTACCTACGTAACACAGGACATCGATATCTGCTGTGATTTTTCGGCTGCTAATTTGTTGGCACTGCAAAAAGCGTTGAAAGACCTGCACCCCGTACACAGGATGACACCGCAGCGACTGAAACTAAACCTCACTGTTGAAAGCTGTACCCAGCTTAAGAACCTCTATCTTGATACGGACATCGGCCAGATCGATTGTCTGGCCTCCATCGATGGACTCGGTGATTACGAAGACGTTAAAAACCTTAGTGAAATCAGAGACTTGGGCGGCGGGCTGCGAATACGTGTCCTTACTATTGATTCACTTATCAAGGCAAGGAAGACTATGAACCGCCCGCGAGACAAAGAGGCCGTACTGCAGCTTGAGGCAATTAAAAAAATGCAAAGGAAAAACAGAAAGAATTAGGTCGTATTTTGTAAAATGGTATACGAAAACATTATTGTCGACAAGAAAGTTAAAACACTGCAAAGCTAAGAAAGTAAGAGTAGATTATGTCAGAAAAAGATTCTGTTAAAAGTATGCCGACAGGCAAAATCGGCAGCGTAAAAATCAGCAGGCTCATCACCGGCGAAAATCAGTTCAGTGGCTGGTCCCACAGCAGAGACCTCAAGTATCTCCGTGAGCTGTTCAAGGCTTACAACAAGCAGGAAAAAATCATGGACACCCTCCAGTTATGCGAGGAAATGGGAGTAAACACAATCATCACAGCATCGTCGGGATACCTCAAGAAATACTGGAGCCAAAGGGGTGGCAAGATACAGTGGATTGCACAGGTCCACCCGAAAACAAACGACCTGACCGGCAATATCAAACACGCCGTCGATAACGGCGCTATCGGAGCTTATGTTCAGGGAGGCGTCGGGGACAGCTTCGTCAAGAACGGCCGTGTCGACCTCCTTGGCAAAGCCGTCGACTTCATGAAACAAAATGGAATTATCGCAGGCATTGGCGGCCATTCGATAGAAGTAATCATGGCTTCCGAAAAAGCCGGCATCAATAATGATTTCTACATGAAAACCTTACATCACGGCAACTACTGGTCCGCCACGCCCAAAGAGGACAGAATAGAATTCAATGTCGATAGCGGCAGCCTCAACGACCACGATAACATCTGGGCGATTAACCCCGAAAAAACAATAGAATTCATGAAAAAAGTAAAAAAACCCTGGATCGCTTTTAAGGTCCTTGCCGCCGGTGCCATTCATCCAAAAGCCGGCTTCAGGTATGCCTTTGAAAATGGCGCTGATTTTGTCTGCGCCGGTATGTTCGACTTTCAGGTCAGAGAGGATGCAATCATTGCAAAAGACATATTATCCGGCAAAATGAAAAGACAGCGCCCCTGGCGGGCCTGATACCCAATCCCAACTTCATCTTTCTTAATTCCTTGTTCAATATTCGTTATTCAAAATATAACCGGCTTCTAGCGGGAGCACGCTAAACGCTATTTTCCCCTTTTTTCCTATTGACTTTTTGCTTGATGCTTATACAATCTCGCTGGTTAAATTCAGGAGGCAGAGTGACAGACGTAACAATATATTGCGGATTTCGTTAAATTTCACGAGGATTTAGAGGTGCGCACATTGTGCGCCATGAAATATTAACCATTTTTGAAAGGGTAAAGAGATGAGAAGTGAAAAAATGTTCACAATTTTGGCATTGGCTTTGGGCCTGATTTTCTGTGCGGCCAATGTCAGCGAGGCAGTGCCGATGGGTACGGCCTGGACCTACCAGGGACGTCTGATGGACACCAACGACCCTGCGGACGGCATCTATGATTTTGAGTTTAAGCTCTTCGATGCCCCCAACGGAGGCTTCCAGGAGGGGAATACGATTGATGTAAACAATCTTGACGTAATCAATGGTTACTTTACGGTGGAACTGGATTTTGGCAGCGGCGTCTTCGATGGTGATGCGCTGTGGCTTGCGATTGGAGTGCGGCCGGGTGATAGTAACAACCTTGATCCATTCGTGACTCTCAGTCCTCGACAGGAAGTGTCATCGACGCCTTATTCGCTCTATGCCCAAAATGCCGCTTCGGATAACGACTGGACTGTCTCCGGCGGCGGTATGTATTCAATTCCCGACAGGGTTGGAATCGGGACGACGGACCCCGGGATGACATCATTGTTTGTTCAGAGGCCGAGTTCGTCATCGCCCTTTGGCATAACGCGGGATGGCTTAGTTATTAAGAACGGCCAACAGTGTTTTGGCAACCAGTTGGAAGTTCAGGACAGTTCGGGCAACACGCAGTTTGTTGTTACGGGACCCCGAGTCGGCATAGGGATTACGAATCCGCAAAACAAATTAGACGTCAAAGGGGCAGTGGCAGTAGGTACAAGTTATGCCGGGACGGAGACTGCCCCAACTGATGGGATGATAATACAAGGTAACGTAGGCATTGGGACCACGAGTCCAGGGGCGGGATTGCATCTCAAGGGACCCGGTTACCCCAGTTCCTTCATGTATCTACAGAGTAATTCCGGTCAGGATGCCGGGATTCGTTTGTACGAAGGGGACACTGTTAAATGGCACATGTTCAATAGCTCGTCGGATAGTGGTCTGATGGTATGTAACAACGCTTATTCGCCGGTTTTGTTTGCCGACCAAAGCACCGGCAATGTCGGCATCGGGACGACGGCACCGATTGGTAAGCTGCACGTCAAGAGCAAGATTCGTATTGAAGGATCAGACACATCCTTTCCTTTTCTTGACCTTGTAAATTGGGCCGGAACTGGAAAGTGGACCCTTTATGGTAATAATGATAACGACTTTCGTATTGCTGAGTATGTGGGAACCCTCCGTGGTGATCGAATTGTTATTAAAGAAGGTGGCAACGTCGGCATCGGGACGACGAGTCCGCAAAACAAATTAGACGCAGCAGGGGCAGTGGCAGTAGGTACAAGTTATGCCGGGACGGAGACTGCCCCAACTAATGGGATGATAATACAAGGTAACGTAGGCATCGGGACGACGGCACCAGGAGAAAAGCTGACTGTCCGTGGGAACGTATTGTTAGAGAGTGCGAGTACCGGTGCTCCGGTTTTGGAATTGGGTGAAGGGCTTGACTATGCAGAGGGATTTGACGTGACCGAAGATGCCGATATCGAGGCCGGTACTGTACTGGTGATAGATTCTGATAATCCGGGCAAGCTGAAAGTAAGCCGGTCGGCCTACGACGGCAAGGTTGCCGGTATCGTTGCCGGGGCTAAAGGAATGGGGTCCGGTGTTCGTCTGGGAATTGGTCAGTTTGGTTATGACGTTGCGTTGGCAGGCAGGGTCTACTGCAAAGTGGATGCGACAGAAGCGGCTGTGCAAGCGGGCGATCAGCTCACCACCTCAGGCACGGCCGGCTATGCTATGAAAGCGACGGATTATGACCGTGCTCGAGGCGCTGTGTTAGGCAAGGCGATGGAGAGCCTGGCAGAAGGTCAAAAGGGACAGATATTAGTGCTGGTAACCCTGCAGTAACGTAAGGAGGTAACGAAAATGGATAAATTAAGAAAAACAATTCTGGTTGCCTTGCTGCTGGTTGCAGATTTGACGATGCCGACCCGGGCAAAGATAGTTACTACGAATGAAGCACTGACCGTAGCGAACAATTGGATTAACACAATCATCCAGAAGAAAGGAAGCTGGGGTGATGCCAATAGTGCCTTTGTGGAAGAGATTAAGGAATTCAAGCGTGATGAGAGGTTGCTGGGTTATTTCTGTCGTGTATCGCCGAAAGGCTACCTCATTGTCTCCCTGCGCAAGGAGCTGGCTCCGGTGAAGGCATACTCGGCGATCGGAAATATCAATCCGGAATGCGATGACGGCGTGGCCAAGTATGTGGGAGACTGTATGGAACGTATCCTCAATAGGATAGAAAAAGAGGTCGGCCCGGTCCACCTGGCCCGTAAGGACGACGTAAGCAGGATTTGTGATATCAATTACCAGAGCATATGGGCGGAGCTGGAAAAAGACGAGGATGAATTTGAGAAGGGTCTGGGTTCCGGTATGATTGCGATGAACTACCAGTCAGGCAACTGGTTGCTTACTACGTACTGGCACCAGGGAGATCCGTATAACTTACACTGTCCGGCGCCACCATCAGGTGATGACTGTGACAGACCTCGGTGTTCGGTGGGCTGCGTAGCCACAGCCGGTGCTCAGATTATGCGTTATTGGTGCTGGCCTCCTTACGGTGTGGGCACTATTTACGGCGACGTTTATGACTGGATCCATATGGCTAACTGGTACGTATGGGACGGTACGGACAACAGGTGGGAGGACGAATATGGTAATCCTCTTATTCAGATGCATCTTGACGCTGTGGCTGAGTTGTCGCACGAGATTGGCATTGCAGTTGGCATGAATTACTGTAATGGTGATAAATGTAAGTCGGGTGCAGACACTTCCGTCATGGAGGCTGTCTATGAAGGCCCGTATCGCTACTCTGATTCCTGCTGCAGGCTGGACAGGGTCGATTACGATCCTGATGGATGGTTCAATGAAATGAAGATACAACTCAATTCTAACCAGCCGATCCAGTATAGAGTTCCGGGTCATTCAACGGTAGTGGATGGATGGCAGGTAGTGCACGGCAGAGAGTTCCACATGAACTGCGGATGGGCCGGAGGGCATCCCGACAAACCATGTTGGGACGACTACAATGATACCAATACCTGGTATCTTCTGGATGCCATCCCATGCAGCGACCCGGACGAGGAATTCATGATAGTAAATATTTTTCCAGTTACCTCGGTGCGACACGCCATAGCAGGAACATACCCCAAAGAGGGCTTCAATTACCGGTATTTTAACCAGGATGCCTCCGGGAGCAGTGCGATCTTTGAGGCGGGTCAGAACATGCAGTTTCTGCCCAATATAGTAGTAAGCTCCACCGGAACTATAAAATTCGGAGGCAATAGCCGGTTTTTCACCCGTGGTGACACGTCCAGAGGAATCCGTACCGACAGCGGCGGCATCAGCATGTACTCTGGCGGCCAAATGACACTTTACTAAATGAGGAATCAACTATGAAAAATAAAACGATAGCATCTATAGCCCGATTGGCTGTTTTTACACACGCTGTAAATCTAAATTCTCGATTCTGAATTCTTAATGTAGGATATGGTCGATATCAAGTACCGTTATTTCACCATCACCGTCCAGATCGCCCTTATCGATGGTTTCAGCGCATATATGGCAGTTGTAGGGTGTGCAAATTTCTTTTTTGCACACGCGGTAATTAATCAATCATCAAT
>Ga0209427_10008494_pt1 | contig 11553 bp, 9 predicted proteins | sample DeeMarSWOR136_30_FD_187465 | JGI IMG/M metagenome (GOLD analysis project Ga0209427, IMG submission 187465) | Marine sediment microbial communities from White Oak River estuary, North Carolina - WOR-1-36_30 (SPAdes) (version 2) | ecosystem: Environmental > Aquatic > Marine > Intertidal zone >... | reverse complement strand
ACCTGTTCTCCAAGCAGTCAAGAAAATCTCCCTTCGTCTTAATAGATCATCAGGGCTTTTGGGTTGCAAAAAGAGATAATGGACATCTTCTCCCTCTTCGTCCTTTGCCACAAAAAGGGTCCGATAATTTGGATCGTTGGTAAAAAAATAATCCATCGCAGAACTCTGGATCACAGTCTGCAGAATAGGGTGGGTGGTTACATCCTTTACTTTCTCTCCTAGGCAATAAATCAACCTTCCATCCTTTAGGCTCTCTAGATATTGTTCCACCGTCCTGATCATAAATATCCTCCCGCTGGAAGCAAATTCCTTTATCCATCAATACAAGTCCAAAGATTTCTCTACATTCCCATACCGCCATCTACCTGGATAACAGCGCCTGTAATATAAGAACCCTTGAAAGCAAGGAAACTGACCAGTTCTGCAACCTCTTCAGGTTTTCCTGGACGTCCTAAAGGAATCCTCGCGATCTCTCGGTTCAATCTCTCCTCACTGGTGAAGAGAACAGAAGTCATGTCGGTCTGGAGAAAACCCGGGATAACCACGTTAACGGTGATCTTCTTTTTCGCAACTTCCTTAGCCAATGATTTTGTAAAACCAATGAGGCCTGCTTTTGCCCCCCCGTAAGCGGTATCACCAGGATAGCCATGAAGTCCAGCATCGGAAGAAATGTTGATGATCCTCCCGTACTCTTGCTGCACCATGAGGGGCACGACATATCGACAGCAATTAAAGGCCCCTTTTAGGACAGAATTAATGACAAGATCCCAGTCTTCAGGGGACAGCTTCTGAACTCTTCCCCCCCGATGTAAGGCCGCGTTATTGACAAGAATATCTATTCTCTTAAATTTTTCGATAAGTTGATCAACCATGGACTTGACTTCGTGCTCGCTCGCGACATCCGCCTTTACAGATATGGCCTCACGTCCTATCTCTTTGATCACCTTAACAACCTCTTCTGCCGCATCAGGCCTGGATCGATAATTGACGATTACATTCGCCCCCTCCTTTGCCAAATCAATTGCAATTGCCCTCCCAATTCCCCGCGCAGCCCCTGTTACCAGAGCAACCCTTTTTTGTGGGTCCATTTAATCTCCTAATTAACCAAATTACATATTGCCTTTATTTTAGTTCGCCCTTTACAACTTTGCCCGCGGGATTTCGCGGTAGAGTATCCCTAAATTCAACGTACTTCGGAACTTTGTACTTAGCCAAATGGCGGCTACAGAACTCCTGAATCTCCTCTGGCATTGCTTCCACACCTGGTTTGAGTACAATAACTGCCTTGACCTCTTCCCCAAAAATGGTATCGGGCACCCCAACAGCTACGGCCTCTAGGACTTTAGGGTTCCGATACAACACATTTTCAACTTCTAGACTCCAGATTTTCTCACCACCTCGATTGATCATATCCTTGATCCGATCTAGAATGTAAATGTAGCCGTCTTCGTCCATTTTGGCTACATCTCCAGTGTGTACCCAGCCGTCAGCAATAGTTTTTCTAGTTGCCTCTGGATTATTCCAGTATTCTTTCAAAGCCTGACAGCCTCTAATTAAAAGTTCTCCCGCCTGGCCGAGAGGTAACTCCCTTTCAGAACTGTCAACGACTTTGGCCTCTATGAGTGGAATGGAACGACCAACGGAGCCCTTATGACTCAATGCTTCATCGAGACTGATTGTTGTTGAAGTCATGCCGCAGGCTTCAGTGAGCCCATAGCCTGGGCAAAGCTTCAATCCTGGCAATTTCTCTATACAGGCTTTTAACAACTCCTCAGGGGCTGCTGAGCCACCCGCTGCAAAGCAACGAAGAGATCTTAAGTTGTAATGATCAAATTCTGGTACATTGAGCATAAGCCACAATATTGTGGGAACACCTATCATTGTCGTAATCTTCTCTTCTTCAATAATTTTGAGAGCGTCTACAGCACTAAATCTCTTCATAAACACTACAGGAATCCCTGCGTATACAGAACCACAAAAATTCATAGCTAGCCCAGTGACATGAAATAAAGGCACTGGGCACAAGTTCTTATCTCTCCCCGCACGCCAGTCCAACAGCTCTGCAACACACATTGCCTCAGCAATTAAACCTTTATGAGATAGCACAGCTCCTTTAGGCCTACCAGTCGTTCCTGAGGTATACATGATGACAGCACTATCCGTCTCCTCCATCGGAACGTTAGCTGCCGTGTATTCTTTCTCTCTGAGTAATTCTAGAAACTCTTCTGTCTCGGTCACGCAGATGTTTCTTACCTTGCTAATTTCTGGCCTAATTTCAGTTATGACGTCACGAAATTCTGAGTCCACAATGAGCATAATCGAACCTGAATCATTTAGTTGGAAAGCGGCCTCTTCTCCTTTATAGGCGATGTTCAAGGGCACGGCTATAGCTCCTAATCTGACCAAAGCAAAAAAGCTTACGGAGAACTCCCATCCGTTCCTCAGCATTAAGGCAACCCTATCCCCTTTTCTGATTCCATATTTATGGTAAAGCCCCGATGAGACATGATCCATTAGAGAAGCAAACTGTTTATAGGTTAACCTAGAATCAGGACTGATGATTCCTTCTAAGTCACCGTATTTGGCTACCGTATTAGCCAACAACTCAGCAAGGTTCTTGGTTCTATCTGCGTATACCATTTCGTTGTAGCCCCACGGTGTTGTCACCTCCACAAAGTTATGTTTTGTCGGAAATTTTCCCATATGACCTCCCATAGGCTATTTCTTTTCCGTCGCAGATCTGCTTCCGGCTTTCCGATGAGAGCTGTACCTTCTCCAACTGGTCCGCAAGGGCTTCACTTCCCTTTGAAGCTCCTAACAGATGGAGCATCGCCTGTTAGCCACCGTCACTGCGATAAAGCACTATCAGAAGTGTCTAAACAGATACAACTGTCTTGATACATCATTCTCCTATCAGGTGTACGAGGTGTGGCAGTCTAGATACTGCTATTACCTCTTGAAGCGAGTTCCGAACCTTGTTACTTCATTGTTCTGGGTAGGAAGAGGCTAATATCGGGAAAAGCAACTATCAATCCCATGGCTATTAAATATACAATTACAAAGGGGAGTATCCCTCGAAAAATATCCTCCATAGGGACTCTGGTCACTCCTTGAACAATGTAAACATTAATCGCCACCGGCGGAGTGATCATACCTAATTCAGCCATCATACAGATCAGGACACAAAACCATATAGGGTCAAACCCTAATTGAACAATAACAGGGAAGAAGATGGGTATAGTGAGCAAAATCATGCCAAGTGTGTCAAGAAACATTCCGAGAGGAATATACAAAAGAAGCATACCTATTACAATTCCAACGGGTGGAACGGGAAGACTCGTTATCCAATTGCTAATAACAGCAGGGACACCAGCTAAACCGAGGAAAACATTGAATATGCTTGCCCCAATGAGGATGAATAACATGTAACAAGTAATTTGGGCAGAGTCTCTCAAAGCTGAAAGAAAAGCAGATAAGGGCATCCGTTTAATCAAAGCAAGAACAAAAGCCCCGAAAGCGCCAATAGACCCTGCCTCGGAGGGGGAAAAAACACCAAAGTATAACCCACCAATTACCAATACGAAAAGCCCTATCATCCCCCAAATACCTGATAAGGATTGAAACCTCTCTTTCCAGGAAAAGGCATCGCCAGGGGGACCTAACTCAGGATTCCTTTTACACATAAAAAGTATTAACAGTATAAAAAGCCCCGACAGGAGTAAGCCTGGCAAAATCCCGGCTATAAATAGTGCCCCTATAGATGTCTCGGTAATGATTCCTAAGATTATAAAGATGGTACTTGGGGGGATGAGAATGCCCAGAGTACCTCCGGCAGCAATGGTGCCAGCTGCTAACCGAGGGCTGTAATTGTATCTTCTCATTTCAGGGAAGGTAATCGTCCCCATAGTAGCTGCCGAGGCGAGGCTGGAACCCGTGCAGGCAGCAAAAGCAGTGCAGGCTCCCATTGTCGCCAGGGCCAGGCCACCAGAAAGCCTTGACATTACCTTATAGGCAGCATCAAAAAGGTTTCTGCTAATTCCGGAGTAGAATGCGAATTGACCCATGAGAACAAATAAGGGAACCGCACAAAGAACGAAAGAAGAGACTTGTGCATAGGGGTTTCCGCCAAGAAGGTTTAATGCTGGCATCAAACCCCTTATAAAAACCGTCCCTACGAAACCAACCAGGGCAAAGGAAAAACCGAGAGGCAAGCCCAAAAACGACAGCAGAAGGAAACCAGCTACTGCTATAAAGCCAATCAGTAGTGGGGGCACCTTAATACCTTTCCCTGAGCTGAACTATATATTGAATCATCTGAACTATAAGCACAAGGCTCAGTATTAAAGCTCCCAGAGGCACCAAGCATTGAGGAAGAAACATAGGCACCTCAATAGTCGGAATCGTTCTGCCCATACGCCAATAGTCGGTCGTTAACACCCACCCCCGCCACAGAATCAGGATTGAAATAAAAAGCGCACAGCCGCTAGTAAAAACATTTAAAACAGTCTGTTTTCGGGAAGACAAACGAGAGACCAAAATCTCCATTCTCACATGTGCCTTGTTTTCCTGGGTATAGCCTAACCCCAGAAGAACTATCGCTGGTAGGAGAATCTCGAAAACTTCAAATGTTCCAAGTATGGGGTGATTGAATAGGTATCTGCCAGTAACGTCAACCGTACCCAGACCCATCATAAAAAACAATAAACTGATGCAAACCTTCCTCAAGGCGCTATTTATCAGATTAATCCCCTTCCCTAATGTCTTAGCTATTTCACCCATGCAAGTTTCTTGAACTCTTCCCTTGCTTGACTATCGCGGTAATAAGAACGGTTCTTTAACTCCCAGTTTCTCCAAGGTTTGGTAAAGGTCCGTGAGCGCCTTCTTTCCAGGAAGCCCCTTCGCCTCTGATTTTGCTACCCACGAGCTAAATACAGGTGCAATCATCTTGTCCATCTTCTTCAATTCCGCCTCACTCCACTCAATCTTTTCCACTTTATTCTTACGGGCATATGCGAAGCCCTTTTCGTTATATTCGTCGAAGGTACGGCCTCCGAAAAGAGAAAGTTTCTCCCAGTTTTCTTCTATATATTTCTTGCCTGATTCAGGCAATGTTTTAAAGGGGGCTTTGTTCATTGCCCATGTCTGGGTAGTCGTACCAATATTTGTCATAATTAAATACTTTGCTATCTCACCAATTTTGAAAGCAACTGCCATGTCTCCGCAGGCCCAGGTACCGTCTATGATCCCCTTCTGCATAGAGGTATATATTTCGCCTGCCGGCATGCTTACGGGTACCGCGCCAACAGCTTTGGTTACCTCTACATAGGTTGGGGATGGACATCTGAGCTTCTTCCCTGCCAGGCCTTCTGCATCTGTAATCTTAACGTTGCTCCAAAGCTGGTACGGACCAATGGCGTGGTAAAAGAGAAACTTTACGTCACCATATTCCTTATCACAATAACCCTTCTTATATATTTCAATCATAGCCTTCGTCAGTATTTCGGCTGAGGGATAGCGAAGGGGTAGCTCAAACATCTCCGTGAGCGGAAAGACACCCGGTGTGTATCCAATATTAAACTGACCCCAATCAATAACACCTTGGACTAATCGCGTATAGAGTTCTGGCGCCGGGCCTAATGCCCCTCCGGAAAGCAATTTTGTCTTTACCATACCGCCGGTAGCCGGCTCTATTCCCTTCATAAATTCCGGACCTATTACTCTGGCCACGGGTGTCATGGGCGGTGTCCATGTCTCGCCCGTAAGTGTTACTGGCGCTGCTGGAGTCTTTATTATGCACCACGGCGTAACCCCTACAAGCACTACCAAAACGACCATAACAATTGTTACCATGAAATAATTTCTTGCATTTTTCCCTCTCATGTCTTATCCTCCTCCTTTCTTTTGGTTAATTAAGTAAGAATGATGCAATTAGCTCCACTTGACATTGTCATATTAAAAAAATAAATTATTTTCTCCAAGCATATACAAGTTAACAAAAACATTTCAACTTAAAATCTGTCATCTTCCCCTTAAACCATACGGGTATCACTTCTTTTAAGAAACCTTTGTCACATTTTTGCAAAATATACCAACCCCTCAGAAAAAGTCAATACTTTTTAAAATATGATCACACATCCTGTTGTCTTCAACTCGTTTTGATGTATCGATCTTTTTCCTTAACCACTCTACCCAATCTCATCAACCGTTCTAAATGTTTCTGCATAAGTGCCCTTTCACCGAACTCGAAAAAGGCTTTCGGTTCCCGCGGCTTGCCATAAACAACGCATGCTTCCACGATCTCCTTCATGGTCCGAGGTTTCTTCAATAATTCAAGCAATCTTCGATCCCGTTCGTTGATTATGTTCAAGTAATGATCCCAGAGTTTACCAGGTTCCTCGGTAAATATCCCATTCTCATGACTTGCAATAAGAACCTCTGCTGGAATCTTCCTCAAATGTGTTACGGACTTAATAGTCTCCTCGATGCTCGAGTAGACATCCCCGTACCACGGACCGAATCGGCTGAGGTCGTAGTCCCCTATAAAAAGCACCCGAGATTCTTGAAAAAGGAACCCAAGATGTCCTGGGGTATGCCCAGGCGTTGAAATGACCTTCACTGTGTGCACGCCCAAATCAATGATTTGTCCCCCCTGGAGAAATCTTTCAGGCCTTCTGGGCTTGAAGTGGAACTGCTCTCTCAGGACGCGTCTCCAATACTCACGATACTCCTCATTATCCATCCCGTACCAATCAAGAAAAACCTCAACATCCGAGAGTGGAAGAGCATCCTCATCTGAAATCCAAAATGGGAGGTCATCGAATAGGTCAAGGTGCATCAAGTGATCTTCATGCCAATGGCTAAGCCAGATCATCTTAACACCACGTTTCTTGCGGAGCTGAATCAGCAAATCCCTGTTCGAAGCCGGATCGATGAGCACCCCGGGGCCATCAATGTAAACAGAATGACAAAAAGGATACCTGCCTCGATTCTCACCTGGAATAAACCAGACCGGGCCGAAATGCTGCTCTTCCATCATCAAACTTTCATCGCATCAGTTCTTATTCTCATCAAGTAAAGTCCAAGCTCGATGGATATAAAACCTCTGAGATTACAGCAATCGTCAACCAATATATTAAATGGAGGCTATAGTTTCTCTATCACCATCGCAAAACCTAAACCACCCCCGACGCAAAGAGTAGCAAGCCCCAAGGCCAGATCCCTCTTGGCCATCTCGTGGATGAGCGTTACGACCAGGCGGCATCCTGTCGCCCCTACAGGGTGACCCAATGCGATCCCGCTTCCATTCACATTGACAATGTCCCTATTTAACTCTAACTCTTTCTCGCAGGATAAATACTGTGCTGCAAAAGCTTCATTGATCTCTATAAGTTGAATATCCTTTAGAGAAAGCCCGACCTTGCCTAATACCTTCTTGGTGGCAGGAACAGGTCCGATACCCATGTAGGATGGGTCTACCCCCACGATGGCATAACCCAATATTTTAGCGAGTGGTTTTAGTCCCAATTCTTTCGCTTTTTCTTTAGACATTAAAATAGTCACTGCAGCGGCATCATTGAGCCCTGATGAATTTCCTGCTGTCACCGTTCCACCTTGTTTAAAGGCCGGGGGCAACTTCGCCAGTTTGTCCAAAGTCACATCAGGTCTTGGATGTTCATCCGTATCCACAATCTTCGCCTCTCCCTTCTTCTGGGGAACTGAGACAGGGGTGATTTCGTTCTTAAATTTTCCTTCTTGAATTGCTTTACAAGCTCTTTGTTGGCTAAGCCATGAAAACCGATCTTGGTCTTCCCTCGAAATCCCATACTTCTCTGCCAAGTTCTCCGCTGTCAATCCCATTCCAGCTCCAATAGGATACTCCTGCATGGCTCTCCATAGCATATCTATCAATTGTCCATGTTGGAGACGTTGGCCCCAGCGGGTTGTCGTGAGGATGTAAGGAGCAGTGCTCATGCTTTCAACCCCGCCCGCCAAGACGACCTCCATATCTCCGTCTCGAATAGCCTGAGTACCACAGATCATCGCCTGCATCCCGGACGCGCAGTTGACAACGATGGTGAAGGCAGCCGTTTCAAGGGGAAGACCGCATTTGACTGCTGCAATTCGCGCAACATTTTGATCCAATGGTTCAAAACAGTTTCCCATGATCACCTGATCAATCGTCTTTTTCTCAATCCCTACCCGCTGAATGGAAGACTCAATGACTGTCATTGCCAAGGATGTTGCAGAAACATCCTTTAATGATCCTCCAAAATCCCCGATGGGTGTCCTTGTTGCACTCACGATCACTACGTCTCTCATTGCCTCTCCTCTCTACTGATCTCTGAACATGGTCATGCCCCTATTGTCTTCCCAAAATTTCCCTGGCGATAGTATTCTTCTCGATCTCCTTCGTACCTTCATAGATCTCGACGATCTTTGCATCCCTATAAAAGCGTTCAATATCATAGTCAGCGATATATCCGTATCCTCCGTGAAGTTGAAGAGCTTCATTGGTGACTTTGACGCCCACCTCTCCAGCAAAGTATTTCGCCATGGAGATGAATTTGGGATCCACCTTTCCATGATCGACCATCCATCCCGCCCTATAGGTAAGCGCCCGTGCCGCCTCCACCCAGGTGGCCATCTCAGCAATCTTAAATTGGATGGCTTGAAAAGCTGCAAGAGGCTGCCCAAATTGCTTCCTCTGCTTAACATACCTGACAGCCTTATCCAATGCTCCTTGAGCAACCCCAATTCCCTGAGACGCAGCGATCACTCGGTTGATATTAAAGAGTTGCATAATCTGAGAGAAACCTTGCCCTTCTTCCATACCAATGAGGTTCTCCTTTGGAACCCTCACATTGCTGAAACTGATCTCTGCCGTATCTGAAGCCCTGATCCCCATTTTTCCCGTGATCTTTAATGCCCCAAACCCTGGCCGGTCCGCCTCCACGATGATGACACCAAATCTTTTGAGCCTTGACTCTGCCTCTGGATGGGTCAAACAGAACACAGCAAGATAATTGGCAATAGTTCCGTTGGTAATAAATTGTTTTGCCCCATTGATCACGTAGTGTTCACCGTCTCTTCTTGCCAAGGTCATAATGGAGAGGATATCGCTCCCAGCATCCGGCTCTGTGATGGCTGTCCCCATAATCGCCTTTCCTTGGGTGAGAGGAGGAATGTATGTCTTCTTCTGTTCCTCAGAGCCATAAATCTGAATCAATTCGGAACCGAATCCCGTCAGCAAAATATTTCCGCATCCTGGGTCCACTCTCCAGAACTCTTCCATCACCATAGCAAATTCAAGAAAACCTAACCCAAGGCCTCCATATTCTCTTTTAATAAAAATACCAATGAAACCTAGTTCGCAGGCCTTCTTCCAAAGGTCTCTGGGGAACTCCTCCCGGCGGTCATACTCACGAGCGACCCCTGGAAATTCCCCTTCAGCAAATTCCCGCGCAGCTAAACGGATCTGTTTTTGTCGATTGGTCAGTTCAAAGTCCATCGTTATCTCCCTGATCAAACCATCAATCCCTTAAGCATAATTTTCTTAAAAGCATCCACGCGAGCTTCCCCATCAATCTCATCCTTATTCATAGACCATTAGAGCAATATCCCATCATGAAAAGCGATGATGACAAGTGCATTTAGTTGGCATATTATGAAGCTCAAGATAATTTGTCAACAGAAACCTAATTGGACAGCATCGATTTTCTATAGTTATTAGTTCCCGGAATCACATACCACCGATCTCCTCGTAACATTTGATTCGAATTAAATTATTGTGTTATTAAAAGCTGCAACCTAATATAAACTTGATACGTATTCTAATTTCTATTCATCTTACCATTCGGGTATCAGGGCTTCCTACTACAATATATAATGCTTCCCCAGGGCCCTAAACAATCTCAAAGATTGACTTTGCGCGTGGGAAAGAATATCATAATCCCGTCGAAAATAGGCAAAATACTGCATATACATTACAAATAAGTTACTGGCATGTGCAAGTGACACAACGCCTCGTTTTTGGCTCAAAGTAAACCTTCATTGCCATCCAAAAGCCGTGCTAGGAGAGGAGGTGAACAAAATGTGAATTGATGCGCTAACCCCCGACGTTAGAGGGGATTTAGTTATGATATTAAGACTAAGACTTTAACAGGGAGGGTTTCTCTAATGGCATATGAGAACATTAAATATGAAAAGGAAGATGGCATTGCTATTATTACACTGAACAGACCCCAGGCTCTCAATGCGATATCGCATCCGTTGGCCAAAGAATTCGAAGATGCACTCTCCGACATTGAAAAGGATGATAACGTACGGGTCTTCATCGTAACGGGCGGACCGAGGGCTGATGGTAGGCCTTGCTTTTCTGCAGGGGGCGATCTTAGAGAAGCGCGACCAGCGGATACCCGGAAACCAGAAGACCAAGCCATAGCCACTCTTGAAGCCATGATAACAGGCAAGAGTGCAAGGCAGGGACCAGGAGCCACTACCGTTATGGAGGATTTGAACAAGTCTTCCAAGCTATCAATTGCTGCCGTCGATGGGATATGCACCGCCGGCGGTCTGGAGCTGGCTCTCGGTTGTGACATCATCGTTGTCTCGGAAACGGCTCAAATAAGCGATATGCACCTGAAGAATTTGGGCACGATTGGCGGAGCTGCATTATCGACAAAGCTAGCCCGTAGAATACCGGTGTCCATGGCTATAGAGCTTTGCTGTACCGGTGATCCCATAGATGGCAAGGAAGCTCACCGCATCGGTCTGGCAAATCATGTCTTCCCCCCTGACAAGCTTCTTGATGGAGCAAAGGCGCTGGCTAAAAAAATCGCCACCATGCGACTAGCCGGCATCAGGTTGACCAGAACAACTTGCAAGGCGATATACGATATGGATTATAATCTAACCCAGCGTTTTCAAGATGCTTGCTTTGCTGCTCTAGCCATCGGTCACGAGTGGAAACCCCCGCTCGGGGGAGGCCAGCGCTAGCTCATATTCGGCTCAGGTAAGAGAGCAAAATTAGTCTAAGAAGCCATGAGTTTGGCAAAAAGGGGTGATAGCTTTCGAACAACAAATGTCAGGATACCACAAATGGTCTTTGGGTAGTGATTTGCCCCCGCCAGAAAATTTTTGAGCAGTTCTTTACTTAGAGATTGATAGAAGGAGGAAATAAGGATATGGATTTGGGACTAAAGGACAAAGTAGCTTTATGTACGGGTGCTGGTACTGGTATTAATCGAGTGATAGCTCTTACCTTCGCCCAGGAGGGAGCTCATGTAGCCATCAATGACCTTCCACCGCGTCCCGATCTCGATAAGAAGTGGATGGAGGCTATAAGAGGAGGGACTACCTTGGAGGATGCCATCGGCAAGGAAGCAGTGGAGACATGGCACGGTCTTCATAGAGGAGACGCAGTGGCTGAGGAGTGTCGCCAGCTTGGGGTTAAGTCAATATTTGTCCCAGCCGATGTTATCGACGGTGAGCAGGTAAAAGCAATGGTTAAGAAGGTTATCGATGAATTCGGGAAGATAGATATCTTAGTTAATG
>Ga0209427_10008493_pt1 | contig 11553 bp, 5 predicted proteins | sample DeeMarSWOR136_30_FD_187465 | JGI IMG/M metagenome (GOLD analysis project Ga0209427, IMG submission 187465) | Marine sediment microbial communities from White Oak River estuary, North Carolina - WOR-1-36_30 (SPAdes) (version 2) | ecosystem: Environmental > Aquatic > Marine > Intertidal zone >... | reverse complement strand
CTCTTTTGCTATCGCTTGAGTCTGGACTCCACCATAGCCACGCCAACTGGTTTTTTCCTGTCGCCTCTCAATTGTATACGTAAGAACAGGTTTGACTCGCAAGGTCTTGCCAAGTGGTAAGGTATTTCCCGAAGAGGCGGATTTTTTTGAAAAGTCACCGACTTTTGCAATTACAGACAGTTTCAGACCGCTGATTGCCGTAACGCCGGCAAGACCGCCAAGAAAATTCCGCCGGCTTATACCCTTTGTGGACATCATAGAAAAATCACTACAGGAACAAATGTGCTTTTGAGGTTTGGAGTCGTGTTTATATATATGGTGCTGCATCACTAAATCCTCCTGTTAAGCAGAGTACTTTATTTCGGAACGTACATTAATACTTCGAAGTTTTTCCGTTCCGATAAGTTACCATACATCACAGAATGGCACAATTATAAAAAATTGATTTACTGTAACTGCTTCTTTGCAGATTCGACGATATTGTCGATTTCTCTGACCAGTGCCTCATCCAAAGGTTCGGCTTTATGTGTGGCCAAAATATTCTCCACCCTGTCGAGAGCACGGTCCCCCATCGAGTTTCGCCCCTGCTTTTCCCACAGATCCCAGTGCGCCCTTGTCCATGTTTGGCCGGGAAGCCAGAGCTGGTCGCGGAAGTGTTTGACCGTATGTTCCTCTGCAAGAAAAGTACCGGCCGGACCAACTGTATCTACGACTTCGGTGGCAACGGTGTCATCATTAACTTCAAATCCCCGCACGACCCGTTTCACATAAGCCATCAACTCGTCGTCGATAGCCAGCCATGGCAGGCTCGCACCGTGATCGGTTCCACAGATGCCTGCGTGTCCGAATGTATCTGCGCCAGCCAACGCGCCCAACATCATTGAAGAACCTTTTTCAATACCTGCCTGGACGTCAAGAACTTTTGAATCAGTGAGCCCCACATTGATATACACAGGAAAACCATAAAAACGCCCCATCTGGACACAAGCAGTCGCCATTAGCATTTGTTCAGGTGAGCCAAACGAACAAATGCCCGTGGCCGGGTCCATGATATGAGGAATTCCTCCATACGTCACCGGCGTACCCGGTCTTATAAGTTGGGAGACGACTACTGTGGCAAGAATTTCAGCATTTTCCTGGGCCAAAGTACCGGCCAATGTAGCCGGTGCGGTTCCGGAGGCCATCGCCATTGGGCCGACGCTGACCGGTTGGCCGGCCTTTATAAATTCAATCATAGCATCAAGCCCATCGTGCGGCAACTGTAGCGGACTAATCGGTTCCAGGAACGCTTCCGTCATGGGATGGTCGCGCAAGGCCGCATCACCACCTGCAACGGTGCGATAAATCTCCAGGACGTAGCGAGCCGTACGGCGATTGAAAACCCATGTACGCGTTGGTTTACGAGTTCCTTTCACAAGCTCGGCCGTCAAAAAAACCTCCCGATACGTTTTAGAAATTTCCTCAGGTTGAGCCATTGAGCCTACTATATTGATATTAGGCAGCGCATCCCCCAAACAAATCGCATCCCGTGCATCCTTTATCGTGGCGGAGCGAAGCCGGCCGCTTCGTGAGTCTATCCATCCATACTGGCCGGGGCTGGACATCAAGACAAGGTCTCCATAACCAAAACGGGCGGTGCACCTCAAATCACGCCCGTACAGGATATATTGCTTTTCGGCCTTGGCTATACAATCCATGACCAACTGCTCCGGCATATGCGCAATTTTACTATCCTTATCAACTCTTGCACCAGCTTCACCAACGAGTTTTAATATTTCATCGTGGTGAATCATAATGCCGGTCTTTTTAAGAATAGACAGACTTGCTTCATGTATGGCTTGAATTTCGGCCTCGGACAAAATTTTTGTATGAATTTTTGCCATATTCTAAAATAAGAGCTAACTATAACGTCCATCCGCTGCGATATTGATAGTGGAGGTATTCATTGGCTTCAGGTACATTGGTGACCTTTAAGTTTTCACTATCCCAGATCAATTCTTTGCCGCCGGTCCGAACAGAAACTGTGCCGAGCAAAACGGCTTCTGTGAGAGAACCGGCGAAGTTAAAATTGGAACGCGTTTTAGTGCCTTTTTTGCAGGCCTGAATCCACTCTTTGTGGTGGCCAATAGACCGAGGCAGCGTCTTTGGCGGCCTACTGTATGCCTTCATTCTCGCTTCGGGAATCAACCGGGGACTGTTGCCACCCCAGCCTTCGACGTACATTTTGCCTTTATCACCTACGAAGATGAGACCATCCTCGCGTGACAACTGGCGGTTATCTTCAAGCTCATCCGGACGCGGCGGCAACATCCCGCCATCGTACCAATGCAACTTGACCGGAGGCATATCATCGCGGGCAGGGAAATCGTAATGCACCGTCGAGGCCAGCGGGAGAGTTTCGTTATTAAAGAGGGTCGAGCTGGAATGCACACTGGTCGGAGCCGTCAATTTCAGAGCGGAGAATACCGGGGCCAAATTGTGGATGCCCATGTCCCCCAATCCACCCGAGCCAAAATCCCACCAGCCCCGCCACTTGAAGGGCACATAAGCCGGGTGATACGGTCTGGATGGTGCTGGCCCCAGCCAGAGGTCCCAGTCCAGAGTATCAGGGACAGGCGGTGTCTCCCTGGGACGGTCAACTCCCTGGGCCCAGAAGAGTTCTCCGTTATGCGTCGGCCTGTCCGACCAGGCATGGACGTCGCGAACCGGACCGATCGCTCCATCCCAAAGCCATTCGTTAATAAGACGGTTCCCCTCAAACGCCATACCCTGATTTCCCATTTGAGTTGCGACTTTGGCCTGACTGGCAGCTTTGGCTATAGCACGAGCTTCAAAGACTGTCCGAGTAAGCGGTTTTTCACAGTAGGCGTGCTTACCCATTTTGATGGCCATCATCGTGGCGACAGCATGTGTGTGGTCAGGCGTGGCAACTACCACGGCGTCAATATTTTTTTCTTTCTCAAGCATCTTCCGGAAATCGCGATATCTTTTTGCCTTCGGGTAACGTCTGAAAGTACCCGCGGCACGATTCGTATCCACATCACAAAGGGCGACAATATTCTCGCTACTGACGTTATCGAGGTCCCAACTTCCCTGTCCCCCTACTCCGATACCGGCAATATTGAGCTTTTCACTCGGCGGTATGTTACCCGGTCCACCTAAAACATGGCGGGGGACAATAGTAAAAGATGCTGCCGCAGCAGCCGAGCCAACCAGTAAAGAACGGCGAGAAATTCTGTTTTTTTGTCTTTTGCTATTACTTTTCTGATTCTTCATACAATTACTCCTCGATAATATACGAACAAGCATTCATGAACCAACCTCAAGCCGGCCTATTGCAGGGCTTTTGAACCACCATGATACTCGAATTAGTCATCCATGTATACATGGAATCTGATTTGGGAAATAAACGAAAAATACTCCAAGAGTAACTTGAAGGTTTAGCAGCAATGTTGTATGCTTATACTGCTCTGAGGCAGCGAGCCTCACGTGCCCCTTTATTTTGGAGATTTGGGTTGTAAGGAGAATATAAATGAACCAATTCCATAACACTCATAAGGTCAATGGTAAGTTTAGTGATTCGCATTTCCCGACACACTTTTCGACAGTTCTGGCTTTGGCATCGTGTCTATTCCTGGGCAGTTGCGGAGCAAATGTACAAGCAGAATCCACGGAGCAATCGCAAAGGCCATTTGTTGAAGGGGTGGATTTTAATCCGGCCATACCAACGCCTGAATCCATAACAGGCCACAAAGTTGCTGAAAAGGCCGTTCGATATCCCGCCCTTATTAGCTACCTGCAAGCCCTGACCAAGGCTTCTGAACGGGCAACCCTTACAGCTTACGGACGGGCGCATGAAGGCCGAACGCTCTACTACGTGACCATCACCAGTCGGGCCAATCATAAGAATCTTGAACAGATTAAGGCTAACAACGCAAAGCTTTCCGACCCGCGCAAGTTCAAAATCCCTGCGCAGGCAAATCAGTTGATCAATACCCTGCCGGCAGTAGCATGGGCAAATTACAGTATTCACGGCGATGAGCTTTCGAGCACTGACGCGGCGATATATGTTGTGTATTATTTAGCTGCATCAAAAGATAAGACTATAGAGAAACTTTTAGACGAGGTCGTAGTTCATATTAATCCGCTGGTAAATCCCGACGGCAGAGAACGATATCTCAGCCATCTCGAACAGTTGACGGGCGTAGTTTCGAGTCCGGACTTGCAGTCGATGCAGCACCAGGCCCTGTGGTCGAGAGGAAGAGGGAACCACTATCTCTTCGACCTAAACCGCGACTGGCTCGTGCACATCCAGCCGGAAGTTCGCGATTTGGCAGAGGTGATTTTGTCCTGGAATCCACATCTGCTGGTGGATTCACATGAGCAGGGAGCTATCGATACCTACCTGTTTGACCCGCCCCGAGAGCCTATCAACATTCACCTTTCACCGAAGGTAATGGAATGGCGCGGTCGTTTCAGTTCCGACCAGGCCAGGGCCTTCGACCACTACGGATGGAGCTACTATACCAAGGATTGGTACAGCGACTGGGCCCCCATCTACACAAATTCCTGGGCAAATCTGCTGGGCGCGATCGGTTTGCTCTACGAACAAGCAAGGGTAGATGCAGCTTCCGTCAAACATCCCACGGGCAAGGAAATCAGCTATCGCGAAACAGTACACCATCATATTGTAAGTACTCTGGCCAACCTTGAAACGCTCCGCGCAAACCGCCATGAAATACTGAGGGATTATTTTCAGGACCGGCAGTGGGCAATCAGCAAGGAAGATCTTGACGTCGATACGTTTTTACTACCTCCCTGCGAAGATAGTTCGAGATGGGAACATCTGGTCGACTTAATTAAGCATCATGGGATAGAAGTTGGATTTGCACAACAGTCTTTTCAGGCCGAAGATGTAACCGATATGTGGGGATACAATCACCAACGCCTCAAGCTTCCGGAAGGTACTCTTGTGGCGCGCTTGAGACAGCCACACCGCCGTATGCTTCAGACATTGTGTGAATTCGATCCGCACTTGACCAACAGTTTTTTATCGAAAGAACGTAAAGAGCTTGAAAACCGAAGAAACACACTGATTTACGATGTCACTTCATGGAGCCTGCCTCTGGCATTCGGAATCGAAGCGTACTGGGCCGGGAAAATGATAGATGTTACACTGCTTTCCAAGCCTTTAGAGCCAGCCAGTAATTTGTCAAAACTGAAAAAGGAAAGCAGTTACGGATACCTGATTGATTTTAAAAATTCCGACATATACTCGGTCCTGGTTCGTCTTTTTGATAAAGAATGTCATCCGCGCATAGCAACCAAACCATTTACATTCGAAGGCAGAGAATACAAAGAAGGGACGGTCCTACTTCGTGGTCATGAGAATCCTAACAGACTTTTTGAAGCCCTGCAGAAAATTGCTTCCAATCACGATATCGACATACACGGTATAGATAGTGCCCTTTCGGAAGATGGACCCGACCTTGGTGCCCGAAAATTTACGTTATTAGCAGCACCACAGGTGGCGATAGCTTCACAATGGCCTGTTCGTTCCACATCGTTTGGTTCGATATGGTACCTGCTTGACCGGAAGCTTCAACTCCGAACTTCGCCGGTCAATATCCAAAATATCAGCTTCATCGACCTGCGAAAATACAATGTTCTAGTGCTTCCGGATGGTCGCGACCTCGGCCGGGTAATCGATAAGAAAGCTGTTGAAAAGATAAAGAAGTGGATTGAAAACGGCGGAACCCTGATTGCGATTGGCAATTCGGCGGCCTTTGCAGCCGACGAGGATCGAGGTCTTTCGTCTGTACGGTTAAAACGTGACGTACTTGACAAACTTTCGGAATACCAGGAGGCGGTACAGCGAGAAAGAAATGCATTGGATATAACCATCGACCCCAACCGGATATGGGGAACCAACACGATAGAAGAAAAAGCAGAAAAAGAAGAGGCAAAAAAACCCGACATTGAAAAGCTGAAGCGCACCGATGAATGGCAGCGAATTTTTAGTCCGGAAGGAACATTTCTAACAGGTGCGGTTAATACGGAACACTGGCTTGGATTCGGATTGCGGGAAAAACTGCCCGTGATGTTCTGGGGTAGTTACGCATTTATGTCGAAGCACCCCGTAAGAACGGTAGTACGCCTCGATGACCAGAGCAGACTGCGTTTGAGCGGTCTGCTCTGGCCGGAAGCAAAAGAACGTATTGCAGATACCGCGTATGCCACTGTCGAGCGAGTTGGTCGCGGTCAAATAATTCTATTTGCGACCGACCCAACTTATCGAATGTGGCTGCCCGGCGAGCAAAGACTGTTTCTTAACGCGATACTTTTAGGGCCTGGTATGGGAACCTCTCAGCCATTACCGTGGTAAAAAATTATACAGAAGATGCTGAACGAGCTTTTTTTCTGCCGAGGCGTATGAGGACGACAAAAAAGCAAAGCATGACCAAAACCGCCAAAACCAAACTCCATAGCGGCGAAAGACCACATGCTGCTGGAAGGTACGCAAAGAGCAAAGCAAGAATGGCAACAAACAGACTGTAGGGCAATTGCGTGCGCACATGGTCTATTAGATTACAGGAACTGGCGATTGAACTCATAATCGTTGTGTCAGATATGGGGGAACAATGATCACCGAAGATTGCGCCATCCAGTACCGCACCCAGACTTATCATCGTGGTCAGACCATAGGTGTCTCCATCGAGCGCAAAGGCAACAGGGACAGCAGTCGGGATGAGAATGGCCATTGTTCCATAACTGGTGCCCGTTGCAAACGAGGTCACTGAGGCGGTAAGAAAAAGAATCGGGGGGAACAAGGAAGGTGACACTCTACCTGCCAGAATTGACGCCAGAAACTTTCCTGTCTTCAGACTATCACAGCAATTCTTAAGCGACCAGGCAAGAATCAGTATAACAAGAGGAATCATAGCCCTTTTAAACCCCCGCCAAAAACACCTGCGCATCACGGAAAGCTGCAACGAACCAGAGAGCCTGGCGCAAATTAAAGCCAGTGACAGGCCAAATAACGCGGCACAAGCAAGAACAAGAGGGCTGTTTTGGACGTTGCCGATAACTTCGCGCCAATAAACCCAGCTTAAAGGAGAAAGAGATTCAATATCGACAGGTTTTGGGGGCATACTTTCTGCGGGAGTGGTGAGGCTCTGGGCCTGCCATTCGAGCATGTCTCTTTCTAATTTGGCGGTTCCGTCGAACCAAAGGCCGGTCATATTAAAAATCAGAAGTCCGGCTATTGGAATCAAGGCATTTAGCGCCCGGCCGGGCTTTTGAGCCGAGAAATTCAGAGTCGAATCATTTAGCGTTTTGGATAAATCATCTCTATTTTCTTCAGGCGGCTTCTGCGCTTGCGCTTTTTCCTGTGCGGCTTTCATAGGCCCAAATTCGCGTCCCATGAGAATATGTACAAAAACAAATACAATCATCAAGAGACAATAAAAACGAAAACTCAGTGCATCAAAGAACATTGAATAGCCGCTCTTCTCTATGCCCAATTCCTGCCCAACGGCACCAAGAAGACTGACCTCATAGGCAATCCAGGTGCTGATAACCGCCAGCCCGGCGATAGGAGCGCTGGTCGCGTCGACAAGAAAGGCAAGTTTCTCACGGCTGACACGAAAACGGTCCGTTATTGGCTGCATCATCGAGCCCACGACTATGGCATTAGTGTAATCGTCGATGAAGCACAGTATCCCCATCAGGGCGGTGGCAGACTGAGCGGACTTTCCACCTTTGACCCACTTCAAGAGCCAGTTAATGATTCCTTTGAAACCTCCTGAGGCAACGACTATCTCTATCATCACAAAAATGGGTGGAACAAAAGAAATGATCTGAAGGTTTGTTTTGTTTGCAACACTGCCGACAACATACATACCCGCGGCTTCAAGCCCTTCGAACCAGGCTACAGCATTCAGTGGGGTTTGTGGAACATGAGTAAGCAATCCACCAATAAAAATGGCAATTCCTAAACTGAGAATGACATGGCGCGTCAGGAAGGCCAGAAAAATGGCCAGTAACGGAGGCAAAACGCTATACCATAGGCCCGTGTGCGAATCTTGTTCGGCGTGTGAAAAAACGCTGGCGGTCAAAACGCAAATAGCGCCAAGGACAACAACCGCTCCGGCACTTCTTATGAAGGTTTTCGATTTCAATAGACTGCTATCCTTAGCTTTTGAACTGGATAACTAAAATTTACATAACTTCCTGTAGATATTCGGTCAAAAACGGCCGGAGGGATTAGAATCCCTTCAATTACCCCGACCACATCATCTCAGAATAATGAATAATCCGACACAAATCAAGGGTAGACCTTTGTAAAGATAATAAGCTGTAAACTCACTACAAGTCTCTACATATTGCCTGAGAGAGCAACTTTATATAAATAGCGGAAATCCGTTTTTGAATTTAAATTTCGCTTTAAAAAAAGCCGTTAAAGAGCCTGGATAAATTCGTCGGAGCAGAGCTACGAACTGTCTATGAAGTTTATCACAATTCTTTGGATTTTTAATTTGCTTTCTTCACATCGCGGCCTTGTTTAGCTGTCTTTCCTGATTTACGATTGTCGCTGCTTATTGTACGTATGAGTTTGCCGGTTTTAGTCTCCCAGAGGCGGGCTGTCGCATTGTCTATTCCACAAGTCGCTAATATTTTCCCATCCGGACTGAAAGCTACATAGTTGACCTCATGTTCAATCGTTCGCATATCCAGCGAGCGAGCTAATCCGCCCTGCCCCACGTCCCAGAGCTGTAATCCAGACCCTCCAAGCGCCACAGCAAGAATGGTTCCGTCCGGACTGAAAACCACGCGGCCTATCTTGCCCGTTCGACGCGGGATAATGCCGGTCTCCATTGTAAAGCGCGCCTGCCTGGAGACCAGGTCCCACAATATCACCTTCGTTAATTCCGTAGCGAAGGCAAGAAGTTTACCATCCGGGCTTAATGCAATTGAGCGAGTTGTACCTTCGACCTCTACGATATCTTGAACCTCATTTGTTTTCAGATCCCACAACCTGATGACATTTTCCCCCCGAAAGACCAATTTGCTGCCGTCGGGCCAGAAGAGCCCTCTGTATGGGGGCCACTTTAGCGCCTTGGGCCAGGGCAAAAGTGTGGCTTTTCCCGTGGCAACATCCCATGTATTCATTCCGGAACGAATATTTGCAGCAACTTTGTCATTATCAGGGGTAAAGGAGACAGGCTCATACACGAGCTCCACGCGGCTCGTTGGTGGACGGAGCAATTGTTCCTTGCCGGATTCGAGGTCCCAAACTTTCAAGAACAGGCCGATTGAAGCAAGTTTCTTTCCATCTGAACCGAAAACCAGAACATTTGCCGGCCACTCGTGCCCCTTTAGAGTTTTATGCAGCTTGCCCGTAGCGACATCCCAGAACTTTATCGTGTTGTCCGGCTCCATCGGCCGAGGGTACGGAATGTAAGATAACTCCTGACACCCGCCGGTTGCCAGCATTTGGCCATTGGGGCTGAAAGCGAGGCAGGCAACTCTACCAATGCGTTGCTCGAACGTGCACTGAACCTGGCCGGTGGCCGTATCCCGAAGTCTCACGACGCCTGCCCTGTCGCCAGTGGCAATACTCCGACCATCCGGAGTAAAGGCCGCCGCAGTTATTGCCTCACTGAATGTCCGAAGCAGCTTACCATTGGTTAAATCCCAGAGCTTTGCTCCCTCATCATTGGGGTCTTCCCACAGGAAAGTCAGACTCGAAACCAGCAATTGACTATCTGGACTGAATTCCAGTAAGTTAATCCTCATCATTTCATTTTTGATTGTGTGCCCACTGAGCGTAATCTTCAGATTACCATTGTCAACATCCCACAGCATTACCTTTCCACCCCTGCTCCCCGAGGCGACCATCTTTCCGTCCGGACTTAAAGCGACGCCGTACCCGCTACCTTTTAATTCGAGGCGCAACTGTCCCGTATCAACGTCCCACAAGCGCACATTCCGAGGACTGGCTACGGCCAATACTCGGCTGTCCGCACTGAAAGCCAGGCTTGGACCCCACGACCGTCTCGGAACTTTTTCCCCTCCGATGGTCCGAATCAGCTTCCCTGTCGCCAATTCCCAGAATGTAAGCTTACCAGCATCTTCACGACGACCGGAGGGTTCATCAACGACAGCCAATACTTGACCGTCGGGACTTATAGCAATGTCCGAAGCCCTTTCAGGTATCGGCAACGTCCGCTGTTCTTCACCGGTGCTAACGTCGATGGTTTTAACTTCGCCACTTCCACCTGCTACAATCGAAGTTTGTCCATCTGCACCGAACGCCGCCCGGTAAAGTGCGCTGGACGAACTACGTTCGGCCCTTTCCGAGACTAATCGCCGTTGCTCCCCCGTTTTAAGGTCCCATAGGATGACATAGCTCGCACCATCCGTTCCCATCCGAGTGCGGGGATATCTATAGTAACATGCCGCTAATAACCGACCATCCCTGCTGAATGTAATCGACCTCACTATGGGAGCCTCGTCTATTTGACCAAGGGCAAGACTACCGCCGAAGCTTAAAAACAACCCCCAAACCAACAGTTGAGAACGTATTCGCCTTTTCATTTAATGCTCTCCTGAACCAACACAAATATTAATCTGAGATTTCCCATTTACATGATTAAAAAACGCACTTTTCTCCGTACGACATCAATAATCTTATCAAAATCAACTTGATCAGTCAAGAAATCTCTATAAGCTCTATTCTGCACATTTCACTTCTTTTGCACGACTTCATATGGGAAATCCGGGATAAGTTGCAAGCTAACTACGAGTCATTACATATTGACAGAGAGAGCAACTTTATACAAATACTTGCCCAAAAAAAAGATACGAAAATAATATCGAAATACATCGCAATATTGACTTGCCACATAAGGCAAAATAGTGGTATTGATATCATAATAGTTGTGCAGGACTGTATTATTAACATGCCTGTGAAGAAAGGAGTGATGAAATGCATATAGACCGTCGCGGATTCTTGAAAGTAGCCGGTGCAGGAGTTTATCTTGCCGCAATGAGTGGTTTGTCGACTTTAGGCAAAGATTCTTCAAAAAAGCCGAATATCATACTTTGCATGGCTGACGACCAGGGCTGGGGTGATATGGCCTATAACGGCCATCCGGTTCTGAAAACTCCGAATTTCGACGCTATGGCCGCCGAAGCGTTGCGTTTCGACCGCTTCTACGCCGCGGCACCGGTCTGCTCGCCTACTCGCGGCAGCGTCATGACCGGCCGTCATCCGAACCGGTTTGGATGCTTTAAGTGGGGCCATACGCTTCGACCACAGGAAATTACAATCGCTGAAGCCCTCAAAAAAGCAGGATACGTAACAGGACATTTTGGGAAATGGCATCTTGGTTCAGTTCGAAAAGGATGTCCTGTCAATCCCGGCGCAAGTGGATTTGATGAATGGCTATCTGCTCCGAATTTCTTCGATAACGACCCTATTCTTAGCCGCGAAGGTGTTGCCGCCCAGACACAGGGCGAAAGCTCCATTGTCACCGCCGATGCCGCAAT
>Ga0209427_10008492_pt1 | contig 11554 bp, 9 predicted proteins | sample DeeMarSWOR136_30_FD_187465 | JGI IMG/M metagenome (GOLD analysis project Ga0209427, IMG submission 187465) | Marine sediment microbial communities from White Oak River estuary, North Carolina - WOR-1-36_30 (SPAdes) (version 2) | ecosystem: Environmental > Aquatic > Marine > Intertidal zone >... | reverse complement strand
GGCGAGGTTCCGAAGTCCGGCAGCCGGCGTCTCAGTGTCGGCGATGATGGGACTGTCGGCTATCAGTCCATCCCGGACTCCGCCGCCGACAGACCATAGCCAGACATCCCGATCGAGAGCGAGCGCCGCCTGCCGCACGATTTCGAGCGCGTACTCCTCCTCATAGGTCACGACGGATATGCAGACGTAGCCGCCGGTAATGAGTTGTGACAATCGACCGATGTCATCCATCGTACGCCGCCCCGCTGTAGACGCAAGGTTACCTCTTCGGCCCAACCAGCTCGATGACGTTACCGTCAGGGTCCTTCACGAGAGTCAGATAGAAATTGCCTCCACTAAGCTGGTAAGGCTCCTCCACGGGGGCCACCCCGGCTTTCCTGGCCTGCTCAACGGCCGCCGTCGTATCCGCGACAAATATCGTCAGGTAGCTAAATCCCAGACTCGAGTGGATAAACCGGTTATCCACCTTCTTCCCCGGCGCCTTGGGGAATTCCATGATCTTGACCTTGGTCGCACTTTCCTCATCGCCCAGAACCAAGACTCTCACGCGGAATGCCTGGTGATCCGTCAGGCCGGAATCGGCCCCCATCTCCTCAGAGACGTCGAAGCCGGACACCTCGGTAAATCCCAGCGCGTTCTTGTAGAACTGCACGGCCTTTTCCACATTACTGACGACGATGCCGACATCAATCGTGGTTCGGGCGAACTCGACATTTGGCCCGCCTGTGCCGGCCGCGCCGGCGAGAAATACACTCGCCACCAGGCAAAGAGCCAGAAGTGCTATTAAACCTTGTTTCTTCATTGTACTTCTCCTTGAAATCTCTTAACGTGGACTCGTTCGCTTCATTATAATGGAAAACCGGAACGACAAAAGCTCAAAATCGGTTCCCCAAACAAGTTGAAATCGCAATCCCTCAGGCTATAATTCACAGATCGTTATGACAGCGTCATGAAATAGAGTCTGGGCGTGCAGATGAGAAATGGATTTCGACGAGTCAAGTGCATCTTCTATTTCATCGGCGGCCTGCTGGAGATACTCAGCCTGGTTCTCTTGTTCCCGTTGATCGTTGTCGCCGCTTATTGGGAGCAGAGGGGGGATGGTTGGATTTGCGTCGCCGCCTTCGGCGTCACGGCCCTGATCTCGCTTATCGTCGGGTTGCTCTTGCGGACCCTGTTCGAGCCCGAGACGCTCGATACAGCCGGTTCTATGCTGATCTGTGCTGTCGGATGGCTCCTGGTCTCCGCGTTGGGGGCTCTGCCCTTTGTGATCGCTATCGGCTCAAACGGCCTCGATGCCTATTTTGAAGCGATGAGCGGATTTACCACCACTGGGATCACCGTCTTTTCCGGACTGGATACGATGCCGAGGAGCATTCTTTTCTGGCGGGCGCTCACCCAGTGGCTGGGCGGCATAGGGATACTGTCGTTCTTTTTGATGGTCACGTTCCGAGCGGGTGGCGCCCATCATATGTTCGGCGCGGAGAGCCATAAGATCTCCTCGGTCAGACCGGCGCCCGGGCTCTACAGCACGCTGAGAATAATCTGGGCCATATATGCACTCTTCACGGTACTTGCCGCCGTCATTCTTGCGTTCGAGAAGATGCCGGTTTTCGATGCCGTCTGCCATGCCCTGACGGCGTTGTCCACCGGCGGCTTTTCGCCTCACGACAGCAGCATCGAGTTCTACCGCTCGACGGGCCATCTGAACTATCGGTTGATCGAATATACCCTGACGTTCTTCATGATGTTAGGTGGAATGAGCTTTCTGGTCCATTACCGTATCCTGACGAAGGACCTCAAAGCCCTGTGGGACAATGTCGAGATTCGCTACTGGTGGCGGCTGGTCGTCGGCTTTACGGCTATCGTCTTCATCGACCGACTTCATAAGACCGGTGCTCTCAATGCCATCCTTGCGCGTGGAGCGGCAGTTGAGCCCGGCGAGATCGAAAGCTCATTCCGCCACAGCGCGTTCCAAGTGATGTCCATTCTCACAACGACAGGCTTTGCCACCAAAGACATTGGCTCGGAGTTCTTCGGCGCGTTGTCCAAGCAATTGTTCCTGGCCATGATGGTGATTGGTGGCTGCGCCGGCTCGACAAGTGGGGGCTTCAAGGTCTTGCGCGTCGCCATACTCAACCGGCTGATGTTCCGGGAGACGTTTAAGCTGAGAACGTCCATCAAGGCCTCGGCCGACCTGATTGTCGATAAGAGAATCGTTCCCGAGGACGAAGTGCGTCGAGTCGCCGCGCTTTTTTTCACCTGGATGGTGCTGCTCCTGCTCGGCGGAGGCATTTCGGCGTTCTTTTCCGATCTGAGCCCCTGGGAGTCGTTCTCTGGGATGTTTTCTGCGATGGGGAATATCGGGCCATGTTATATCTCGGCCGAGGATATGATAAACATCCATCCTGTTGTGAAAGTGACGTATATTTTCGGCATGTTAGCGGGAAGGCTGGAAATATTGCCGGTCTTGCTTCTATTTTCCAGAAAGGCCTGGAAGTAAGTGAGTGGCATGAGAATTGACATTTCATTAAGATCATAGGAAGAATGCTTCGCCTTTGAGTCAAGATTGCAGTATTTTAAACTCAAAATTCTAACATCGAAATCCGAAACAAATTGGAAATCCAAATGACAAAAATTCAAAACAGTATCTCCATCCTGTACCGAATTTGTAGGGTTCCCCTCTTTAGGTTCGGGACCAGAGCTTGCCGAAAACCTGTTTTTCAGAATTTGTATCTTGAACATTTAATATTGTTTAGAATTTAGGATTTCGTGCTTCGGGTTTTCCTGTATCGAGCGGAATGATAGCCCACCCAGTCAATGGCTATCTTCAGGTGGGAGCAGTTGAATTCGGAACCAAAACAGTTGGAGGTATCAAGGAATGTATGTGATAGTTGCTGGCGGGGGAATGGTCGGCGGCGGGCTCGTTCACAGCCTGCTGGATAATAAGCATGACGTCGTCTTGATCGAGCAGTACAAGGAGCTCTGTGACAAGCTGTACGCCGAGACCGGGGTGGTTGCCATTAGCGGAAGCGCAACGAGCATTGAGGCGCTGAACGAAGCCGGGATCAGAAAAGCGGACGTGGTCGTTGCCGCCACTGGAAGCGACGCCGACAACCTCGCCTGTGCGATATTGGCCAAGAGTTTCAACGTACCCAGAGTCATCGTTCGGATGCGGGACCCCGCCTACAAGAATGCGTATGTCGTTGCCGGTGCGAACTCCATTGTGCGCGTGACCGACCTGATGGTCAACCAGATCATGATGGACATCGAAAACCCGCAAGTGAGAAAAATCACCACGATCGGCGGAGGCAAGGCGGATATCTTCATGGTCAAGGTACCCGACCATGCGAAGGTCGCGGGCAAGAGTGTCCAGGATATTGTTGAGAATCGCCGATTCCCATCCGAGTGCGTTTTTGTCGCCGTCTATAACCAGCAAACAGAGGAATTCTCGATCCCCAGAGGCAAACAGGTCATCCATGAAGGCAACGAGCTGTTCCTCATCTCCGCCGCAGAGAACATCAAAGCCGCGGTGGATTTCCTTACGACAAAAGGCAAGCCATAGTGTAACGACGTCGTGCCAGTGGTGTGGATGTCCGCGTCCTATGCCTGAATCTGCCAGGCATAATCGTTGACAGCCGCGACGATGCGGATTATGTTATCGTCAATTCTAAGATTTCTGTCTTTGTTAACGGTGCGTTTGTTATGAAGATTTCACTCAACTGGCTGCGTGACTATGTCGAGGTCGACCGACCTGCGGAGCAGATTGCGGAGATATTGAGCGATCTGGGTTTTCCCTGTGAGGGCATGGAGCATCTGGACGATGATGTCGTGATCGATGTCGAAGTGACGAGCAATCGCGGGGACTGCCTGGGATACATCGGCATTGCTCGCGAGCTGGCTGCGGCCACGGAAAAAGAATTACGCATACTGTCGGCCGAGTTGGACGAGTCTGATAAGGATGTGACGGCGTTTGCGAGCGTCGAGATACGCGAGCCGGACCTGTGCGGCCGATACACGGCTCGTATCGTGGAGGCGATCAAGGTGGCGCCGTCGCCGGGCTGGCTCCGGAGGCGACTGGAGGCGGTGGGATTGCGGAGCGTCAACAACGTGGTGGACGCAACGAACTACGCCATGATGGAGACGGGCCAGCCGCCCCATGCCTTCGACTATGCCAAGATCGCGCAGGGCCAAATCATTGTCAGAAAAGCCGCGGCGGGGGAACGCCTTGTCAGCATTGACGGCACGCAGTGCGATCTCGATCCCGATATGCTGATCATCGCCGATGCCCGAGGTCCCGTCGCCATAGCTGGTGTCATGGGGGGATTGGAGACCGAGGTCGGCGATACGACGGCAACGATCCTTCTGGAGGATGCCTATTTCGACCCCGTCAGCGTCCGGACCACGTCTCGAAAGCTGGCTCTGCCTTCCGAGGCATCGTATCGATTCGAGCGCATCGTGGATATCGAGAGGGTTGACTGGGCCTCCCGACGCACAGCCCAGTTGATCGCTGCGGTAGCCGGCGGAAGAGTTGCACGAGGCGTGGTGGATATTTATCCCAAGAAGCCTATCAAGAAAGAAGTGGCGCTACGGCTTTCGCGGTTGACCAAATTGCTCGGTATTGAGATCTCTCTTCGTAGGGCTGTAGAGATTCTTACCGCCCTGAGTTTTGCGCCGAGAGCAGAGGACGATGTGATAACCTGTACGGTCCCCCCGTGGCGCAGTGACGTTTACCGGGAGGTGGATCTGATCGAGGAAGTCGCGCGTGTCCACGGCTACATCGCCGTGCCCACCGAGCGGAAGATCCGGATTGAAGTAGCGCCGGTCGATCCTCGTCAGCAACTTGCTCAAGCAATCGGAACCTATCTGAACGGGTGCGGCTTCTACGAAACCATTAACGTCGGTTTCGTTGAGGATTCTGTCGCCGAGCTTTTCGTCGAAGCCGGCGCTCATCAACATTTAGCTGTGAAAGACGAATCAAGAAGAAGTGCGAACCTGCTTCGGCAGACTCTTATCGGGTCCCTCCTTGGCGTTCTGAAAACAAATCTAAACGCAAAGAACGTGCCGTGCAGAATATTCGAGCTTGCCGACGTCTTCATACCAACGCCGGAGCAGGACGGCGGACTGCCGATTGAGAAGGCTAAGCTCACCCTCGTGTGCGATGGCGATTTCCGAGACCTGCGCGGAGTGATCGAAGGGCTGATACGAAGCATTGGCCACGATGCGGAAACCGCACTGAAGCCTGCGGATCTAACGTGGACACAGGCGGGCGCCGAAGTCCTGGTAAACGGCGATGCGATCGGCGCTGCGGGGATTGTATCGAAGGCGATCAGGGAGAAATTTGACTTCAAAGACGTGTCACCCTGCGCCGCCGAGATAGACTTTGAACGGCTCCTGGCTCTTTCCACCGGCGCTACGATTGTCAAGCCCATCCCAAGATTCCCTTCGATTCAGCGTGACTTGTCGCTTATCGTGAACGAAAACGTTCGTTGGACTGATATTGCTGAGGCGGTCAAAGGCAAGGCTTCCTCTGAGCTTGAAGACATCCAGTTCGTCGGCATATATCGTGGAGAAGGTATCGCCTCCGGCAAGAAAAGTGTCACCCTTTCGCTTCGGTTCAGAGACGAAGACGGCACACTCACCCACGAGGCGGTCGATCAGTTTGAAGCCGACATCGTCCGGGGCCTGGCCGAATCCGTCGCGGCGGAACGGCGGACGGTGTAGCTCGCATCAGCGGAGTTGGCGCAGACCGAGGTGATGATTCGATTCTCCTTCCGGCCTCTAATTTGGCTGTAGGAAAAGGGCCGGGAAAGCCGAAAGAACTGATAGATACGCTGTGATCGAGCATTTTGAATATTTGCCGTGATTTGGCGGTATTTTGTTGACTTTGGTTTTTGGATGTGGTATAAAGTACTGTTGCGGGCTAACCCCTGCGATGCTCGTATGGAAAGTAGGTGTTTGAAAGAACCGATACCCGTACTCAGGGAAATCAGGCCTTGATGGATCGGAAAAGCCTACGTCGATAGGACTTTCGGACACAAGCAACGATTGCCCACTTGGAAGTAATGGGTTCTTATCGAACGCTTTCTTACGGCATTCGCGGAGGAGGACCTCGCAACCAACATAAAAGGCCTGTTAGAGCAGGCCTTTTTTTGCATTACCCGAGGTCGGTGAATATCGGACGCATCAAACCTGGAAACTTGCCCTTCCCCTCGCTTTTTGCGGTTAAGCCGGGGAATGGATTTGTCGATGACAACACAACAGAAGCCAACGGAAAGTCTCTTTCTGGCTTGGATGGTTCGTATCTGATGTTGAGACTTTAGCATGATGGAGGCCCAAGAATGCCTACAGTGAGGAGCTTCACGGTCTTACCGGCGCTGCCGGAGCCCCTTCAGGACCTTGAGATTGTTGCCAGGAATATGTTCTGGACATGGAACCCGGAGTTCGTTGAGCTGTTCAAGCGAATCGATAGTAATCTCTGGACCTCTTGCGGCCATAATCCCGTCAGACTTCTCGGCAGTGTGCCGCAGACGAAGCTGGATGCCCTGGCTGAGAATCAGGGCTTCCTGGGGCAGTTGCAGCGGGCGGCCGAGAAGCTCAAAGCGTATCTTGAAAGGCCAACCTGGTACGAAGCCGTTTGTTCGGAAAACACAGAGCCGATGATTGCGTATTTCAGCGCCGAATTTGGCGTGCATGAATGCCTGCCCATTTACGCCGGCGGCCTGGGGATTTTGGCGGGCGACCATCTCAAGAGCGCTTCCGACCTCGGCGTTCCGCTGGTCGGTGTCGGCCTTCTTTATCAGAAAGGCTATTTTCGCCAGTATTTGAATATCGATGGTTGGCAACAGGAAATCTATGTGGAAAACGATTTCTACAACATGCCGATAGAGCTTGTTCGCAAAGAGAGCGGCCGGCCGCTGACCGTCAGCGTTGAATACCCCGGTCGATGTGTGGTCGCGCAGATATGGTCTGTCTCGATTGGCCGGATAAAGCTGTATCTGTTGGACACGAACGTCCACGCCAACGCCGCCATTGACCGCATGATTACCAGCAGCCTCTATGGGGGCGACCGCGAGCTTCGCATTCGGCAGGAGATCATGCTGGGCATCGGGGGCATGAAGGCACTCTCGGCAATGGGCACAACGCCGACGGTTTGCCACATGAATGAAGGGCACGCGGCCTTTATGGCGCTGGAGCGGATCCGAGAGTTGCGGAGCGTGCAAAACATGACCTTTGACGAGGCGGTGGAAGCAACAAGAGCAGGCAACGTCTTCACGATCCATACACCGGTCAAGGCGGGTCTGGATGAATTTCGCGTCGAGTTGATGGATAAGTACTTCGGCAGCTATTTTCCCAAGCTTGGGATCAACAGAAAGCGATTCCTGGCGTTGGGCCGAATACTGCCCGACGACGATAGTGAACCCTTCAAAATGCCGGTGCTCGCGTTGAGGTTGAGCGGCTCCGCCAATGGAGTCAGCGAGCTGCACGGGCAGGTTTCGCGCGGGCTCTGGGGCAGCCTGTGGCCGGGCCTCCCGCATGAGGAGGTCCCGATCCTCTCGATCACCAATGGCATCCACATCAAGAACTGGGTCTCGGACGAGATCAGCTCCATGTATGAAAGATATCTCGGTCCAAATTGGGCCGAAGAGGCGATGGATGAAAGGCTTTGGGAATCCATCGAACAAGTTCCCGATGAGGAATTCTGGCGGATCCACCAGCGCTGCAAGGAACAGTTGGTTGTTTTCGCTCGAAAGCGTCTCAAGGCTCAAATCCAGCGGCGAGGCACCTACCATACGGAGCTGAATCACGCCGAAGAAGTCCTCGACCCCGAGGCGCTCACGATCGGCTTCGCCCGACGATTCGCCGGCTACAAAAGGGGCAATCTGTTGCTCAAAGATCCCCACCGGCTCACCAGGCTGCTGACGGACAAAAACAGGCCCGTACAGATCATTTTTGCCGGAAAAGCGCATCCGAAGGACACGGAAGGCAAGGACATCATACGTCAAGTGATCCATTTCGCCAATCAGCAAAATGTCCGGCGGCGCGTTGTGTTTCTGGAAGACTACAACATGGACATAGCGAGAGTCCTGGTACGCGGCGTCGATGTTTGGCTGAATAATCCGCGCAGGCCAATGGAAGCGAGCGGCACCAGTGGTATGAAGGCGGCGGCGAACGGCGTGCTGAACATGAGCACATGGGATGGCTGGTGGTGCGAGGGCTACACCGACGACGGAGGCTGGGTGATCGGTGGGGGCGAAGGCTGCGAGGACCCGGACTACCAGGACCTTGTCGAGTCGCAGGCCATCTATGACATGCTGGAAAATGAGGTCATCCCGCTGTTCTACACCCGCTCGGCCGACAATCTGCCGCGGGCGTGGATACGCAGAGTGAAGAACTCCGTCAAGTGGGTCGCGCCGCGATTCAACACCCACAGGATGGTCGCCGCCTATACGCGGCGATTCTACAACCCGGCGGCCGCAAAATGGCGATACCTGACCGCCGAGGCCTGCACGCGAGCCAAGGCCTTCTCCAGTTGGAAGGCAAGCATCAAACAGGCATGGCCCGAGTTCGCGGTCAAAGACGTAGTCATGGAAGTCCATAACGGCGACGGCGGCGCCAAGGAGTTGAACCCAAGACAGCCGGAACTCAAAGTCGGCTCGCGGTTGTCAGTCAAAGCACGGGTCAAGCTCGGCAGCACGGACCCAAACAGCGTTTCGGTGGAATTGTACTACGGTCCCGTGGATACATGGGAAAACATCAGGAGCGGATCGGCCGAGAGAATGGACTACGAAAGGGCTTCGGAAGAAGATGGTGAACATTGGTTTGTTGGCTCTATGCCCTGCAAGAAGACAGGGCAGTACGGGGTGGCCGTGAGAATTCTGCCCAGGCACGAGGACCTGGGCAGGCCCTATGAGATGGGCCTGATTCATTGGGAGGCAACGAGTTAGCTCAGACCGGCCGGTCGACGGCGCGCGCGGCGAGTCGTCGCCCGGTCGCTACTTGTTCTCTTGACTGCCCAGCAGGTCATAAACCTCCTCCGCAGAGGTGACATTTTCGAGCCTCTGCTTGAATTCCTCGTTCAGCATCAATCGGCTTATACTGGCCAACGCCTGAATGTGCGGCCCGGTTTTGTTGAGCGGCGAGACAAGCAAAATGAGGATCGTCACCGGCTTGCCGTCCACGCTTCCGAACTCGATCGGCTCGCGCGCGATCCCGACCGCCATCACGAGCTCTTTCACGGCGTTGCATTTGCCGTGAGGAATGGCGATTCCCGCACCGGTGCCCGTGCTTTGGACGCGTTCCCGCGTGAGAACGGCCTCCAGAGCCACATCTCTATCCAGGAGCAATCCCCTGGCATTCAGCACGTCCACAAGCTCTGTGATGACGGCTTCCTTGTCGCGACTTTCCACCGGAACCTTAACACAATCCGGCTGTAATATCTGTGTCAGAATCATCTTAGCCTACATTCCATATACCACACTGCACGTCACAATTTGCACAAACCCGAAATGATATCTGATCATCGAGACAATTGCAAGCGCCTTGCCGGCCGGCAAACGAATGGGTTTATGTCAAGATCTCGCACTTGGCTTTGATTGGCTTTGTTTCTTGGGGTCCTCCAACTCCGCATATTCTCATAACCACTTACAGGACAACGTGTTACACAAATAGTGGCCTTTCTGGATTGGGTTTGTTTTTCCCGATTGCGCTCCGCTAGGCCTTCGTTTAGGGTTTAGGGTTCCGTGTGTAGAATTTCCGGCCCAAGCCCGGCCAATTGGCTTTGTCTTTTGAGACGAGCCACGAATGAACACGAATAAACATCAACTCAATCATGATGAAGCGATTTGGGTTTGTTTTTTCAACCGGAGCCGCCGATATGTTTTCAGCCTGCCCTGAGCGTAGTCGAATGAAACATACGAGATACGAGATGCAAATTATTGACATGGTTCTTGAAGGTTTTTGTAAATTTTTGTGCATTTTTGGAAAAATTGAACGACGAATGAGCACGAATGAACATGAATTTGTAGGGTGGCGGCTCCCTTCGGCAGTGAGCTCAGGGTCGAACTGTGCCCCACCAAATATTGGCTTTGTTTTTTCATTTACCGCCGGGATCGCAGAGCACGCCGGGCGTTAATGAACCATTCCCCCCATCCAGTATCTCCCTAAAGGATGCCTTAACGCGGAGCATCCAATATATAGGATCCAGCATCCAGAATCGAGTATCCCAACTCATCCTACTCGGCATACGACATACGATATACAATATACGATGTTCATGTTTGTTGTATATTATACTACATTCCCGATTAAAAGTCAAGCGAAATATTAGCTTTTGCCACAGATTTCACGGTTTTGCGCGGGTTTTTAGCCACAGACGCCGTCCCGAGCGTAGTCGAAGGAGAGCACCGCGAACACAGAGAGACAATCAATAATCAATCATCAATAATCATTTTCGTGGGCCACCGAGGACACCGAGTTAACAGCTATTAGTCAATCGTCATTAGTCATTAATGAATCCAAAGGGATGTGATCCAAAGTCTCACTCACTCTCGAAAAATGTACCTGACACCTTTAATTTTCCACTTGACACCTTTAATTTTCACAACGGTTATACAAATACACAGGATTTATTTAGATGGATATGAGGAATTATCGTGTGAGATCTTGTGCACCATGGAGCACAGCCAAAACGTCGATTTGATCGACCTTGACGTAGTATATGATCCGGTATGGCCCTTCAATGATTTCTCGGATTTGTTTCATTTCATATTCAGGCACCGATCTTCCGGAAAAGGGGAATTGCCCGATCTGCTGGGTCCGACGGGTCAATCGATCCACCATCTGCTTGGCATAAACGGGCGAATCTTGGGCAATGAAATGGTAAATGGCGTCCAGATGCCGCTGGGCTGTATTCGTCCAATGGACTTTCATTCGGCTAAGCCGTATTTTCTTCTGACGTCTCCGACGTCCGTTGTTCTGCCGGTCCGGCTATCGGCAAGACCCTGATCGATCACCTGACGCACATAGATTTCATGGATCAGATCGTCCCACGTGGAATCCTCCGCCATGCGGTCGATTAGTTTATGCGCTTGATCTTTTCGCATTCTTTCTGCCATACTCTGCTCCATTCAATATTTTATCGAATAATATGATAAACGAAGCTCCATAAAAATGCAACACTTTTCAGCCACGGATTTCCCAGATGACAGAAGACAGACTTCTGATTTCCGACCTCAGCCTTCTGACTTCTGTCTCAAACGCTATCCGCGATACGCTATACCTTATACGCTATACGCAATACGCGATACGCTATCCGCTATCCGCTGTACGCTATTCCGCCCGAGCCAAGCAAGAAAGTGGAAAAAAATGGGAGCCTAATTCTTCCCCTACCGCTTGCGAAACGACGATATGACCCAGCGACCCAGAGTGCCTTTTGGAGTCTCTACCTGACTCAATCTCCCCACGATGCTGATTGGGATATCCGTGCCGATTGGCAGCATCTTGATCTTCATCTCTATGTGACCATGTGTGAGATTCTTCTGCTCAGAGGATACAA
>Ga0209427_10008489_pt1 | contig 11558 bp, 7 predicted proteins | sample DeeMarSWOR136_30_FD_187465 | JGI IMG/M metagenome (GOLD analysis project Ga0209427, IMG submission 187465) | Marine sediment microbial communities from White Oak River estuary, North Carolina - WOR-1-36_30 (SPAdes) (version 2) | ecosystem: Environmental > Aquatic > Marine > Intertidal zone >... | reverse complement strand
GTTGTGGGCCACGACTGAAGAAGAGATTATCCAGGCAGCTTGGGCGGCTGAGGATCTTGTTTGGAGCCTTAATTATAAGATCCCTGTGTGGGCTTTATGTGGAGTTTATGCTTACGGGCCAACAATCGAGTGGTGGCAGCCGCGGCCGGGTATGGAGCACTCTCCTGGACTTGAATATATCAGGTACAAGGAATAGCGAGAGGGAAGCATTCTTCATACTTGGCTGCCGTGACAGGTGAGTTTTACAAAAAGATTTTCGTAGGGGCGGGGCTTGTCCCCACCCACCTTTTGTCATTGCGAGTCCCAATCTATCGGGACGCTGCAATCTTTTGCTCTAGATTGCTTCGTCGCCCCGATTCATCGAGGCTCCTAGCAATAATAGAGGGTAGATCCTTCGCTTTACTCAAGACTAAGAAAGGGATGCCTTCACGCTCGTTCACATCACTGACTTTGTTATGAAGTTGTGACAATTTTCGACAGGAATCTGGAAAAATGAGTTGACGGTACGGGGAGTGATATACTATAGATTACAAGCTACAATTTCTAGGAAAAGTAAAATATTACGCCGGATGGTTTAAAGGTTGCGTTTAGGATGCAGTACACACCCAAAGAGGTAATCGTTGCGGCCCATCCAGTAGGAGAAATGATTCAGGTGAAGCACTACTATGAGGAAAAGATACAGCAAAGGACTGGCTTGAACACTGGCGATGTCCATTATCAGGAGGTGTGATGGACACTAAGAAGAAACAATCAGGAAAAACAAAGTATATGTCAGGTAGGGAAAGAGTTCTGGCAGCCCTTAACAGGCAGTCGGTGGACCATATCCCGTTTACTCCCTGCTTTGACCCATACATACTGTCAGGACTGCCTGTAGAACTTACCGGAGACACAAAACTCGGGTTATATCACCCGGAGAGACAGATAGCTGCGCTTAAAGCACTGGGATGTGACCTGCTAGTACGGAACGTGAATGTCACAGAGCTTTCTTCGACGGGTGCCTTCCAGGTGCAGGGGCTGGGAGCATTTGCGCCACCAGTCGAGACGAAAACAGAATTTAATGGTGCTGAGATGTGCGAGATAATAGCTACTCCTGTGGGGACTCTCAAGGGTATATGGAAATATACTGACAGAGTAGGCGTAATTCCTCACTTCGTCAAGTATGTGGTTAATAACTACGAAGAAATGAAGATATTTCACTATGCGGTGGAGCACTTTAATAAAGAACCGCCAAAGCCCCAGTATGAGACCTTTTTGCAGATAGACAGGTTATTGGGTGATGAAGGGGTGCCTACGGCATCCATGTTCAACACGCCGTTCATGCATCTAATAGAGTTCGTATTCGGACTGGAGAACACATATCTACTGCTCTATGACCATCGTGAAGAGTTTGAGGACATCCTGCAGAAAATGCATGCCACGCAGAGGCGGCACGTGGAAGTACTGGCAGCCAGCCCGGCCCTCGTCGTTATTGAGTATGAGAATACATCGAGCACTTTAATATCGCCGGCCATTTTTCGCCGCTACTGCCTGCCCTACCTGAATACTTACGCCGATATCCTGAGAGCCGCCGGCAAGATATTCCTAATACACATGTGCGGCAAGTTACACGCCATGGTAGATGATATAAGCCAGGGCCATTTCAATGGTATTTGCGATATTGCTCCTAAACCGACGGGCGATCTCTCGCTGGATGAAGCCGCCGCCCGACTGCCTGGGATGGTAATCATCGGGGGTATTGATGCAACTACGTATATCAGCCAGAATCCTGAATTCGTGAGGGAGAAAGTATCGGGTATAATCGAACGGGTGAAACCGTTTCATGGAGTATTGCTGGGCAGTGGGGACGTGGTCCCTCGTGGTGCACAGGTGGAAAATTTCCGAATAATTCGAGAACTAATAGATACGCTGGGAAGCTATAATTAGTGTCTAGAATGGCTGCGGATAATCCCGATACGAATTTGGGAATATCAGCACATTACTCTGACCTACGAAATCGCCAGCGAGCTGAACAATATCGGACATATGGCCCGCGATTTCAAATACCCTGTCCCTATAGGCGTGTTGCGAATCATTAAACCGCCATAAGGTTTTCTACAACTAGGAAGCGGCCTTGGAGTAGAAAGTTCTTCTCCCTTAGATAATGGCAGTATTTACAGTAGAGATTATAGATTGCCCCATATCCTGCGCATCATACGAAGAGCTATTACTGACATAGTTACCATGCTTGCCATAAGCACAGCATTAACTCGACCGATGGTTATGTGAGTACCCAGTGCAGCGGCTTTCCAGGCAAGCTGTCGCCAGCGAACTTGAAGGCACCGTCTGCGGTGCGTGTCAGAGGTTTTTTCTTACCATTTACTTCCAGGTTTTTAAAAAGGCTGCGTTCGTTCTCCGGTATACGGAGTGTTACTTGCCATTTTCCAGCTACACTGGGGGCGTACCAACCGGAATATTCTTCCTTGGATTTATCCAGTCCTACTACAGGAGATACAAAGTGGTATTCATTCTTAGGTAAACACGGTGTCAATTCCAATCCCTCAGGAGTGAACTCGACTCCCATCAATTTGGCGACGTCATAAAGTGTCCAGGCATGCGGATGCATGTTCATGACCGGAAAATCAGTCCAATTTACCTGTCTTATTCCTAGCCTGTTCTGCCGATCTCCAGTGGAGGTTCTTTCGTCAAAGATAGTGTGACCAGGACGGCGCGATAATACCGAATTATATGTATCTGGCCCACTCCAGATGCCATACCATATTTCCGGGTAGGCTTCAGCATGTTGAGCAAGTGTGTTTTTTTTCCATTCATCCCAGGCCATCGAGCCATTGATCAAGGCCAGTGCCCAGACCAGGGTGCCGTTAATCGAGAGCCAGATCCCGGCATTCACCCCTTCCCCAATTGGCGATGCTATTCGCTCGATACACTTGCTCATTAGCATTGCACCAATGGGTGACGGCTTACGAACCAACTCATTTATGGATTCAATCAGTGTAGCAATCTGCTCTGCTGTGGCAGCACCTCCGATGATGGCCCAAGGTTGCGGCTCTAACCACAGTTCATCCTCGCCTACCCAACCCAACTCTCGAGTGAGCCATGATCGCCGGAACCAACCTCCCACCCATTGGGCATGCACAGCCCGGCGTTGTTCTTCAGCTTTTCGCCGAGCCTCTGAAGCCAGCTTAGTTTGTCCGACATATGTTAACATACGCGCATACAAATCCAGGACATAGCTGGCCATCGCAGCATTGAGTACGCTCTCTCCATACTTGCGGACATCCCCTTCTTTTTCTCGAGGTACGTAGCCAATAACCGCACCATCGTTCCAGTCGCCATTGGAAATACGTAGCAACCCGTGCTCACCAGTTCCGGTAACTTCGACCAGATGGTGATAGCAGCGTGACAGCAGATTACCGATCTTCTCCTTGCCTGCCTCTGGCCCATAGACAGGATATGTTGGAACCATTTCATCGAGGAACGTTTTATCCCTAGTCGCCAATACATACTCGCTAGCCAACCATAGTAGCCACATTTCTTGGTCACTGGGGCGAAAAGGCACGGGCATAATCATACCATGGCCAACGATGCCATATGGTATTTCACCATCAGGGGATATCTCCTTTACTGTGTACCGAATTATCTGCTTGACTATCTCCGGCTGGCTGAAAACAAATGGCAGGGCATGCTGTAGTGGGTCGCGGGCAGCGCCCTGAAATCCGAAGATGTACTGGTAGACATGCCCCTGCGATAGAATGTGTTCATGAAAGTAACTATCATAAGTCAAGTTGCTGCGAAGATAATAGTTGTGCCACGTCAGCTCACGGTCTACCCATGACTCGTCAGGAATATTTAACTGGATTCTTCCTGTTTTTTTCCAGGCCTCGCTTGAGCGAGCCCACAGGTTAGGGAGGTCATCATGATACCGGGAGAGTAGTGTTTCTAGCAGACAGCCCTCTGGCAGGTATCCATACGCAAAGGTAAGAATACGCCGTGCTCCGGGCCTCAAGTGAAACCTGCGCTCCAGCAATAGTGCACTTTCACTACCAGTGGCAGACAAGTCACCGGGCAAGGGTCTATTGAGCCCATCTGGATGTTCTACACCTCCTCCCCCAAAAAATTGGCGCGAATTAGTAGTCATACCATCGGCATGGGCATCCAATGAAACAAGAAAAGTGGGTGGTGGGGCAAGGTCTACTTGCGACGCCTCTTTCACTGGTCCCTCGACTGGAGCACCAGCCCACTCCATGCCCTTTGTCGTCAGAGACTTTAAGGCAGCCGCCCACTTTGGCCTATAAGCCATATCCCACCCTTTGAAATGCTTTTCTTCCACCAGACCAGTACCATCACCAATTACCCGAAAGCTGTGGGTAAACTGTTCGGCAAACTCGCGGCGTAATTCGGTGGCAAGTCCAGTGTTTCCTAGTATCAGGGCTATAAGCATAGGCTGGGTCCAAAACTGGTACATCTGGCATTCCCAATATTCAACCCAGCGCAGATCAACCGGTACATCACGCCGATTCACTACAGTTACCTGTGAAATTAGCAGCGGATCGTCCCCATAAGGTGCAAAAATAACCTGGTCCACCAAATAGCTGCCTGCCGTTACTGTTTTCCGAAGATACCCTACACCAAAAATCCGGTTAAATGATTTGTTCTGACCCGAGTAAAAAGTACTGAGCATAGTTTGTCCGTCGGTCAAATAACCAAACCCTCCCGCATACTTGCTGTTTTGAGGAGCATAATCGTTTAGATACTTGGGGCTGCCTTCATCCTGACGGACCTGAACGTAGCCATAATTTGATGCTACAGCGACGAACCGATTATTGCCTATCTGATGTGAGTGTTCCGTCGGTGAACGCCAAATTGGGTTGACAGGGGTAATCGCTTTAGGATCCTTGACCTGGTCACATGTGTAGCGGTAAGCCGGAAGACCGAATTCGTCCTCAACCCACTCTCCAAAATAGCCTGATCCGTAGGGTTTTGCTGCCATTTTTACCCCCTTGTTTTTGTACATTTTTAAACCATTTCAAGACATGCTCCATACTAAGAGGTAGATTCACCCACCCCCAATATCTATGTCAAATCTTCTGCAGCAGGCTATATTGTCATCAATAAAATACCTGTAATTAATAACATTTTTTATATGGAATTCTTGTATATTTGGCAACAATAATCATGCCGATGTTTAGATTAGTAATCTTATCTACTAACTCACCTTCCGACCTTCTCAGTACTCTTCTGTATGAATTCATGGAATCTGATACTTTTTTTCCGGACCTACAAGAATTTCTTAATGTAATCACAATAGAAACGGTAATTCTCAAAAGGAACATCCGGTGGCACAACATGGTCAACGCACGGTAGGCATCCTCCAGCTTCTTTCATGAACGGCACCTTGTAATCAACCTCTTGCTTGATGGCGTCTTTATCCTTAACCAGAGCTCTCTTATCGATATTGCCTATCCACCCTACTTCAGGATATTCCCTCTTTAAGTCACGAATGTCCAACCCTGGGGTACACTCGAGAGGCCCGCTACCTGTAATACCTCCTTCTATCCATAAGGGTATCAGTAGCCTGATGTCTCCATCACTATCCATATTGATGACATCTACCCCGTTACTCTTGAGAAAATCCGTTACCTTTTTATAACCAGGTAGCATGAATTCACGAAAAACCTTCGGCGAGATAATGGGACCCCCTTTATGCGACATATCCTCGTGCCAGTAGATATAGTCTATACTGGACTTCAATGTTTCAACTCCCTTTCTGAGACTTTCCACCAAGAAATCAGCCCAGAAATCCATCATATCGTGAGCAAGCATCGGATCCTTGTAGAAGATGGGGGAGAAATTCTTGGTACCCATAAGATGCCGACCAATGGCATAGAATCCGGTGATAATCAAGCCAACGGGACGGTTTATACGCTGGTAATATTTAACAAGCTCGTCAGTACCCCAAGCAAGCGGATATCGCCTCGCATCGTATGGGTCATATCGTTTTTTTACCCTTTGCCAGTCCTCTTGGTCACGAACTAAGAAATCAATATACATTGGCATACCATAAGAGCTTGGAGTTCTTCGCAACACCTTTTGTATACCTCCCCCCTCATCCTTGATGATTCTGTACCTGTCATCCTCTTCCACAACCTCCCCCACAAAACGAGGGATAGGGCCCAAATCTATGGGAAGGACCTCACCGAAGGAGACTCCTACCGGCTCAATGCCGAAGTAGCTGGCATAGTCCATCCCATAGTCACCAGCGACAAACAGATTGTGGGAAGCATACATTGTGGGAGTAGGATTGTTGGGACCGAAAGGGGCTATATCCCATATTTTTGGTAAGCCTTCTTCGTGCCAGCGCAGATAGGCTGCCGGGTCGATGCCGACGTATTCGATAAACGGCAGACGGTCAGGCTCCTGAAAGTGCATTACGGCGCGAAAGCGCTCCCTGGTATTCATTTGCTTCTTAGCCACACTTTTCCTCCTTCATCCATCGTATGGCAACTTGAACTCCCTGAGGGGCATCCATGGCGGCAAAGTCAGCACCGATTTCTTTACCAAATTCGGACGTGATTGGAGCACCGCCTACGAGAACTTTTACCTTGTTTCGAATACCTGCTTGCTTTAACTCATCAATAACTAGCCTCATTTGATCCATGGTGGTTGTAAGTAGGGCCGACATAGCCAAGATGTGGGCATTTGTTTCCTTAACTTTTTCAACAAATTGTCTCGCTTCCACATCCACCTCCAGGTCGAAAACCTCAAACCTGGCTCCAGTGAATAGCATCTTGACTATGTCCTTCCCAATATCATGTATATCTCCTCGCACCGTGCCCAAGACAACTCTGCCAATAGGCTCCATTTGCGCACCCTCTAAAAGAGGGGCCAGCACCTCCATTCCTTCCTTCATGACCTCTCCTGCAGCCAGTAGTTCAGATAGAAAATACTCCTGAGCAGAGAATTTTTGGCCAACAACTTCCATACCTTTTGACATGCCGTCTACAATTATCCGATACGGGTGGATTCCCGCTGCTAGAGCCTCTTGCACCAGACTGCTAATTTTATCAATTTCTAAATCCACCACAGACTGGCAGATTCTCTCCAGCATTTCTTTCATTGGACTGCCTCCTTTCTCTCTTCATTTTCCACGCAGCCCTCTAACCATGAATTTGCCTTGCTACTTGATGTTCGGAGCCAGATAGATCGCCCAATCTAGGCATAAAAAGTTGAGTTTTTCTAAAAATTGTAGCCTGTAAGCCATAGTATGTCATCCCACCCACACTGTCAATACGTTTTCCTTTGTATTGCAGATTGTATGGAAAATTTTTCCCGGAAAGATTATGGTGATGAAAACCCTGGAGAAAAAATTAATGGAAGGATGTTCTACCACTATGACAAGAAGCCAATAGAATGGTATCATAAGCCTACTGGGACTTAAATATTGAAAAGTAGAGGAGGTATGGGGACACAAGGAGAGAGTGCTGGTGAAGATCAAGATGCTAGAAGGCTTACCTTACGGACTGAGGAACATCGTTGCATATTGGAGGAAAATGCTTCTAGAGTTTGTACCATCTCCTAGCTATACCCACGTAATTTGGCCAAATCCAAATTTTGTATACATCCTGCAAACGTACTTAATAAAACCTGCAACACAAGATAACACGAAAACAAATCTAGAAAAACGAGTTAGCACGAATGATCTGTAATTGCCAAACCGCTGCATTACCCCTGAGCCAAGTTAACATCGTTTTGTATCCTCCCAGTTATATGAAATGAATGTAAACATGCATTGTAAAGGCTTACCGAGCTTCTCCAATGCTATCGAAAAACCGGTAATATCAAATTGCCTTTTGAGCTATGCTGGGGTTATCATATAAAAGATAGAATGAGAAAGAAGATAGTCCTCATAAGCCTGATTGCCGTTCTTATCTTCCTTGGTATATTTTGCTACAAGACCTGGTTTGCCGCTTTCGTCGCCACCAAGTACCTCAGCGGCCGGACAGACGGTAAACAGGGAATTGTCAGATCAATAATCATTCCCTGGCGGAACTATCAGCTCCACCTGCACCACTGGTTTCTTGCCCTGATTGTTAGCGGAGTATTCATGGTAAAGGGCTTTTACATTCTGTCACCAGAGGTCTTTTACGGCTTTTTCTCCGCCATTATCTTCCAGGGAATCTACTGCTACGGAGACTGGTACCGAATTATAAAAAGAAAAGGCGTTGTGCCAACTTTGGTGCAGCGGAGGTCATTAGCTGCCGGGAATGACCCAGAACTTTGAACCGTTATGACAAATAAGCTCCGTGACTATGGTATATAATTATATAGAGGAGTTAAAATAAGATTCTGCCTGCATTAGACACGGAGTATTCATGAAAATCGGCCTTTTCAACGACACATTACATACCGATAAAAATGGTGTTGTTACTGTAATCCAGACGATGGAGCGGGAACTTACCAGGGAAAGCACGAGGTTCCCATCTTTACTCCATTATATCCTCGTTGGCACGAAAATTAGCCACGTATCCACCACTTCTCTCCACTGAGATTTCTCTTTCCCAGAGAAATAGGTATGGGCATACCTTAAAACTGTAGAACATTCAAGTTAATTTCCAGTTTGAATACGATTCATTCCGCCAACCCTTGTCCCCTTAGTCTGTTTGCCTTGAGAGCCGTAGTATCGTACTGGGAACCTCTCTTCTTGCGCAAAATCACTCTGGCTGCTATCAAAGCTAATAATCCCGAAATTAGAAGAGCTCGCCTATCCTTTGGCATAGGGGTCCAAAGTTGTTGCCTCCACGAATCCATTACTTGGCTTATACCAATATTAGGAATCTGGAACTGCCTCTCACCTGATTCGGGGTCGTATTGGTAAAACTTTACTTGAGGATTCTCATATGGGTTCTCTTGTTTACTCTCATAGTCTACCCACACATGTATGGGAGATGAATTAAGCTGATAGGGAATATTTTTTGCTTCCAAAACAGAAGCAAAGACCAGAGCTCGGGCTTTGCAATCCCCCTCTCCTCGCTCCAGCACTTGCTCAACGGTAGGAAAATACCAGGGCATTTTATAAAGCTCCCAATCCAAGCTATAAGATATTCTAGCCAGGACTGTACTTTCTATAGCTACAGGGTCAGAGGGAAAATCATCCAGCATCAATTCAACAGCACTGGGATCAACATCAGGTTTAATAATTCTGTGAATAGTCATGACTAAGTTTAGAGGATTTGGGTATAACACAAGAAGAATCCAAAGTATAAATATAAGGGGAAAATATCTCCGAAAAGCTTTCCTCAAAGCATTATCGGATGCTCCAGAAACGTGTGGTATAGCTGTAGTCTCAGTCGAGCTATTGGTACTACCGGTAGAGGTCAATTATAACCATACCTTCCTTGTGACAATGAAGCTAGTCTCACGGCCGCATAAGCCGGTTCCAAAATGTCTAGTATTTTTCGTCATTATCTCTGTCTTTCCGTGACTAACTTTATGTTCACTGAGAAAAAATCTATTCTTTTAAGACATCCCGAATTGACATACAGCCGGGCGAGGCCGTTCCTGAAAAAGAACCAGAGACATTTTTTAGGAAGGATTCACTAGGTGCCCACCGATTTATCATATTTCTGCTTTGCTGCTCGGAAGCTTTGAACCGATTCAGGCAGCATTTCCATAATAGGAAGCCGATAGGGACACCTCTCTTCACAGTCACCACATTCAGTACAGTTGGCTGCCTTTTCTACTGCGTCAGCGAACATACCTGTGAACAGCCGTTCCGGCGGTAGCCGTCTAATAGCGCTCTTGATAACCATAACCGTAGATATCGGTATTTCTTGAGTACAGGGCTGGCAGTAATCACATCGACGGCAAAACCTGTTACCCAGTTCGCTTCTCAGCCTCTGCATTTCACTTCGTTCGGCTTCGCTCATGTCCCACGATCCCTTTAGGACCCCAATAATCTCCTCTATCTCACGGGGTTTCTCGATGCCCGGTATTGGTAACACGTCAGGGAACTGGAGGAGGTATTTGAAGGCGATAGTCACGTTGTCCAGTGCCCCACCGGCCAACGGTTTCATGGCAATGAACCCCACATCGTGTTTACGACATAGGGGTAGCAGTTCGTCTGCCGCTTCGCAGGTAATGAAGTTGAAGGGAAACATTAACGTCTCGAAACGGTCTGATTTCACGGCTTCTTTAGCCACATCTACCTGGTGCGAGGTAACGCCGATGTGTTTTATCACCCCGGCTTTTTTAGCTTCCTCTAACACTGCCATTGGTCCTTTTGGGTCAAGGACTATCTCCAGAGACCTGAAGTCACCGACCTGGTGGAACTGATATAGGTCGATGTAATCAAACCCAAGATGTTCCAAGCTCATATTAAGGTGCTTCTCCACGCCTTCACGACTTCGGGAGGTAGACTTGGTGGCAATGATGACCTCCCCTCGACATCCCTTAATAGCCTTGCCGATACGTGCCTCGCTGGTGGTATAAGCATTGGCCGTATCAAAGAAGGTGATACCCAGGTCGAAGCACCTTTGAACCACAGCTACGGCTTCGTCCTCAGAGACCCGCTGGATGGGAATACCACCAAAACCCAGCCTGGATACCATCATCCCAGTTTTGCCTAGTCTTATTTTATCCATTTTCCCCTCTCCTTTGCCTAGCAATACCAGTCACTACCTGATAGAGCTTCTTTGGCTATTTGTTTGGTGACAATCCGCCCATGGACTGAAAATATTCACCACTGCGTTTTAGTTTAGGACTATTACATTATTATATTTTTCCTGCTCATGTACTATATAACTACTACTCGGGTTCGGAATAATCTACATACATATAGTATTGAGCCACCGGAATACCCATCACTTATCTCCTTCCACGTTTCTCACCCTCTATCTCCCGTAAAGTCTTTTCGTCGAGGCCGAAGTGGTGGGCTATTTCATGGCGTACTACTTCCTCTATTTTTGCTTCAATTTCATCCCTAAAGCGGCATTGCGCCTCTATAGGTTTTTGAAAGATACTTATTTTATCTGGCAAAACCAATCCATACCTGCGGCCTCGCCTGGTTTGAGGCACACCCTGATAAAGGCCAAGCAATCGGGTAGGATTACTGTGTTTAGCCTGTCTCATTTGCCTTGGCGTAGGCCAATCTTCCACCACAATATCAACATTCTCCAATTTGTGCTGAAACTCCGGCGGCAAATTATCGATTGCTCTATCTACGAGAGCCTCAAATTTCTCCCTTTGCATATCTAGAAATCACAGCTATTGCCAACAAGTGCAAAAATAGCTATTATCATCTTACCACCGAAGGCCGCTATTAAACAAACGAGTAACAAGTTATGTTATCATTAAAACTAGCCCTTTAAATTGACTTAGCTAGTCATAGCGTAACAGCTTACTTTTTACTCACGAGACATAATTATGGTAATTTATCTCACTATGAAACCGGGCTTTCTTGACGAAGAACGAGAATTACGGTAGGCTATTAGCTTAAATCTGAAAAGGAGAGATGTTAAATTGCAGTGCCGTGGCATCAGAGGAGCCATCACGGTTTCAGCAAA
>Ga0209427_10008486_pt1 | contig 11560 bp, 9 predicted proteins | sample DeeMarSWOR136_30_FD_187465 | JGI IMG/M metagenome (GOLD analysis project Ga0209427, IMG submission 187465) | Marine sediment microbial communities from White Oak River estuary, North Carolina - WOR-1-36_30 (SPAdes) (version 2) | ecosystem: Environmental > Aquatic > Marine > Intertidal zone >... | reverse complement strand
CTTCCAGGTCGGAGTAAACGCGAAGATCCCAGACTGAGTTCTTATGTAGCCTCCCGACTCAATATTGACAAGCCAGGAAAGTACGCACTAAAGGTCCGGTAGAATTTCTTGTCAGTGGTGAAAGCTTTATTAGACAACCTCTGGTCGAATGGCTGACCCACCCCTGAGGCGGTCTTACTTTCGGTATGTGATGTCAATGAAAATCGAAATCCTAGATGAACGAGAGAACAAACCTCTTGCAAGGAAGGAAGTCGACTTCAGGGTCGATCATGTTGGTGCAACCACACCAAGTAGGGCTGATATCCGTGCAAAAATTGTAGCGCAGTTCGATGCAGACTCCTCAGCAGTTGTCATCAAGAAACTGGAAACTAAGTTTGGGGCAGGCATAACTGAGGGAACAGCCAGAATATATTCTGACCCAGAACAAATGAACCGAATCGAACTTGAACATATTGTCAAAAGACATGAATCAAAGAAGCAAGAAGAGGGAGAAGAATAGATGCCAAAAGCACACGAAATGTACAAGGTTGACAAGTCAGGCAAAGTCACTTACGCTAAGAAATCTTGCCCACGTTGTGAGAAAGGCACTTTCATGGCTGAACATTTCGACCGTTTTGCCTGTGGTCGCTGTGGATATACTGAGTTCAAGCGAAAGGGTAACTAGTTCTTACTCGCCCACTATGGCCATTACCCATCTCACAAAGATGAGAACCCCAATAATCATCGTGATTACAACATCCACGAGGAATACTCCTGGAATCTGAACCTCTATCCAGGCTGCTAAAATCATAGCTACTGGGAAAGTCACAATGAAAGGTAGAGTTGCTACTGTGAGTGAAATCTCCTCGCTTGATACCATCGTGTTTACAAGGAGAAATAACCAGATGGCATAGATTCCTACTAGGAGAGCGACTTCCAGTATCATTGTGTTCTTGCTCCGGTTTAGTGTTTTGCTAGACGAAAGAACAATGTGTGTATCACATAGGTGTGGTGTTTCTTCTGAATTTGAGCTCATATTGAAATCAGATACCAATAACTTAATATGTAAAGTCTACTTTACGTAAAGTGTGCTTTACATCTGAACTGGTGATCCAGAATGATTATGAACAAACTTCGAGAACTTCGTGAAGCCAAGTTGAGTGAGTCTGATGATTCAGGGATATGGACACAGGAGGGTCTCGCAAAACGTCTTGGAGTCACAAGGCAGACAATCATATCAATGGAGAAAGGAACTTACAACCCATCTCTCACACTTGCGTTTAAGCTGGCAAACCTGTTTGGAGTGAAGATTGAGGACATATTCGAGTATAGGGATGAGTAAAATGAATCGCGGTATAAAGACAGCTCTGAGTGTTGTGGCAGTAGTAGTGATAGTGTTTGTATTTGTCTGGGTTCTGGGTCTGGCTTCTCTGGGTAGCTATGCAGGAGCTATCGGGGGCATGGTTGGCGGTGTTCTTGGCGTAACCTATTTGCGACGATTCCATGATGAACGGTTTACACAGATTATGAATCTCGCGGCACGGAACGCCTTTGTCTTTTTAGTGATCATCCTTCCCATGAGCTCTGTTGTGCTCATTCAAGTTGAGGAGGTCACACTTCAGATAACAGCAGGTCTAATCTTTGTGCCATGGATAGCATCACTTGGTATATTGTATCTGTCTTTGTTCTACTATTATCGAAAATAATGGGAGCTAAGCGATCTGTTTTGGATATTTCTCTAGTGAGTCCTTATCGGAAGATGGTTAACTGAAGATTCTATTAAGACAGTACAATGCGAATATCACGATGAGAGGCCATATAACAAGAATACTGAATGGCATTCGTACTATTTGTATAATAGGTAAGATGAATAGAAAGAAGATAGGAATGATAAAAATAGCCACGCATATCAAGCTTGGTTGAAGAATATCTCGATCAATCTCAATTACAGTCTTGTCAGAATTCAAGAAAACACAACACCCTCACTATACATTTGTGCACTCTTGTGATAGATATTTTGGTCCAATAGAAGAGATGTTAACAGATATCTGGTGTTGGTTGCTTTGGCATTCAGTATCTTCTTCTAGACAAAATAAGGGCAAGTGCTACAACTGCAAGAGTACCTCCGAGTGCAATAGCCATGGATATGTACAGGGTACCTTCATCCTGCCCATTCGTTGTAGTATCATTGCTAGGAGTACCGTAGACTAGAATAGCCGATGACTCGATATTTCCAGCCTTGTCACGTACAAAGACTCGATACGAAACAGTTGTGTTTTCACTCTGAGGTGGAATTGTTGTTGACCATACTGGTCCATTTTGAACCATCGTGATATTGGTCCAAGTGAGATTCCCATCTATCGAATATGAAAGTATAACCTCATCAACACCATCAACATCAATCACTCCTGCTTTAACAAGGACTGATTCGTTCTTTATTGGTTCTGAGGGGGTGAGCCTGAAGCCTATCCAGAGACCAGACTCACTGACTGATTCTGCTCTTGCAGGGTATCTGTCTACGCTTAGGGCATCGCCAGGAATGTGATAATCTCCTATTCCTCCATAATCATCCCAAAAGTTTCCTAGACTCACGCCATCATCCCAAACGTTGTTTTGGCCATCTTCCCATGCGTTGCCATCTGAGATTGTGGATCCATCCCCATTGGAACAAATCACATTGTAGTAGAAAGAGTTGCTAAGACTATACGTAGGAGGTACAAAGATGCCTATTCCTTTGTTCTCATAGACTATATTTCCAGCAACAATAGTATTGTTAGACTCAACAATGTCAATTCCCCAATGTTTGTTGTCATGGAAGTCGTTCAGAATGACCGAACAATGGTCAGACCAACACAAAGTAGCTCCAAAGCCAGAGGAATAGACTGTACAGTTTTCTATTACACAGTTTCTGCAGGAATAGAACGACACACTCTCTGCAGTATTATGAATGGTTCCATCCCGAACTGTCACATTGTAGCAATCAATCAGAAAGACCTGACCATAGTCGCTTGGACAGATGATAGAATCTGTGAGGTTAGTGAAGTATCCAATAGGTTTGTCATTGACTGTGTTATTGTAAAGCTGAATACTAGGTCTATGCAAGTAATTGAATTCGAGTCCACTGTCTATCATAGTGTTGTTGGATACAAGAGTATCAATTGCATCAAAGAAACTTAGATAATAATACCAATCACCGGTCTGACTCCCTTCGATTATGTTGTTACTCACTGTACATTCAACAGTATCTTGAAGATGAATATCTCCCAGAATGTCGTTGCTATCAACCAAGCAATGACGAACGTAGGTCAGCATAACTCCCACATGATTGTCAAAGAGCGTGTTATTGAATACCGAGCAGTTTTCCGGGTATTCTTTGTCATAGAGTCCACGTATTTCTACACCATGACAATTATCATATATTTGACTCTCTATCACTGAACAATTTGATGAAGATACAATGGTAATTGCAATCCATTTTTTTGAAACCACCAAGTTCTCAATCATTCCATGAGTGACATTTCCAAAAGTGACTCCCCGATTATACAGTTTATCCCAATGACTCACAGAAGACATCAAGCAGTCTTTAATGACAAAGAACACATCCGTGTTTGAGATGTTTATGCACTCTGTCCCGTCAGTGACTATGCTTAATCCCTCGATTAGGTATGGGTTGCTCTCGGAACCATTTCCCGGCCAGCCCTGAGTTTTAAAATCTAAATTCGAGTTGATTATGATCGGGGAGTGTGGTTCATACGATATGACTTTCTGATTTTGATACGAAATTGCATTGATTGTATCTGGAGTTGATAAATCATTACTCTTAGCTGTGGGTACTATAACTAATGCAAGTACCAAGATGACTAAGACCAACTGCCATCTCTTGAGCATAGCACGAAACCCCTCTATTGGACACGTGCTGATGTTTCATCTCACTTGTCCAGTTTGTTATGGACTCAAATGCTCATAATAATTCTGATTTACGAACTAGAGAAAAAGTGGTAGCAGATGGTGTTCTTCAGTGATGCTGCTGCCAGAAAAAGAAGAGGACCCACTGGTCTTAGCGTTTCACCGCCAATGGTCCCAATGGGTCATTGAATGCAAGCTCGAAGTCCTCTGCTCATTAAAGGGAGGTTGGGTTCCTTATTTAGCCCCTCTCCTGCGTAGAAGAGCTACTATGATCACAATAGCGATAGCTACGCCTAATCCACCAACGATGAGTAACATTGTTTCTAGAGGCATCTCTACTCCACCAGTTGGAGTTGTAGTAGGAGTCGTTGGTGTCGTCGTGGTGGGCACGACTTCGTTCACAGTCACTATCACGGTGTCTGTCACACTGTTTTCACCATGGTCAACAACCACAATTGTGTAGTTGTAGACGCCTGGTGAAAGACCATCAACGTCAATCGTGATTGCTGAACCATCCCAAGTTCCACTATCTTCTATAACACCATTCTTGTAGATTGTGAAGTTCTTCGGGTGTGAATCATTAGGAGTCCAGATAATCGCATTTCCAGTTTCACCTTCGTTATAATCAAAGTCAGCTGGATGGTCAATGGTTGGTGCAGTGCCATCCTGAACATATACCCACACCTGATCTATCGCTGAGTGACCTGTAGTGTCTGTGACGACAATAGTGTAGTTGTATGTACCAAAGGCCAGTCCATCAACGGACACTATGATTGATTCAGCACTCGAGTTCCATGCACCAGATCTGAGAACACTTCCTTCCATGTAGATGATATAGGAGCTTGGAAGTGGGTCACTAGGCAACCATGTGATAGAGTAGCCTACGTCACCTTCGTCATAATAGATGTCTGCAGGAGTATTGATTGTAGGTGACGTTGTGTCTTGGACATAGACCCAAACGACATCACGGGACCATTCTCCGTTGCTGTCCCACAGCTGTAGGGTATAGTTATGAGCGCCCAGAGAGAGTCCATCCAAGTCTACAACATAAGGCACGCCAATATACCAGTCACCTGAATCTATCGAAACCTCATCTTCGTACAATGTATAGCCATTTGGATTGTTCCCTGAAACATACCACGTTAGGTTGTTGTCCGTCGTTCCATATTCAATATAGATATCAGCTGGACTAGATATGAGTGGGGGTCTGTCAATTGGTGGGAACATGTTTGTGATAGCTGCTCCTTGCAAAATCCCTCCTTGGTCGATATAAACAAACAGGCCATTACATTGAAGAACAGTGACAGTCATGTTCATCATTCCAAGATCGATGGTCAGGTTGTAGGTAGCATATCCGTATAACTCACCAGTACTAGTCACATGCAAAATCTGATTCCATTCTATTAGACATGCAGGATCACCAATGTTTGCTGCAGGGAACGAGTTCTCATCTATAGATGTTGAATAAGGTAGAATCTCTGGAGCAGAAATACCAGAAACAAGCAGCAGATGCTTGTACAACCAGGTCTGCTCCACAGGATAACCCGGCCAGCCACCGGAGATATATCCGTTCAAAACATTGACTCTGAGCCAAGTAGCAATGTATGAGCTTGGCATCCCTAACTGTGTCTGGTTCAGGATCATTGAACAATTGATCTCTAATGGTGAGAGCCAGTTCAAGAAAGTGAAGTTGAATTTCATCTGTATATTATAGCCGGGATCGTGAAGGTCAATGAAGAAATAATCACCATAAGTTGGTCTAATCCGTGGAACGACGAGATAGGACTCGATTGTGACTGATTCATTCACTTGAACACCGTTGTACCAAGTACCCATCAATGTTATCGTATTGGTGCCGTTCTGAAACACTGGTACGAATATTGTAAGCTCTGGATAAGAATTGACTCCAATGACATGTGTAATCCATGCATCATTCACAAATACTGTGATGTTTTCTAGGTTCACAACATCTGATGCGGAATAGTTTACAAAGACAAGACCACCGCGGATTTGTTGATCAGTTGTTGGTGTGTATATTGTAATTCTATAGACAACAAGGATTTTCTCCTCTCTGTTGTTATAGATTAAAGACTCTCCACTAACAGGAGCGACATAGGATGTCAGATTCATTGTGCCAGATGTCGGCACTAGGATCTGCGAATGTATGAAAGCTGATTCACCAGGATCTAGGGAAACCACAAAGAGTGAGTCCTCCAGAGCACCATCAACCCAGAGCTCAAGAGTGAACCCACTCTCCGTCGATGAGCCTTGGTTGGTCACATAGGTATATACATCAACTAACGAACCCCCACCAGCTCCAGCAGGCGAATCGATAGATGAGCTAAGATCATGGAGTGGTAAGGTCAGCCAGTAATCAATGATGTTCTCAAACATGAGATGGTTATCTGTTCTATACAGATCCCATGTAAGAGCGGAAGCCACACAGAGGACCTTTGACTCTCCTATCTCTCTTGCTGCACCTATGATGTTCTGGTCATCTGAAGTACGAATAAGTTCTCGGAATGGATAGCTCAGAACAAAGGTATGGCTTTGTTCAAAATGCTGGAGTTGTGTCACACCAGTCATCAGGGGATGACCGGATTCAAAATTGGTGGTATTATCTGCTGGCGAGTCTATGTTTAAGGCAAAGGATATTCCAAGGTTTGCCATGAAGGCATGCAAGCCTTCGGGAAAACCCCAAGAAAAGGAAACAACCAGTTTACCGCCACCATTGACGAAATCTTCGAGAGCTGTGATTTCAGGCGCGGGCCAAGAGTCCCCACCATCACCAATGAAGATGACATCATATAGCGTCAGATTATCAATAGTGAGTGAGTCAGTTATTAGCCCAGTCAAGTATCCACGACTGGAATAAAGATCTCTAATGTCCCACATGGGATTCTCATAATGAGTTGTGATAAAGCCTGCTGCAGGAACAGTCCTGTCATAATAGAAAGTCACGGTATCAGAGCCTGAATGGCCCAATGGATCATATGCAACGACTGTGACATTGTACCATATCTGATTCTCAAGAACCAAGTAGATGTAATTATAGAAGTCAACCCGTTCATAGAATGAGTTGTTGATATAGACTTCGAAGTATTCAACCCAGCTTGTGAGGTCGCTATAGGTCCAGTTCACCTTGCCATCATTCAATGTGCCCAAATCTGAAGGATAGGCAATCGTGACAGTTGGGTCGTCGATATCAACGAGAACCTGAGTTCCAGTCGTGTAATTCATACCACCGGTTTCCATATAGACTTCAATCCAATTGCCTCCAGTGGGTAATCCTGTCATGAACATGAAGTCTAGGGGTGTGGTGGCATACCATACAAAGTTCAGGAACACATGATAGGCGACTATGGTTTCATTCGAGTGTCCTTCCCAAGTCAGATTGTAGTCTGTCGATGCAGACTGATCTTCTGAAGTAATGAAGAGCCACTTCTTTGGAGGGTCGAAACGAAGTGTGAGATCGTCTATCGGGAAAGGACTGACTGAAGGTTGTTCATAGTTACTCCAAATCGCTCCATGGTTGAGACCGATTGAGTATGGGAAACTGTAGGTGTTCTGAACCCAGTCATAATTGAAATCGATAGAGCCATTATCATAGAATATGACCTGAAACGTACCGATTAATTCGTAAGGGTAATACATACTATGCACATTATTGTACTCAATAACATAGCGACTGGGAGAAGTCATGGTCAGATTATATACACCAGGATTTCCAGATTGCCAGTCAAGTGGAGTCGCAAAGGGAGCCACTGCATACCAAGAGCTTTCGTCAGTTGAGCCAATCCCTACCCAAGGAGCACTAGGATAGGTGTTGTAGAACGACATCCACCCATGTCTTGACACATAGATCTTAGTGAAATTCTCGCCATAGAATGGAAACACAAAGGGGAGCGTAAGCATGACAGTTTCGCTCACGCTGAGGTCGTTCCATGTCCCGCCGGTGGCATCCTCCCAATTGTAGGGAAGTGTCATTGTGCTATAATCAAAATCGCCCGCTGTAGGGTCAGTGGCACTAGGAAAGAATTGGCTGTTTATATCTACAGGTTCTTTGGACTGTAGTTTACCAATGTTGTCATCTTCGACTTGCTGTCTGAAATCAATTGATTCTGGAGAATCAAGGTTCTCTGTTGCAAAGTCAGAAGGATTGCTTGTGCTTCTCGGAATAGCTGGAAGGCTACTCGCGAAGTTGCCCAATATGAATATGAATGCAAAGACTGACAATAACAAATAGAGCTTCTTCTTCATGAAGATCTCTCCCCTTAAAGCTAAATGTTGGAGGAACCCCGCGATTCTCCTCCAACAATAGTATAATCATACTTTGCTCTATTCGACTATAAATCTATTCAATAGATAGAAAGTTAGTATGATAATTTAGGAATCTAAATGCAGCATGGGTGATTGTTCGTTCATTTTGGAAAGACTACTTGGAACGACAATGTGTGCAAGAAGAAGTAGCAGCAACGAGCAATGTTACTGTGATGGTAAGATTAAACTCAGATGTCAGTGTTCATCATCAATTGATGTTTGATTCATCTTTGGTTGTTGCGTCAATTTGCGCGGGAGCAATAATAAGCTCACTCATTGTCGGTGTGTGTCTTAGATTCATATATGAAAACATAAAGTCACGCGTTGTTGCTAATGCAATCCTAATCATTCTAGGAGCGTTTGGAGTCTTCTTTACTATCTTTGGTTGGTCGTGGATGTTCTTTCAAGTTCCAAATCGAGAACAGTTTTTGCCCATATTTGGATTCTCGGTTCTTTATTCACTTGTTTTTGGGCTAGTTTTGACATCAGGACTGAATAAGACTGAATCGAAGAAGAGAAAATGGTAGCGGGTAGCTTTGCTGTAATGGGAAGATAAAACTCGGACCACAGCATGTGTCATATTCAGAAATGCAATTCTTTGATACAACCATTCCAATCATAGCAATACTCCTTGGATCTGTTATGTCAAGCTTGCTCCTTGCATTGCCATTATATCGCTATAAAGGTAAGATTTCGGAGTCATCATTCCTACTAAGATTAGCATTGTTGATTCTATTGGCCTTTGGAGTAGGAACTACTGTGTTTGTTTCTTTTGTATTCCCAGTCTATCTCATTTTTGCATTCATTTTTGTCCTACCATTCGCTGTTTGTTTTATACTTAGGAGTAGATAAGAAGAAGAATGGTAGCGGGTAATTTGGAAACTAATCTAGAAGTAGGTCAGTACAAAGAGTCGTAGCACACTTGTTCCCGGCATATGCAAATCTATTATTTGCAATTATGGACTCTGCGATTATGAGAAAAGGACTATTAGCTCCCTAAAATATATTCTAAAGATTAAAAGTGTCCACAATCCTATCGCTTTGGTTTTGGTCCAGTTTTTTGAACATATAGATGATATCATCAGGTTTTCATGATTCAACAAAGAATTTTGATTCAAACTTACCTTCTATAATCATAGTATAAAGAAGGTAAGATTATGTTCAAGTCATGTGTAGGTGGAAACCATGTGGGAGCCTTAGAGGGGAAGTTCTGTTCGAGTGATGTAGAACGGGTACCATTTGCTGAGCAGCTCTTACTCCATGCGGCAGGAATGTTGCAAGGACCTAAGGAAACCGCTGTGCTCGCTGACATTCTCGTGGCGCTTCGAGGTGTTGAAGCATAGGGGGGCTCATGATGGAGGGCGTGTCTGGTGAGGGAGTCAGACGGCGACGGAGAGAGTATAGTGAGGATGTTGAGGAAACCCGTGTTGAGGAAATGAGTGCTACTGAGGTGGCTCAGGAGAAGATCAAGACTCCTGAGGTGCAGGAAAAGGGTTCTGAGGTTGATGAAGCTGGCGAAGTTACAGCCATAGAGATAGTGAGGGATGCAATCGAGAAACTGAGGGAGCAAGAGGAGAAGGAGGGAGAGATATCCAGTAAGCTGGAGGAAGCTATTGAGGATCTAGAGAGGATAGAGAAGACCAACGAGTCCACCGAGAAGAGGCTCAGGGAGGCTTTGGATAGTATTGACGATAGTGAGGAGATGATAGATGAAAAGCTTGAATCAAGGTTCACTTCGATGGAAGAGATTGAGAAGGCTTACCAGCAACATGGGCATCTTGGTAAAGAGATGAATCTAGAAACCTGTGAGAAGTGTGAACAATATATCAGGGTTGTGAATGAAGACTCTCAGATTTCAGACGGTAAGATTGCTGACAGAGAAGGTCTTGGAGAACAGATAATCAAAAAATGGAGAGAAGGGGAAACATTTGGTCCGACCTCGTATCTTCGCGAGATGGAAAACTCACGTCTGGAGCATGAAACCAATGTGACTGATGAGGCTCTTGAGCATCGGATAGACCCAAAAGATGTACAAGAAATCACCGCAAAGGTCCTAGAACAGGAGGATAGGTCTGTCAAAGAACTGACCGATGTTGTTGAGCAGTTGCATAAAGGAATTGGCAGTCCAGAGTTGAATAGTGTGCACTATGCTGAGCTTTATGAAACTGATAAACCTCTTGTGGATGACAGACTCCGGGACTTGGCAAGGGAGATATGTGCCAATCGCGAGGATATCGAAAGTGACCTGAACAAGCGTCTGGGACTAGTGAAAGTGGAATATCAAGAACTGAGGGTTGCAGTCACGGACAATCGGTTGTACTACTGGCATGTTGACACCAGTCCAGATAAGTGGTTGAATGTGCTAGCCGACCAGAAGTTCTACATGTCGAAAGAGGATAAGCTACGAGTGATCGATGAAACCGTCAGACATCTCCATGTGAGAGGTGGTGGACAGACCTCTGAATATTATCTCAATGATTTGTTAGGTCAGTTGACCAGACTTGAAAATCCTGCTGCTAACAGAATTTGTAGGTATTGGGAAAGACACTATTTTGACGGGGAAACATTGCATTTTGTAGCCGATGTTCGTCAAAAACCTGATGAATTCAAACATGTTACCAAACACATGGGCATTAGCCATAGGGGTCGTGTAGAGAATCTCAAATGGCCTGAAATTCGTGAATTTAGAATGAAGACTTGTGCGATTATCGATAGCGACGGAACATTATCTCCTAAAGGGCAGTTAAGATACTTTGAAAAAAATGATGCTCGAAGACACCTTGCAGTTAAGGTATTCCAAGAATTTGGTGATTTTAAGGTCAAAGAATATCGAGGGGCAAGAGGGGAGAATAAGACAGTTAGAGTTGAACTCCCAATGGTGTTTGGTACAATGATGAAATTTTGGGGAATTCCAGAAGGAGATAAGGCAATCCACAACAAGGGATTGCATGAGTCCGTAATTAATGAAACACTCCATATCAAAATACATTATCCAAGAGAAATGGTTCCGGAAGATGGAAGTATTAGTGGTAACAGAGTAAGTGTAACTCGTCACAATGTACTTCATGCAGGAAAAAAAGAGGAGGTATATAGGAATAAATTCGGCATTGAACCCTTGGTGAATCAAGCCCACATAGATTTTGTAAGAGAACATGGGGACCCTCAAAGAGCACAGTTACGCTATAACGAGGGAGAAATTATTCGCTTATATCGTTCAAAAATGGTTGAAATAGCCAAAAAAGGAGATGAGGGGATTTCATATATTGCAAAAGACTTCATGCGAATAATTAGCGAGAACGAGAACAAGCTACTCAACGATGAAGTGAAACATATATTGGAACCACTTGGTATTGAG
>Ga0209427_10008485_pt1 | contig 11562 bp, 10 predicted proteins | sample DeeMarSWOR136_30_FD_187465 | JGI IMG/M metagenome (GOLD analysis project Ga0209427, IMG submission 187465) | Marine sediment microbial communities from White Oak River estuary, North Carolina - WOR-1-36_30 (SPAdes) (version 2) | ecosystem: Environmental > Aquatic > Marine > Intertidal zone >... | reverse complement strand
TTGCCTCAATTATCAATAAATTAATAAAAACCAAACAACTTATCAGTATTTTTGAAGATCAACCCGTCAAGGTTAGAATTAGTAGAGAAGATTATGATTTTTATTCTAACTTAGCAAGAGAGGTGAAATTTGCACCTATTGATGAACCAGGGTTAAAATGCTTTTTCTGTAAAGAAGAAATATGCCCTGTCTGTACAAATATTAACGATACTCTCTTACTCTGTCCTCAATGTAAGACTAATTTTCATAACTGTTGTGTCACGAATTATACAATTCAGCATAACATAGGAATTCCACATATATTCCGATGTCCTAAATGTGATATTTTATTAAAAATTCAACAAGATGATATTGTTTCTCCTGAAGATTTTATAAGTAATTCTGCAGAAGAATACCTTGAACATACGACCGTTCAGTATAGTGAAGAGCTAATAGCAGCACAAGAAATGAAATCTAAGATTCCAATTAATAATCTTTACAAGAAAAAACCTTCAAATACTGGAAAATCTTTATCGCCACAACCTAAAGTAGTAAGAATAGGAGGATTTTTTGGTAAGTCTTATACTGTACGAAAGGAAGGTGATAAAATTGTTTACCAACGTGTGTCTAAAACATCCTCCGAACCTGATAGTAAGATTAGTAGAGAAGCTTCCTCTAAAAAAACAGAAATATCTTTAGAAAAAGTAACAAATAAAATATCTTATTGGAAACCTCCTAAAATAGAGGAAGATGTAAAAATGAATCCAGAAAAATACATTTGTCCTCAATGTGGGACCCAAATAACAGTTAATGAAAAAAAGGAAAAGTCATGCCCGTTTTGTGGCCACATTTTCGAAGAATAATTTTCGTATCTTGTTTTATTTGAAATCTTTTTTAAGATTCTAATATCAAAATTAGGAAATATCAATAAAAATAAATAAAAATTCTGTTATAATTTTTATATAATTTTATAGAATTTTTTAACTTAATTTTTACTATGTTTTGATGGGAATGTTTAGAAAAATTTCAATTAATTCAGAGGAATTCATATTTTATATTGATCTCATTTCGGAATTCTTGAAGAAAAAAATTCTTGCTAAGGGGATTAACACATTCATTAAAGATAAAGAAAAATTCAACAGTTTAAGCTCTTATGGAGTAGTAATGTTTCAAGAAAAAGGGGCCCCCATAACGGTATATGATGAAAAAAATGGAGATATAATACTTAATATTGTTAATGATCACTGGGAGAATCGGGAAAGAAAACAAAGTTTTTTAGAAAATGGATTATTTGAGATTTTATCTTACGTTTTTAGAAAAAGTCAAAAAGCTAGAAAAAATTATAGAGTAATTATTATTTCTGATACTCCAAGTTCTTTATCAGAAGAATATCATTCCGCTTTATATGATTTAATAATAAAAGCAAGAAGATTTGATACATTTATTGATGTGATACGAGTTGGAGATCAAAAATTTTACGATGATGATGTAAAATTAAAGGTTATCTCCTCTGAAACTCATAGTGGAGTTTTTTATTGTAATGATACGAAATTATTTCCTAATATTTTGAGTTCTCTTGTTCAAAGTAAAACGGAATTAACAATTATGCAACCTGATGAAGATGATCAGCTCTTAGAAGAAGATAAAGCATTTTATGAAAAATTAGCTGTCGATTTGATATCTTTAGATTCAGAAGAAAAAGAACTTTGCGATATATGTGAACAAGAATTATGTCCGATATGTGGTGCTTACTCAGATGAGATCCATAAATGTTTTAATTGTAATGCGAAATATCATTCTTGTTGTGCAGCAGAATATTCCTTAGCAAAAAATATAGGCTTTAAACATTTGTTCAGATGTGTTCAATGTGATACTTTATTAAAACTGGACGAAGATTTTGTAATGCTCCTTTATGAAGAAAAACATAGAGAAACATATGAAGAAATTATAGAAGACATCGAAACTATTGAAAAACATCTAGAGGAAGAATATTATCCTGAAGAGAACGTAGAAACTAATTATTATGAAGATACCTATGAGCAAGAAAATTATATTGGCGAAGAGGGCATAAATCCTGAAAGTATGGATACTTCTTCAGAAAAATTCTTCACTAAAAAAGTAAGAATTGGTGGTTTTTTCGGTAAAGAAGTAACTATAAAAACAAAAGCTCCGCAAAATGAAATTGGACAACCTTTGACAGGAACTGTTGTAAGTATTCCCGAAGATACAATACAGGCTCAAGAGCGGATTTCTATAACTTCTTTAAAACCACCAAAAAAGAAGACAATTCTTTTATGTAAGATCTGTGGAACTACTTTAAGAAATACTCAAATCTGTCCTAATTGTGGAGCAAAGGTTGATTAGTTACACACTAATATTTTTAAAAAATTCAATAAGACTTTCTAATTCTGGAGGACATCCTTCAACAAAATAATCAATTGGGATAATCTCTGCTAGATCGTCTTTATAAATTGTTAGATTTTTTAATTCATTATTATTTAGGTTAAAAAGTTTCTGCAATTCACTGCCACAATTTCCAAAAGAGATAGTTTGGCTGTGTTTTGGCATCTCTTTCCAAAATTGAATCAATGAATTCATTTGGGTTCTTAATAAACAACCAACAATAATTAGTATATCACATTCTCTAGGATCATCTGTATAGGTTAGATTTAAACCATAATCTGAAATATTCCCAACAAATCTGGTTATTATTAAACCACATTTTTGACATTCACCAATATTCTGAATGTGAATCTTTATAGAGGTGCTTTTCATGGTTTCATTTTCTAACTTTTTATGATTAATATTTTTTGAATTAGATATTTGTTATTTAATATATTATTATTTACTATCTTTATCATTATTTTATTATCTTCGAATAATGGTTTAAATTTCGAGATCATCAACAAAAACTATTCCAGAGATTAAATTTTCCTCTCTAGCTACGAACTTCTTATTTTTCTTTATACAATAGGTTTTTATTAATTTTAAGATTTTATTTATATTTTCTGAAGTGAAATCTAAGATACTAAAATTGAATAGTTCTTTAGAAGTTTTGTTCGTGAACTCTAGTTGATAAACTTTAAATGGTTTTATATCGAAATTTTTTAAGGTAATCTCTAACTTTTGAAAATCTGACCATTGTATATAAAACCGATGAATAGTAGGCATTAAAAACTCAATTCCATACTCTGAAATTGAAAATTTCCTAAAAATCCCCTGGGACTTAGATTGAAACCATAAATATATCAAAACTATTGAGATTGTTATAAAACTAATAAAAAATCCAGTTAAAGATTTTGGAAACATCAAAAACAAAATAAATCCCATTGTCGAAAAGATAATTACTATGATAAAGCAAATTAAATTTGAGAAATAGGATATTTTTGAATTTTTGGTTGAACTATCAATAATTTCAATCTTATTCTTATCATCATCCATTATCATGTAATAATCAAAAAAACTTTAAATATAATATGAATTTTAAAAAGTTTTTCAGAAGGATAGGACACCTATAAGGTTAATTCGTAACTTTTTTAAATCTAATAAACTATTAAATGATTTGAAAAATATTTTAATTCTATAAAATAATAAATGTTAATGTAATTCATATAATGGAATCCACTCCCGAAGAAGTTTTTAGATCTTATGAAATTAAGGATTTAAGTAAAAAGTCGGCAGTAGAGATGTTAATTTCTTTTGTAGAATCTAGTGATGATGATTTACTGCGAGTGAATTCAATTAAATTAATTAGTAAATTAGATCCAAAAAATCAAAATTTGTATGGTTTTTTCGAAAACTTATTCATTTCTGATTTAAATGAATCCGTCAGGATTGCGGCTTTTAAAGCTATTAAAAAAAATTTTTATTTAAAAGCTTTAGCACCAGTAAAATATGCAATACAACATGAGAATGGTTCATTTCTATTAACCTTAGTAAACTTTCTATCGAATACTCATCCATTTATTTGTAAAAACCTATTAAAAACAAAGATTAAAAAATTGTACAAGAACAATCAGGACTTTCTTGAATTGGAAAAAAATCCCAAAAACTTTAATAATTTATCACTCAGAAAGTTAAAAATGCTCCTTTTTAATTATATTTTAAATACCTCCTTGGATTCTCTCTATTTTCATCGTCATAGTATCCCTATAGCATTAGATTTCTATGGAATCGATTAATTTAAACATTTAGTCTTTAAATAATTAGGAGATAAATCAAAGTTATATTTCGTTTATTTCAAATAATATTAATTTTATATTGCTTTCTTCGATCTAATAGTATTAAGAAAGATTAATTTTAAATATTACAAATTTTTGATGATTTAAGTGTTTATTACGCAAGAATTAGAGATTTACAATAAAAATAGACCTAAATCGAAAGTACTTTGGCAAAAAGCATTAAAAACTCTACCAGGAGGGGTTTCTCATACAATTCGTACTTTTGGTTTATCACTACTAGGAACTTTTCCTGTATTCATCAAATCTGGCAATGGTCAATATCTAAAAGATGTTGATGATAATATGTATCTAGATTGCTGGAATGGTCATTTTGCTATGATTTTAGGACATAATCACATTAGAGTCCGAGAAGCAATCCAAGAACGTTTAATGAATGGTTGGCATTTTGGAACGAATACTAATAATCAAATTGAATTAGCGAGTACCTTAATTCAAAATAATCCTGGAATAAAGAAACTTAGATTTTGCTCTAGTGGAACAGAAGCTACCATGTATGCTATACGTTTAGCTAGGGCATTCACTAAAAGGAGACTTGTTGCTAAAGCGAAACTAGGATGGCATGGTGCTAATGATACTTTATTTTACGATGTAGGGGGGTTGATCGGAGTAAACTCTCCCCCAGGCCTCCCGAGTAAAGAGGAGGCGGGAGTGATTACCTTCGACGTAAATGATGAAAATACTTTTGAATTAATTAAAAAAAATGCTAAAAACTTAGCGGCTGTAATAGTTGAACCTGTTATTGGTGGGGGTGGGGGATTTCCATTAGATCATGAATATTTGAAAAGATTACGAGAAGAAACTGAAAAAAATGGTATTTTACTCATTTTTGATGAAATTATAACAGGATATCGGTTTAATTACGGCTTATTCCAAAATGATTTAAAAATATTACCTGACATAACAACAATGGGTAAAATTCTAGGTGGTGGATTACCTTTGGGTGTCGTTGGAGGAAGAGAAGAAATTATTAATACATCAAGTTATCAAATGGAAAATCCAGTTATAATAGGAGGGGGCACATTTTCGGGGCATCCTCTTAGTATGACAGCTGGGTTAAAAACTTTGGAGATTCTAAAAGATTCTGGGCAAGATTATCATCGAATAAATCAAGAGGGAGATAAATTATTAAATAATCTTAATAGATTTTTTTGTGATTTAAAGTTCCCGATAGTAGCCACTGGATATAAATCTATAGTAATGCTTCATGTTTTAAGCGAATGGATTGAAAGTCCTTCAATTCATGAAATAATAAAATATACTGATAAAAAACGAGAAGCATTACTTCATTTAGCACTCTTCAATCGTAATATATTAGGTTTACATGGACTAGGATCCATTTCTATGGCTTTTAATCATGAAAATATTATTAAACTACAAAATACAGTAGAAGAAATTGCTGAACAAATTTCTAAATCTCCAATTGATATATAAAATTCGAGTGGGTAAAGCATAAATTAGTATAGATTAGAGATGTAAATATAAATGAGTGAAAAATACAGCGTAATCCAAGTCGGTTTGGGACCAATGGGAAAAATTGTTGCGAAACTTTTTCTCAAACGTAAAAATATTCATCTTAGAAGTGTGGTGGATATAGATCCTAACTTAAGGGAAAAAAAATTAAATTCTATTCTTAACATTGAGGAGGGTTCAAAAATTTCCGTTGAACCTGAATTAGAAATAGCTCTTTCTAAATATAAAGCAGATGTAGTTTTTATTGCCACCTCTTCATCTTTAGGAAAAGTAGCTCCGTTAATACAACAAGCAATTAAGTCCGGAAGCAATGTGGTCTCATTATGTGAGGAACTTTCCTATCCCTTTCAAAATTATCCTAAATTATCTGGAGAACTTGATGCTTTAGCAAAATCTAAAAATGTTTCAGTAGTTGGAACTGGAATAAACCCGGGTTATCTTATGGATTTGTTACCAATTGTTATCACAGCACCTTGCCAGAGAGTGGAATATATTAAAGTGACGAGAATGATAAATTCAGCAAAAAGAAGAGAACCTTTCCAACGAAAAATAGGAACAGGTTTAACTCCTCAAGAGTTTCATGAAAAACTAAATAAAAAAGTAATTACTGGACATGTAGGTCTAATTCAATCTATTCAAATGATTGATGAGGCTCTCGGTTTCAAATGCGATAAAATAAAAGAATATCCATCAAAAGAGATCATCTCAGAAAAGGATTTTACTTCGTCTTATGGAGAATTTGTTCCAAAAGGTTACGTATGTGGTCTACAGAGTAAAGCATTAGCTAAAAAAGATGGAAAAGAAAGAATTTTTTTAGAGTTTATAGCTTATGCCGATAATCCTGAAGAATATGATAGTATTATTATTGAAGGAATTCCGCGTATATATCAAAAAATTATTGGCGGGGTACATGGTGATTTAGGGACTGCCGCGATAGTAGTTAACTTAATCCCAAAAGTGGTGAATGCTAGATCAGGGCTTTTAACAATGAAGGATCTTCCTGTCCCTTGTTATACAGAGAATATATTGAAACATTATTAACACATTAGATATTATAGATTAAAAGAAATTATTATGAATAATCTTTTTTTTAATGCTACTTTAAAAAAAATGTCTATCTTATTATTAACATAATGAAAGGAAATGATATTATAAATGACTGATAAGGAAGAAATAGACATTTACAGAATAAAAGAACTTGAGAGCACAAACTTAGCACCAGATGATATTAGAGATTTGGTTATCCAAACAAAAAAACAAGTAGAAAGAGACAACGATATTATAGCTGAAAAAATTCATCAAGACTTATTGAAAAATAATATCAAGTCTTTTGATATTGTTGGAGCTATAGGTGCGGGTAAAACTGCTATTCTAGAACACATAGTAGAAAAGTTATCTTCAAGATACAAAGTCTTAGTGGTATGTGGTGATATAACAACGAGAGTTGATGCTAATCGTATTGAAAAACATAACGCGGAGACCATTCAAATAAATACAGGACGTGAATGTGCATTAAATGCCTACCATATTCATCAAATTATTAAAAATAAAAATTTACAGAATTATAATATAATTTTTATAGAAAATGTTGGGAATCTCATTTGTCCTTCTGAATTTATTTTAGGAACTGATAAAAGAATCACTATTGTATCAATTACTGAAGGAGAATGGGTTATTGAAAAACATCCAATGCTTTTTAAAATGTCAAACATCGCAGTTATTAATAAAATCGACCTTTTAGAACGATTAGGAACGGATTTAGATAAAATGATAAATGACGCAAGAGAAATAAATCCAAACATAGAAGTTGTTACAACGAGTGCTAAAACAGGAGAAAATATCGATAAACTAATGAATTTGATGGGGCTATGAAATTTCTACTTTATTAATGAATGAAGTGCTAAAAATAAAAATATGGTTTTTGTTATGAAAAGAAATCTTGAAAAAATTAAAGAAATAATTTCAAATCCACATGAAATTAAAAAAACGAATATGCCAAATTTATTAAAGAATTTTTTTGATAAATATATTAAAATCAGTCATATAGAAAAATATATTGGAGACTATCCCACCTTTATAGAACCAGTATATTTAGAAGAAAACATTAAAATAGGAGATGACGTACTTTTAGGGCCAAATGTATATATAGGAGCAAACTCCGAGATTGGAGATTATGTTGAAATTTCTAATACCATAATTTTTGAAGATGTGATAATAGGAGATAATTTTAATTTAGAAAATTGCATCATCGCCAATAATACTCAGCTTTCCTTTTCAAATTATAGAATTAAAGATTGTATTTTGAGAGGATTAGCTAATTCCGAGAGGGAATTAGAAAAATTCGAATTTTAATTTAAATACAACTCTTAGTTATTGTAATACACAGGTTTATGTCATGAAATTTAAAGATAAATATCTTCAAAGTAACTTAAAAAGATGGAATGAGCTAGTTGAAATTAATGCTAAATCAAAATCGTATGACTTAGAAGGATTTAAAGAAGGAAAAACTTCATTGTTTCCTATTGAATTAGAAGAATTAGGAGATATTGAATGTAAAACTCTATTACATTTACAATGCCATTTTGGAATGGATACTCTCTCTTGGGCACGCAAGGGAGCCCAAGTTGTAGGGATTGACTTTTCAACTAAAGCAATTAATTTAGCTAGACAATTAAGCAAAGAATTAAACATACCTGCCAAATTCATCGAATCAAACATATATGATATTCCTAAATTTATCCACGAAAAATTTGATATAGTGTTCACTTCATATGGGGCTATTTGTTGGCTACCTGATTTATATAGATGGGCAGAAATTATTGATTATTGTTTAAAACCAGGGGGAATATTTTATATTATTGATAATCACCCATTTGGAAACCTAATTGATGAGCATTATATTGAAACTTTCCAAGTTGGTTATAATTATTTTAATAAAGGTGAACCTTATCGATTTGATGATGATTTTACTTACGTGGACTCTAATATTAAATTGCAAAATAAAACTTCTTACGATTGGTTTCATTCAATGGGAGATATTCTTAATTCATTATTAAGGGTAAAATTAGAGATTGAATTCTTGCATGAATTTCCATTTAGCTTTTTTCAAATTCATCCCGATATGAAACAAAGAGAGGATAAATATTGGGAATTTCAAACCTTTAAATTCTCTATACCAATGATTTTTTCTCTAAAAGCACATAAAGGATTATAAGTGCCGAATCTCTAATATAAAATACAAACTCTATAAAAGATGTGTCTTCTTTTATTTCTCTCTTTAACTTCTTCAGAAAAATCTAAGATTTCATCGATCTTTATGTCGATATGGGAATGAAGTGGGAAGATTTCACAGAAACCTTTATCAATTCAAATAAATTAATTCATTTAAATAAAAATCTTATGTGAAACTGAGAATGAATGGTCCAGTAGAGCCTTTTAAGATTAAAGTCGTTGAACCTGTTAATTTACCATCTGAAGAAAGAAGAAAAGAAGCAATTAGAGAAGCAGGGTTTAATACATTCTTACTTTTATCTGAAGATGTGTTTATTGATTTATTAACTGATTCTGGCACTTCCGCTATGTCTGATAATCAATGGGCGGGTATGATGCTTGGAGATGAAGCATATGCTGGTAGTAAAAATTTTTATAATCTAGAAAAAGCAGTCCAAGAAGTACTTGGTTATAAATATATGGTCCCTACTCATCAAGGTCGAGGTGCTGAGCATCTTATGTATAGCCACCTTGTAAAACCAGGGCATCTTGTTCCAAGGAATATGTACTTTACCACCTCCAAATTACATGTAGAACTTCCGGGAGGAAAAATGGTTGATGTAATCATCGATGAAGCACATGATCCAGAAAATCTGCATCCATTCAAAGGCAATGTAGATTTTAAAAAACTGCAAAAATATATTGATGAATATGGAATAGATAAGATTGCTTTTGTAAACGTAGAAATGGATGTCAATATGGCTGGTGGTCAGCCCATTTCCATGCAAAACTTAAGAGAATTAAGAGAATTCTGCAATGATTACAAGTTAAAGATTATTTATGATGCAACACGCTCCAGTGAAAATGCTTATTTTATCAGAGAACGAGAGAAAGGTTATGAAGATACCCCCATCATCAATATATTAAATGAAATGATGAGTTATTCTGACGGCTGTATTTATAGTTCTAAGAAAGATTGTTTAGTAAATATTGGCGGCTTCCTCGCAACTAATGATAAAGAAATCTTTGAGAGTACCCGAAATATGGTGGTAGTCTATGAGGGGCTCCACACATATGGAGGTATGGCGGGACGAGACATGGAGGCCGTTGCAAGGGGATTAAGGGAAGGAACTCAGTATGAATATTTAAAATATCGAGTTAATCAAGTGCGCTATCTAGGAGAATTATTAATGAAAGCTAACGTTCCTATAGTGAAACCTATAGGTGGTCATGCTGTTTTTTTAAATGCACTTAAGTTCCTACCTCATCTTTCACGAGAACAATGGCCTGCTCAAACACTTGCAGCAGCAATTTATGAAGATTCTGCGGTAAGAACAATGGAGAGAGGTGCAATTTCTAAGGGTAGAGATAAAGAAACTGGGCAGAATGTATTTCCTAAATTAGAGTTAGTCCGACTTACCATTCCAAGAAGAGTGTATACTAATTCTCATATGGAATATACCGCAAATTCTATAGTAAATCTTTATAACAAGCGTGATACTATTCCAGGGTTAAAAATGATTTATGAACCACAATATTTACGATTTTTTCAAGCAAGATTTGAGCAAGTTCCTCTTTAAAATGAATACTCGCTTAAATAATTCCCACTCATTTTAAACTATTTTAAAATATAAGAATAAAAAAGTATAACTTTTATTTTATTAAGTAACTGTATTTATCGGAAAGTAAAGTACAATTGATAATAACGCAGCTACCGGAAATGTAAGAATCCAAATTAAAACTATTTTCCATAAACCCTTACTCATTGGAGCATGTCTTGCTTTTGATAAACCAACTAAAGATGCTACTAACATATGAGAGCCAGATAAAGGAATCCCTAATACCGTTCCAAAAAATAAAATGATTGCTGTTGGGATTTCACTAGCAAAAGCAGTGCTAGGGTGTAGTTCTGTTATCGTCCCTACATTCTTTATTACTCCCCGCCCAAGAATTGTAATACCACTAGCTAAACTAAGACCAGTGACAAATAGAAGTATATTTGTATCGAAACCTACTCCAACTCCCACGACAATCCCCACAGCGTTTGAACAATCATTTCCAGCTCTTGAAAAAGCTGTCCAACAAATTACCACCAGCAAGATATAAGTAAAATATTTTTCCGTTTTCACGAAACTTCTAAAACCTGACAATTTATTTATAATAGTTTTATGGATCAACTTATAAGTAATAAACGTTATAACATATCCTATAACAGGAGATAACAACCACCATATGCTCATTTCTAATATGGTTAGCCAGTTTACTCCTAAACCTCCACCTAGTAAAAATCCTATTCCCATAATTGAGCCGATAGTTGCATGCGTTGTAGAAATAGGTAGACCAAAAGCAGATGAAATTATAAGCCATATAGCTGTAGAGATTAAAATGGTTAGGACAATTGGATTAGTTACTTCAAACGCTAATAAATCTTTCCCAACTGTTTCACTTACAGCATTTCCTAATAACAATGCTCCTAAAATTGCAAAAATTGTGGCTAAAATTAGCAATTCTTTCATCGTTAATGCTTTAGAACCGTATAACGTAGCCATGGTTTCATCATTGGCTCCTATCCCAAAACTGATAACAATTGAGATTATTAAAAAAATTATTAAAATATTTATAACAGCCATTTTAAATTCATACCTATAATTTTTATCGGCTT
>Ga0209427_10008483_pt1 | contig 11563 bp, 7 predicted proteins | sample DeeMarSWOR136_30_FD_187465 | JGI IMG/M metagenome (GOLD analysis project Ga0209427, IMG submission 187465) | Marine sediment microbial communities from White Oak River estuary, North Carolina - WOR-1-36_30 (SPAdes) (version 2) | ecosystem: Environmental > Aquatic > Marine > Intertidal zone >... | reverse complement strand
TAACAGTTGATCATCTGGAGAACAACATGCTCCGTGTGATGGTTCCCGACCCTGGCGCCATCAGCAGATTCCTCGGCCGTTTCTTCTCCGCCGGTATTCATGTTGAAGAGGTCTCGATCAAAGAGCCCAGCCTGGAGAGTGTTTTCATAAAGCTGACCGGCCGTGAATTGAGGGATTGAGAAAGGTCAGAGACGGTGAGACAGGTATTCCACTTGTTTGCGAACGATCTTCGGCGAAGGTTACGAAGTCCTCTCGCTGTCGTTTTAATGATGTGCATCCCAATCGTTATCACGCTGATCATCGGACTTGTTTTCGGAAGGTCGGGCACCGTAGAGCTTCCGCGCATAAAGGTGCTTCTCGTGGATAACGATAACGGAGTGTTCGCGAACTTCCTGAGGCAGGGTATGCAACAGGAGGAACTTGCCGAGATGGTCGACATCGTCGTTGTTGACAAGGATGAGGGTATGGATTTGATCGAGAAGGGGAAGGCTTCGGCCCTGATCGAGATCCCTCAGGGATTCACCGAGAGTATTGTGGATCAAAAGCCCACGGAACTGAAAGTGATAAAGAATCCATCCGAAACATTTCTACCCGTCATTGTCGAGGAGATGGTTGAAGCGATGGCTTTGTTGATCGATGGTAGCGGCCGTGTCTTTACAGAACCGATCCAGCAGGTGCAATCGCTCCTTGAGGGCAACCGTTGGCCGTCTGGAGACGACGTTCAGGAACTGCTCGATAACTCAAGGGACAAACTACTACTGGTCGAAGGGTATGTGACCGACTCACTGGTGTCCTTGAAGGTAGAAGATGCACCGGCACAGGAGTCCGAGGACAGCGGTTTCAATATATTTGCGTTTGTCATGCCGGGAAGTCTTTTGATCGGACTTCTCTTTATCAGTGAATTGATGCTGCGGGATATCATCCGGGAGAAGGAATCTGGCACACTTGCTCGCCTCTTTTCAGGGCCGGTAGAGGTGGGGCATGTCGTTTCGGGCAAGATCCTTTCAGCGTTTGCGATAACGGCCATCTCTTGCATGATGCTCTTGATTATCGGCAGGGTGGGCTTCGGGATCGACCTCGGCAGGCCCTTTCCCCTCATCGTTCACCTCGTCGCCACGATTTTCATGTGCACGGGGATCATCACCCTTTTCTATGGGTTCATCAGGTCTGAACGGGCAGCTGATGCGATCCTACCTGTGGTTATTATTGTGATGGCTCTATTGGGTGGCAGCATGATTCCGTACGAGCAGATGAACGAAGCGATGCAGCAGGTTGGTCGTTTTTCACCTGTATTCTGGGCGGTTGACGGATTTAAGAAGATTTTCATCGAAGGCGCGGGTTTCAGGGAGGTTTCGCTTCATAGCGTTATTCTCTACAGCTTAGGGATCCTGACTGTGGTACCCGGCGCGGCGATGCTCAGAGGCAGGTTCAGGAGGGGAGGTTGATCGTTCAGTGAACATACGATCTCTCTCGATCCTCTTTCGAATCTCTTGGTATGACTTCAAACTGACCTTTCGGGAACGAAGTGTAATAATATGGATCTTTGTGATGCCGCTTGCCTTTATGTTCGTCTTCGGATCATTTCGCGGATCGTCCGGCTCAGCACCAAGGGCCAGGCTCACGGTGGAAAACAGGGACTCAGGTTTTCTCTCCACAGAGTTACTCCAGGCCCTGCGGGATGAAAATTTACATCTCGTCGATAGCCTTCCCGAGGGAGAGGAGGCGGTCAGAACCCTCATCATCCCACTGGATTTTACGAGGATGGTACTCAACAGGGAACGGGTGACGTTGGTATTGTGGAGGGATGAGGGTGCCAATCTGAGTGCCAGTGAAGCGATCTCGATGTCGATTGTAAAGGGTATCATGAGGATTGTACCGTGCCTGATCGAGCTTGAAACGAAGGCTCTGGAGCAGGGCGGTGAGCATTTTTCAATTGCCGGTGATACGATATCGGGAAGCCTCTGGAGCCTGATAGGTGGACACACGGCGGGACTCGATTCCCTCCACGTCGCATTCGATTCTCTTCAGGCCAGGGAGCGGATCGTGTCGGTGAGTACAACAGTAGCTGGCAATGGGAGAGATATCCCAACTGGTTTTCAGGGTTCGGTGCCTGGAAGCCTGGTGATGTTCGTCCTCATGTCAATGGCTTTCGGCGGAATGGCGATTACAATCGAGAGGGAGAGCGGGGTATTACGGAGGTTGGGTGTGACTCCGGCCCGTGCGGTCGATGTTGTCATGGGAAAGCTTCTGGGGAGGATGTGGGTGGCCTGTATCCAGATCCTCTTCCTCCTGGCAGCGGGGAAGTTTCTCTTCCGTATCTCTTTGGGTAGCAGTTACTTAGCACTTGTCCTCCTCATGGTCGCTTTTGCTTTCTGTACGGGTGGATATTCGATACTGTTCGGGTCCCTGTTCAAGAACCCTGAGCAGGTTGCTGGAGTCGCCGTCATAGCCACCTTGATCATGTCGGCCCTCGGCGGCTGCTGGTGGCCCTTGGAGGTCGTGTCCAGACCGTTCCAGATTCTGGCGTTTGTATTCCCGACCGGTTGGGCAATGAACGGCCTACACAAGATTCTCTCATTCGGTCTCGGGACCGAAGCAGTAATTCCCCACATCATGGTGCTGGCAGCCTTCGGTGCGGCGTTTCTTCTCGGTGCATCCAAGAAGCTCAAGTGGACCGCGTGAGATGAGCCCGATTGCATTCAGTTCGCTGCTCATGTCCATGAAAAGGTTTACCCATCCGAGGGCAAGAATGCTTCTCCACCTGAGGTCTTCTTCGGTTCTCTTCACGAAAGGTCGCTCTGGCCTCGTTTCCATAAACCAACACTCGGGAATGGCGGTTCCTTGATGTATTGCCCTCATACCTCCGGTTTATTATCCTACAATACGTATCTTCCTGAAATGATTTAAAAACCTGTCTTGTTTTATGTGAGTTTTTCGTTCATGATATAGAATATTCTTGGAGTAACAGTGGTATCATTACATGCTGCGAGTGATTCAACGGTTGCCTTAGATCTTTTCAGGGGGTTTCCATGAAAGCTCTAGACCCTAAGAGGTATGAAGGTAAGAAACGCACCATAGATGAGGTCGTGAGACTCATCAAGCCGGGAAGCCGGATTTTTATCGGCTCGGGGGCGGCAGAACCGCAAACCCTGATAAAGGTATTGATTGAGAAGGGGAAGTATATCGATGATCACGAGACAATTAACCTCATCGTGTTCGGGACATCCCCCTACGCCGAGTCGGTGCTGAGCAGGCCCTTCCACCAGAATGCATTCTTCGTCGGCCCAAACATCAGAGATGCCGTAAACGAGGGGAGAGCCGAATACACCCCCATCTTTCTCTCAGAACTCCCGGCCCTGATTCGATCAGGCCGTTTGAAGATAGATGTCGCTCTCATCCAGGTAGCTCCTCCCGACTGTTACGGTCTCTGCTCGTTCGGGGTTTCCGTTGGTGTTACGAAGGCGGGAGTCAGCAGTGCCTCGATCGTTATCGCGGAGGTCAATAAGCAGATGCCCCGAACACTCGGCGATTGCTTCATGCACGTCGACGATATCGACTACATTGTTGAAAGCGATCTTCCGTTACTGGCCTGGTCGACACCCCAGCCGGATGAAGTATCGAGAAGGATCGGCCAGAATGTAGCTAAATTGATCAATGATGGTGCAACGATCCAGGCAGGGATTGGGATGATACCCAACGCTATCCTCAAACATCTCAAAGACAAAAACGAATTGGGCATCCATACAGATATATTCTCAGATGGGATCATCGACCTGGTCGAAGCCGGGGTCGTTACCAATCGAAGAAAAACACTCCATAACGGCAAGATCATCGCGGCATACTGCATGGGAACACAGCGTCTCTACGATTTCGTCGACGACAATCCATTGATCGAGTTTCACCCCTGCGACTACACGAACGATCCGTTTACCATAGCCCAAAACGACAGCATGATATCGATTAACGGTGCGATACAGGTTGATCTGACCGGACAGGTCTGTGCTGATTCCATCGGTGATTACTTCTATTCCGGGATCGGAGGTCAGGTAGATTTCGTTCGTGGTGCGGCTCGATCCAAAGGGGGAAAACCTGTCATCGTGCTTCCGTCCACGGCAAAGGATGGAACCGTTTCAAGGATTGTAACGCATCTTTATCAGGGTGCCGGTGTGGTTACCTCCAGGGGTGATGTGCACTATGTTGTCACCGAGTACGGTATCGCCAGTCTTCACGGGAAAAACCTGCGGGAGAGGGCCCTTGCACTCATCAGTATCGCTCACCCCGATTTTCGAGATGAGCTCCTGGACTATGCCAAGGAGAGGAACCTCGTCCATGTGGATCAGATGTCACTCTCAGCAGTGGGCCGTTTCTACCCTGAGCGGTACGAGACAGAAGTGACTTTTGGTGATGTCGAAATACTCTTCAGACCGGTCAAGCCGACGGATGAAGCACTGCAGCGGGAATTCTTCTACTCGCTCAGTGACGAAACCATCTATCAACGGTATTTTAACCTATTGAGAGTCCTTCCACACGAGAAGATCCAGCCTCTCGTCAATATAGATTACCGCGAGGAGATAGCTCTCGTTGGTCTCATCGGCGAGCCCTGTGATGAGGAGATGATCGCCATAGGGAGGTTCAAACTCGATCCAGCGGATAACCTTGCTGAGCCCGCATTTGTCGTGAGGGACGATTGGCAGAATCGTGGTATCGGTACGTTCTTGATGACAAAGCTCATCGAGATCGCCAAGGAGATGGGGATAGATGGTTTCAAGGCCGATGTCCTCGCTGAGAATAAGAAGATGCTGCACGTTTTTCACAAGTGCGGATACCCGGTTCAGAGCAAGCTCGAGGAGGACACCTATTTTCTGAAGGTCAATTTCTCTGAAGGGGGGGAAGGGTGAGAGGTGATTCCCATATCACGGCGGCCTTCATAAATTCCCGGAGGCTGGGAAGCTATCATTTCGGTCCGGAACACCCGTTCAAACCGGAACGGATGGTAGAGGTTTACAAGATGTGCGAGGCGAGAGGCCTTTTTAAGGACCCGGCCGTACGTGTCGTCGATGTCGAAGAGGCAATCGAGGGCATCCTCGAAAGGTTCCATACCCCTGAATATATCAATGTCTTACGGAAGGCGGACAGTGGAACAAAGGTTGATTTGGATATGCTCCACTACGGTATCGGTTCTGCCGAGAATCCGATCTTCAAGGGCGTTTTTGAGTTTGCTGAACTCTCAGCCACAGCCAGCCTTACAGCAGCGAGGCTCGTTGCCTGCGGGGCTGAAAGTGCATTCAATCCGTGTGGTGGATTTCACCATGCACATCCCGATCGCGCTTCTGGTTTCTGTTACGTGAACGATGTCGTCATTGCCATAGATGAGCTGAAAAAAAATGGACTGAAGGTGGCCTATGTCGACATCGATGCTCATCACGGGGATGCAGTGCAGGAGGCGTACTTCAGCGATCCGTCCGTACTGACGATTTCCGCACATGAGACGGGAAAGACCCTCTTTCCCTGGGGTGGATTTGAGACGGAGATTGGTGAGGGTAAGGGGGGGGGATTCAATATCAATATACCACTTGAGCCAGGGAGTGATGACGACGTTTTTCTCCTCCTTTTCAGAGAGATCGTGATGGAAGCACTCGGTATCTTCAATCCTGACGTCATCGTGGGTCAGTTCGGAACAGATATGCTCGTCTCCGATCCGCTCACTCATCTGCGCCTGACGAACAACGGGTACATAGAGGCGATTGAGATGCTTCACGACACGTTTCCTCGCATCGTGGCATTCGGCGGTGGCGGATACAGTATGAACGATATCGTGCGGTGCTGGACACTTCTCTGGGTCGAGATATCCGGTCAAGAGCTCGATGAAGGGTACGGAGGTGCCCTCGGTGGTGTGTTTCTCGGTGACGCGGATGTCCATGGATCCGATCTCAGGGATATGCGTTCCTACACCTCGGGGCCCGAGAAAGAACGCCTGTTAAACGAATCTCATCGCCTCATATCCTACTTTCAGAAAGAGATTCGTCCACTGCTCGAATGAGTGGTGCAGGAATTCTCAGGACCCGCTGTCCTCCGGGGTGGGTCACGGATAACAGTACAAAGAACGGGAGGTTTGGAAATGACGAGACGGGGAAAATATCTCATTCTCTTGCTCTTTCTCATAATCTTCTTGGTGGTGATTCCACTAGTAGCTCTCGTGAACTGGTTTACGACAGGACTGCCGACAGGATTTGGAAGGGTCGCCGTGGTTCTTGAAATGCACGGTTCATTTCCTGAGTATCCACCCTCCATTTCACCCGGCATCATATTCGGCCGGAGGATTCCGAACCTGACCGAGATCACCTCCTGCATCGAACGGGCTGCTGATGACGAGCAGGTGGAAGCACTGGTAGTTAGGATCTTTCCTTCCGGTGCCGGTGTGGCGAAGTGCGAGGAGATCAGGGAAGCCATTCATCGTTTCAAAGAGAGCGGAAAGCAGGTGGTGACCTTCTCTCCCGTACTGGTGGGCCACCATTACCTGATCGCCTGCGCGTCTGACTCGATCTTCATGCCCCCGAGCGGTTACCTCATGATACCGGGTCCGGCATCGAGTGCCGTTTTTATTCGAGGTACACTTGAAAAGCTTGGTATCTCTCCGAATATTCATCGTATTGAAGACTACAAATCGGCAGCAGAGTTCTTCACCGAGAAGGAGCGTACGCCGGAATCCCGTGAAATGACAATGTGGCTCCTCGATGACATATACTCGCGATTCGTATCAACGGTAGCGAGTAACCGGGTACGGGGGGAGGATACCGTCCGGACCTGGATCGATCGCGGGCTTTTCAGCCCCCAGCGGGCTCTGGCGGACGGCCTCATAGATGGTATCCGTTACTGGGACCAGGTACGGGATTCGTTTAACGATGCTGATATCAGGCTCGTGCAGTCCACCGAATATATGAGATCTGCCTCAACCAGTGGACTGGGACCCCGGGTGGCCGTTATCCACGCTCAGGGATCGATTGTCATGGGTGAGAGCGGTTTCGATCCGGTCTCCGGCCAGATTATGGGATCTGAAACGGTGATCCGTGACCTCCGCAGGGCTCGCCAGAACAATCGGATACGTGCCGTGATATTGAGGATCGATTCACCGGGCGGCGATGCACTGGCGGGGGAAATGATATCACGGGAGGTCGAAATCACCTCCAAGGAGAAACCGGTGGTTATTTCCATGTCTGATGTGGCGGCATCGGGAGGGTACGAGATATCGTATCGAGCAGGTCATATCGTTGCCATGCCCGGAAGCATCACCGGATCGATCGGATCGATTACGGGCAAGCTCAACATGCGCGGCTTCTACAACAAGATCGGTGTGACGAAGGATGAAATCGGTATCGGGGAGAAGGCATTAATGGAATCAGACTATCGAGACTTCACTGATGCAGAGTGGCGGGTGCTGAAAGAGGAGCACTGGGAGTTTTACAGGAACTGGATCGAGGAGATTGCCCGTTTCAGGGACATGCGGGTCGGTGCGGTCGATTCCCTCGCCAGGGGGAGGGTCTGGACCGGATATCAGGCTGTGGAGAAGGGTCTCATCGATGAGGTGGGAGGATTTGACCGAGCACTTGAAGTTGCGTGTGAGCTCGCCGGGATCGAAGATCCTTCCGGGGTGACACTCGTTCATACTCCGAAGAGAGTGACCCTCCTTCAAGCGCTTCTCTCCAGGGGTTTTCTCGAAGATGCAACCTCGTACCTCATACACAGAGCTCTTCACAGCGGAATATTCCCTCAACGAGGGCTCTTCATCAAACACGTCGTTCCCGGAACTTGATGTCACGAGCTATCCTCAGAATTTGTAGCGTAGATCGACAATCAGTGAGCTGAGATGATCGGGGAGAACATTCGTTCCAGTGTAGACATCAACGAATAGACGGTCCTGATAGTGCAGTGAGAATCCGAGTGTTGCCTGGCGGCTCGAAGATAATCGTTCATCGACATTTCTATCGCTCGTTTGTGCTTGATTGGTATTGGTCGGAGAGAAAGATACAAACTGAATATTGTTATACAATGATCCTGGATGCTGTATGATGTCGTACACTTCCGGGACGTTGAACTCCTCAGTGTTCTTTTCCCACGTGACCTTTACAACAAATCCTGAAAAGAAAGAGAAATATTTCGAAGGTTTGTACTCTATGGCGATGGGACAGGCAATGCCGGAGGTCTCGGTCTCGTAAGAAATCGTGGTCCGTCGACTGCCGGTAAATTCCAGTCCTTCTGTATCTATGTTGAGTACTGCCCGGTCCTCGACGAGTGGATTTTCGTCCGACCACTCTTTTTCATAGAAACCGTAGAGTCCAGTGGTCACTTCGAGATTTCTCATGATTCTGGTCGTTCTTCCGATCTTCGCAAGGTAGTTTATTTCCTTGAAGCTGCCCTCTCCGGAAAATGCAGTAGATGCAACAACTTCTCTGCTGACATAGTAATCCCCCCAGCGCAAGTAATCGAGATGGTCTCTCCAATCCGTTTTGTAATCTGATAGCGCAAAACCGCCCTCCATGAAGAGTCTGATACCCAGCGGAAAGATGTGGTGTCCCTGGAGGTGAAAGGCCCATAGATCGCCGTAACGTTTATCCCGCCATTCGAGATCCTCGTACTCATAGAGATCAATCTCTGAGGAGTTGTCATACACCGATATGGTTCTAAAGTCATTGCGGTGTGTTCGAGAGTGTAATTTGTCCATTGAAACGAGCATTGAGATACCGCTGCTCATCCCGCGGTCACTCCGGCGCAGGATGCCTATCTGCAACATCATTCTCGTGATGCGAGCAATATCTTCGTTTGTATACAATAAATATGATTCGTCTGACAGTCGCAATTCAGGCGGCTCTTCTTCGATCCAGTAGTAATTGCTGTATGTTTCTCTTATCTTCGATGATGAGTTGTCCCATTGAGACCCACCGATCCTCACCCCCATCACGTAATCATCTCCGATGGGATGGGCAACGGTGAAATTTCCACGCCAAAATATATTTCGGGAGGTGCTGAAATCTTCGCCGTAGTATTGCCTAACGCGGTTGGGCATATAAGCATCATAATCAAACCATGTATCTGCTCCATCTTGATCGCCCCAATGCCACTCGACGTCGATCGCCATCTTCCATTCTGATACACTGATCCCGTACGCCAAGAGCTCTTGAGAATACCCTGAACCGACATAAGGAAAGTAGGCCGAACTGTTCTTACGGAGAGAGGGGAAAGGAAATCGGACGATGGGCACGTTTCGTTGACCGTAATTCAAGGTAAGTCCTTCTGCGATCGATGAATAGGCAGGATTAATATAAAGATCTGTGTAAAAATCGGGGATAATCCCACTGACGTATCTTCCTCCGAGAGACAAGATCCTTGCAGATGAATGGCCCTGTGCCAGGGAAAGGTCCGAGGCGAGGAGCAGAATAAGGTATACAGACAGAAGGAGGGATATGATCTTTCCCATCTTGAGCATATGGCGTTCCTCGCGTTTCGCTTGTGTTGGAATGTTACTATACATGTCGGGTTAATCCCTCTGCAACAGGAAAAGGGAGTATAGAGGGATGAGTATGTCGTCATATTGTGCAGAGGTCTTCTGACATGTCGAAGATGAGAATCCCTTTACTATAAACGATTGAATGGCATGTCTGCCTTGTGATAACATGTCAGTAAGAAACGTATGAGCGTTCAATGTGTCTCTGATTCGTCGCGTTAATCGCCAGATCCCGACCTGGCAGGTGAAGGTGGTGTGAGAGAAAAGAGAAAATAGGTACATACTTGAATCGGCTTAGCTTGCAAGAGAGGGGACACCTGGATTTGTAACTTGAAAGTTAAGCTTTTTTATACCTGAAGGTAACAGTACTGCATAACTATGCAAGGAGATCGAGGTATGAAATCGATCACACGGTTCATTACTTTTTTGATAGCCTTCATTGCAGTCTCCCTCATCGCATGTGAAGTAACTGCCCAGATACCGCAAAAGGCACCGAAGAAAGTTTATGCACCTCCTGAGGAAAACTTTGGATTCGTTCCTCCACCAATGGACTTGAGTGACCTGCAGCCCGCACCGTACCTCAGGGGTGCGATGCAACCGCCCTCCTGGGATTGGCGAACGCTGGGAGGTATAACATCGGTAAAGAATCAGAACCCATACGGCACATGCTGGTCCTTTGCGGCCATTGGTGACCTGGAGTCAAAGGTTCTCATCAACGAATCCTTTGCCCCGGATTACTCCGAGATGAATGTCGTCGCCTGTAATCCCCATGGAACGACGTGCAATAGCGGTGGGAACGCCTGGATGTCGACGAACTACCTCGCGCTCCTCGGCTCGGTTGATGAGCTGTGCAATCCGTATCCCGTTGGTTGCCCCACACCGTCGTGTCTGAATCCCACCTGCGCCTTTCTCAAGCAAATAACGGAATGGCGGGTTATTCCGAACGATGTAACTGCCATCAAACACGCCGTGATGAACTACGGGCCCGTCTCGACGGCCATGTATGCGAGCTTTCCTGGTTTCAGCTCGTATGACGGGAGTTACTGTCTCACCTATACCGGCGTTGAAAGCCCCAACCACGCCCTCCTGATTGTCGGCTGGGACGATGCCATGTGTGGCGGGACCGGTGGCTGGATCGTCAAGAACTCGTGGGGGACAGGGTGGGGCGACAACGGCTACTTCTACATCGCGTACGGAAACGCCCGGATAGGGGTGGCATCGAATGTGATCACGGAATGCAGGGATCCCAATCCTGACGAGAGGATCTACTACTGGGACGATCTCGGGTGGTGGAATTCAGTAGGGTATGGTGATGGTGACGACTGGGGGATGGTAGAGATAACGTCGGAGGAGAAAGGTTCCCTGCACGCGATTGATTTCTGGGCCGTTCACGGACCGGCCTCATACACGATGTACGTCTATGAAACATTCAACGGCAGCAGTCTTTCGGATGTACTGGCCGGTCCTATTACCGGAGCGGTCCAGGAGGCGGGTTACTACAGTGTACCGCTCCCGACGTTCCTCCTCGTTCACGCAGCGGATCCAGTCTATCCGGTGATCGATTTCAATACCGGGACGAATCAGCCGGTGCCGATGGATGATGAAGGTCCGATGGAGACAGGCAAATCCTTTATCAGTGATAACGGGACAAACTGGACGGCCCTCGATCACGGCTACTGGCATTACGGAGATATCGGTATCCGGGCGCGAATCGTCCCGTTCCCGGAAATCAGGGGGTGCTCGCAGGAGGCTGACTCCATCAGGATTCACAGTGCCTACAACTTCCCGTCGGAAATCACAGAAATTTTCCCAGGCCAGGAACTGGAATTTGATTTTGCATTGTGCCTCTATGGGGCTGATGACACGATCTGTTTGCATGTTGTTGGTCCGCCTGACGGGTACACCCTGGAAGGTGATATCAACGAGAACTCGTTAGCTGCGCTCAGTGAGGGGTGCTGGGGCTTCTGGCCTGTGATCATCACGGCGAGCTGCGATGTGGTGCCCTGTGAGTATGACACCTTCATAGCCACCCTGTCGTTCACCAACACGGACGTAGAGTGCGAT
>Ga0209427_10008482_pt1 | contig 11564 bp, 7 predicted proteins | sample DeeMarSWOR136_30_FD_187465 | JGI IMG/M metagenome (GOLD analysis project Ga0209427, IMG submission 187465) | Marine sediment microbial communities from White Oak River estuary, North Carolina - WOR-1-36_30 (SPAdes) (version 2) | ecosystem: Environmental > Aquatic > Marine > Intertidal zone >... | reverse complement strand
GGACCGGGACTTTGCCCCATTGAATCTTGGTCGTCGTTGAAGAAGGATAGAATTCCAGAGCATACGATTTTGCGAACGCGGGGTTGCCTCGAATACTGTGTCTTTCTCTGGCAATGCCCCGGTCCATACCTGTGAAAAGATCGTAGTCGAAATCGCAAGGGATGTCAGCCTGCCGGGACGACGTGAGCCGGCCCGGGCAGTCGAAAATGTTATTTCGCGTCACGGTGTTGGGATTGACGTGGCCGCTGAAAACGTGAAAGGCGCCTTTGGGCTGGATCGCCGTGTTGTGGAAGACGAACTTCCTTCCTCCTCCAAACTCATTTCGCTCGCCGACCTTGATGAGGCTACCACCCAGCGGGTCCCGGTGAGTCCGGCGGCTTTCTCCGAAAACATTTCGGAAGATGTACAGAGGCCCTTTTGACGTGCATGCCGTGGCAATATGCTGAAACGTTTTTTCGATATAGTTATTCCATATCCGGACATTCATGTTGGCCCCTTCGCTTTCGATCGCATCGTCCCACACATTGGCAATAATGTTGCCGTAGATGTCCGAGTCACGATTGGGGCTTCCTTCAAAACTAAAGTTGGACCCTCCGCCGATGGCATCATTGAAACCGTGGTCTTCTGTCGATCGAATCTCATTGTAGCGAATGACGTTTCCGCCGCTCGAATTGATAAGGGTAATCGCCTGAGGGCCGGCCGGGTGGCCCGTATCCCAGTCGTTCGAGGCGCCGCGCGGATTCTCGATCAAATTGCGCTGAATAGTCAGGTGGCCCGCGCCGCGCTCAGCGTAGATCGCGCTGTCCGTATTGCCCTGGTTCCCGTACGTCCTCGGGCCGCCGACCCTGCCCCAGAATGTGAAATGGCAGTCTTCGATGACATTATCGTGCCGTCTTGACTTGATGAGGAGGCCGTGAATCGCGGCGTTGTTGAATTCAACGCCTCGAACGATGACGTAGTCGGCATCAATCACACAGGTATAGTTTTGTGCATTGCGAACGTCAATCGTCGCCTTGGAATTTTCTGCCGGCATGATGAGATGATAGCCGTTTGGCGTGCCGGATTCGGTAATCTTCAGCGGTTTTGACTGGATGGCCTTGTCCAGGTAGGTGATCTTTCCGACAAGAAAAGAATCATTTCTGGTCTTGCATGTCAGCTCGTGGCCGTCGTTGTCGAGCGTGATTCTGACGTCATACGTCGTGTTCGGCTTCAAACCGACGATGCTCCCGCGATACTCCTGATCGCGCGGATCGTACACGAGCGGATAACCTTGTCTCCACGTTGATGTTCCGTTTTGCTTGAAACGGACGTGACATTGTCCGAGATCCGGAGACTTGAAATACAACCCGATGCATTCGTACGTGGGAACGGCATGGAAATTGTCGTCGGCAGCGCAGGACAGTTTTGGAATGTTGGCCGTCACAAGCAAGAGAATGAATAGCAGGGGGGTGACATTCCGTATGAGTGTGTTCATAGTCTGACTCCTATCTTCGGATTCTATCCATATGTGAAGAAACCGCCTATCAGAAGATTCGGTCACAACTGTATCCAATCTGCCGTAAACGCACAATGCCGGATGGTAGCCTGCCCGTGCTCTCTGTAAGAATACGTCAGATGTAGCGTGCCGTCCTTCGTCTGAATCAAGGATGGATAGGCAAACGATTTCTCCCGATTATCTGACCTGCCAATATGCCGTTTCCATTTCCACGTCTTGCCTTCATCGTCGGAGAGCGCCGCGGCCAGGCGGTGGCGGCCGTGCTCCGTATCGTTGTAGACCATCACCCAGCGGCCATCCTGCAACGCGATGGCTTCAAGACTGGAGCCGGGATTCGGGATGTTCGTGTCGACGGCCGGTGACCACGATTCCCCGTCGTCGGTCGATGTGCTGATCAGTACGCGGTACGGAGCATTGCCGCTATCCCGCATGTAGGCCACCAAGGTCCCATCCTTCTTCCGGACGATGCTTGGCTGGATCGGCCCCAATCCCACAATCGGCTTGCCGGCCCGCCAATGTTGCCCGTTATCGTCACTGATCGCCACGAGGCAGACGTTGTAGCCATCCGAATAAAGCGGCAGCAAAATCCGTCCGCCCGGAAGGATGGTGGGGTGGGTCCGGGTCATCCAGCCGGTCTGGCGTTTCGCCTTGTCCTTGGCCGCTTCGATAATCATGGTCGAATACAACGGTGCATATTCAGCCCACATCGGCTCTTCGGTGATGAGTTCTCTAAACGCAGCCTCAATGGTCTCCGCGAAGGCGTCTCCGGGTTTCAATAGAATAATATCCTGCCAATCCCATTTCGGCGTGCCTGGCCGCTGATAGTCCGTGGACGTGCGGTACTTCAGGATGGAATGCTCCCACCCGTTCGCACGAACAGCAATCCAAAACAACCACAAACGCTCCTTCGGATCGACGAAGAGAACGGGGTTGCAGTCCGGGAAGTCGGGCGTATCGGCCATGAGAAAGACAGGACTCCACGTCTGGCTGCCTTTCCTCAGCCGGGCTCCCTGGATCACCACATCATCGGCCGTTCGCTCCCCGGAGCCGTGAAACCAGCACGCCAGCAGATCACCATTGGGGCATTCGACGATGCTGCTGGAGTGCACATGCTTTCCCTGCAACGGGAAGATGGGGTTGTCCTGGATTTCCGGCTGCGCGCGCACTTGGGCCGGAAGGTACATGCAAACGACCAAAGTCATAAGAAGCTTCATGCTAATCCTCTGTCTGGAATTATGGCGTCTCTTCATCAGCGGGCGCCCGCCTCACCTGCTTGGCCCCCTGTAATCCTGAGAGCATTGTCCCGATACACTTTCTTGAGAATCTTCTCGTCCAGAGCCAGGCCATACAAGGGCCAATGGTAGCTGGAACGGTCCCACGCGTAGAAGTGCTCGTCCGCGGATTCGAGGATCCGAAACGTGAACTGATACGTCTTTGTGCCGAATGTCATGTCCGTTCCGTAGACGAGCCGGTCCTGGTACCTATCGTAGAACTGAGCCACAAACCGGGGAATCGCCGCCGTCTCGGCGTATCGGGCCGATATGTCCGCATACAGATTGGGATACTTGTCGAACAATTTTCCGATGCGGCTCAGATCGTGAGAGCAATTGGCAAAGTGACAGGCGACGAAGATCGTCTTGGGATGCCGCTTGACGGCCCCTTCCAGGATTTCCAACATGCCGTCGTGTCTGACAATACCCGGCTGGTTGTCCAATCTCCATTTGTAGGCATTCATCAGGCCGTCATTCCTGGAATCCATCGGCTGGTACATCCAATACGGATCGGCCACGTGAATATTCACGGGCATTCCCAGTTCCGCACACTTTTCCAGCAGCGAGTCCATCCGAGGATCGTCCAAATGCATGCCCCAGGCTTTCGTCGGCTTGCAGTAGAATAGTCCTTTCCCCTTATCCCCCAGCTCGCCCACGCCACGGGCGCCAAGCTTGTAGCAGCGCTCCAATTCTCTGACTGCCGCAGGTCCGAAGCCCGGCCGGTCATATCCGTTGTAATCAAGTCCACACCACAGTTCGAATCGATCGGGATACTTGGCATATTTTGCATAAATGGCGTCAAACTCCTTACCTGTTGATTGTGTCAGGATGATCGCCTTTTGTATTCCCACCTCGTCCATGATTCGGACCCATCCGGCGATCTGCTCGGGAGTCTTCGCATAAACGTGGGCGTGCATGTCAATCGCGGGATATCTGGCCTTTTCAACAGTCGTCTCAGGGATGTTGTAGATGGACCGCGGATGAAAGTCTTTGAGCAGCAACGTTTCGGGTGAGGATTGGCTATTGGCGTGAGACATTTCTGGAGTGCAACTGGCCACCAGCAACAGAATGACAGTCAGACGTACGTACCTGCTCGGGTCAGGAATCATGGCAAGTCTCCTTCTACAATGAGTTCGTCAACCGGAGGCTGAATATCTCTATCCTTCCATGTCTCTGCGTGGGAACCTGGTTGAGCGGAAGAGCGAGAAGAGCAGATGCGGTCACTCGACGCGGTTCTGTGCGACAAAGTGCTTAATCAACCATTGAATATCTTCGTTGTCCGGCGAGGCGAGCGTGATGCCGGAATGAGACGACGGGTCCTCGGCATTTTGCCGGATGAACGCGAGCGTGCGCTTGTCCATCCATTTGCGCCGGTCCGCATGGCCGTCGGCAAAACCAAACGTGCTGGCCTTGAGGTGATAGGAGGCCAGGGGATCGTAGAACGTCCAGCTCCCCGGATTCGGCAACCTGTTTGTGCTCCCTGCCATAGGCAGGTGCCAGCCTCCTTCGTTCTCGCCGTATTGGCTGCCGTTGTGTTCTTCCTCGACAAAGACGTAGTAGCGCGGCGCTCCGGCAATATCCTGCATCCTCCTGTAATAGCGGTATCCGCCGCGAGGCGTGAGGTCCCCTTCCCGCATCGGGCCAAAGGCATAGGAGATAGAGTAGCTGCGAAAACAATCGCGCGGGGCCCGCCTCGTGCTTCTACGGTTGTCGCCGGGACAGTGATAGGCGTCCACATCCTTGATGTACTTCCACAGCGTCCCTAATTGTATGCCTCGAAAGCGGTCTGTATCCGTGATCGTGGCCGGCGCCGGACTGCCAAGGTTGTTTCCGGCGAAGTCTTTGGGCCGGTGAACCCACGGGCTGTTATCCGCCGGCGTGTCGTAGCAGGCTCCGTTGCTGATAAGCGTGCCATCGTTATCGTCTGCATACATGATCCACCCGGCTAGCAGGTTGCGATGGTTGGCCAGACACCGCGCCAGGGAGGCCTGTTTCTTGGCCGCACCAAGGACCGGAATCAAAATGGCCATCAGGATGGCAATCACCGCGATCACCACCAGCAATTCAATCAATGTGAACCCTTTGACTGTCTTCATGATGAGCCTCTTATTTGAATGGACATTCTCCACCTGCATACCTCAAAAGCAGTCCAGTATGCTTCAACACCCTATAATATATCAGAAGTCCCCTTGCATTTCAACAATTTCCTTTGGAGATTCTTCTTGACCGACAGGCGGCGCCAGGCAGGACCACTGGTTTATGCTCAGTTCGAGCCGCGTGGGCGGCATCAAAGTGCTGCGATTCCGTATGAAGACGGACGGGGACACCGGTGAGCTCAAGGCCGACACCGCCGCGCGGCTGATCGATCTTGACGTCTGGACACACGCCGCCGCGGTTTGGGACGGCGCGGCCATGAAGCTTTACAAGAACGGCGTGGAAGTCGGAAGCCTTGAAAAGGGTGGTACTCTGAGTACGAATCCCGATGCGAATGTCGCCATCGGCAATCAGCCGGTTGGAGCTCCTGGCAGGCTCTGGAACGGACTGATCGATAACGTCCAGCTTTATAACCGCGGCTTGTCGGCGGATGAGATTCTTGGGCTTGCGGGTCAATAACGTGTTTGTTATCCCTTGAGCAGGAGTCGCGTAAGGACGACAGCATTGACTCGATGGACTTGGTTGTTTCGCCGGGTCAGCAGCCCGAGAAGAACATTGGCCGGTACACCGGTAACAAGTGCACGAAGTCGGGGTCTATGCCGATCCGTTCGGTATAGGCCCCAGCTTTTGATTGACAGTCTGGCCGAATACCTGTGGGACCGCAGTTGCTAAGCAATCCGGGATAGTCCAATGGGATTCGCGAAAAAGGAACTCGGCGGGATTCAAACCAGCCTTTTTATTCAGAATGGTCGGGAGAGTCCTTCACGCAAGACAGATCGCGATCTGAACAAAATTTCGTCAAGTATACTCATCCGCGCGCCGATGCATGATCTGAAGTTTTCTATTGGCCCAAAGCTGCTTAATGCGGTACAGTGAAATAGGCCGATGCGCCAAGTCGCGAACCGGTATCTCGAGCAGGTTCATACAAGTGTAGTGAACATTTGATCATTACTAACCCTACGTGTTTGAAGGAGGCTATTATGTGCAGAAGACCGGCTTTTTTCACTTGTTTTATTCTGGTGCTGGCTTTGTCCGTTTGCGCTCAAGCCCGCATAGAGGGGTACTGGAAGTTCGATGAAGGTTCCGGTACCATAGCCGCCGACAGTTCCGGCAACGGGCTTGACGGCACCGTCTCCGGCGCTGTCTGGGCCAATCCGGGCTGGGACGGCACCGGCCACTGTCTCGATTTCGACGGCCAGGGCACCAACCGCGTATCCCTGGGAGCCTTTGACATCGCGGGCAATGCTATCAGCCTTGCGTGCTGGTTCAAGGCCGACAACCTCGACACGCCTGGCAACGATCCCCGTATGATCTCCAAGGCCATTGGTGGAGCCAACGAGGAGCACTGGTTCATGATTAGTTCCGGCCGCACCGGTGATATAAAAATACTGCGCTTCCGTCTGAAGACCGATGGCACCACCGGCGAGCTTAAAGCCAACACAACGACCGGGACCATAGAGCTGGACGTCTGGATACACGTGGCGACAACCTGGGATGGCGAAACGATGCGGATATATAAGAACGGCCTGGAAGTCGGCAGCCTCGCCAAGGGCGGCACTCTCAGCACCGACCCGACCGTGAAGGTTGCGATTGGCAACCAGCCTGCCGGCGAAGACAGGCCGTTCGATGGTCAGATAGACGAGGTGCTGGTTTGCAGCCGCGCCATGTCGGAAGGTCAGATTCTGGACCTGGTCAACGGGGTTCCGCCGGACTGGCGAAAGGCCTCTGACCCTATCCCTCCCGACGGCGCGCTCCACACCGATACGTGGGTAAGCCTTAACTGGTTGCCGGGCGATACCGCGGCTACGCACGATGTGTATTTGGGTGACAATTTTGATGCTGTGAACGACGGCGCGCCCGATGCGTTTCGAGGTAACCAGACGGCGACATTTTTCGTCGCTGGCTTTCCCGGCTTCCCGTATCCGGATGGCCTTGTGCCGGGAACCACATACTACTGGCGGATCGATGAGGTTGAGGCCGATGGCACGACGACGCACCGGGGTGATGTCTGGAGCTTCACAATCCCCTCCAAGAAAGCCTATGACCCAAGCCCGGCCGATGGCGCCAGGTTCGTTGCTGTGGATGTGACTCTTAGCTGGACGGCCGGCTTCGGCGCCAAGCTGCATACTGTGTATTTCGGCGATGACCCGGACGTCGTGAACAGTGCCACTACTGGCGTTCCCTCATCGACCACAACGTACACACCCGCTAAGCTTGTGACGGGCACGACGTACTATTGGCGGGTCGATGAGTTCGATGGTCTCACGACCCACAAAGGCGATCTGTGGAGCTTCAGCACGATCCCGGAGGTAGCCGTCACCGATCCCAGCCTGCTGGGTTGGTGGAAGCTGGACGAAGGCCAGGGCACGACGGCTGTCGATAGGTCCGGCCACGGCAATCACGGCACACTCATAGGCGACCCCCAGTGGGTGGAAGGCTATGATGGCGGGGCGTTAGACTTCGAGTACGATAACAGCAATGACGGCGTAGCCGTGACGGCCTTTGATGTGGTCGGCGGCGGCATTACTCTGGGTGCCTGGGTCAAGCCCGAAAGTTTTGCGCAAAACGACGCCCGGATTGTCACAAAGGCCAGTGGCACGAGCGACAACGACCATTGGTGGATGCTGAGCACCATCGCCAATGGAGTGGACTACACGCTGCGCTTCCGCTTGAAGACGGACGATGGCCAGAACACGACAACGCTTATCGCCGACGAGGGCGCCCTGGTGGCCAACCAGTGGACACACACGGCTGCAACGTGGGACGGCACCGCGATGGTCATTTACAAGGATGCCGTGGAAGTCGCCAGCGAAGCCAAAGGCGGCACGGCGGTCGCGACAAATGCAAATCTCGGAATCTCTATCGGCAATCACCTGAGCGGCACCACCGGCAACAGGGCGTGGGACGGCCTGATCGATGATGTCCGTGTCTATGACAAGGCGCTCAGCGTCGAAGAGCTGGAAAAGGCCATGCAGGGCGATCCGCTCTTGGCCTGGGGCCCCAGTCCGAGAAATAGCGCCACGGTGGGGATCGACGAGGCGACGCCCTTAAGCTGGTCGCCGGGGGAGAAGGCCGCCGAGCACGATGTTTACTTCGGTACGGATGAAGATGCCGTGGCCGATGCGGATACCGCCGCCGCCGACATCTATCGAGGCCGGCAGGGCGGCACGAATTATACTCCCCCGGAAGGTGTGGAATGGGGCGGCGGACCCTACTACTGGCGAATCGACGAAGTCAATACCGATGGGACGATCAGCACAGGCAGAATCTGGAGCTTCACGGTGGCGGATTACATACCGGTGGAAGATTTTGAGGGCTATACCGATGACGATGCGGCCGGCGAAGCCATTTGGCAGACGTGGGTCGACGGCTTCGGCATCGCCGACAACGGCTCGCAAGTCGGCTATTTGCTGCCGCCGTACGCCGAGCCGACGATCGTCCATGGTGGTGCCCAGTCCATGCCGGTGCTCTACAACAACACGGCTCCAGTAACGAACTCGGAAGTGTCGCTGGCACTGACCGCTCCACGGGACTGGACCAGGCACGGCGTAGGAGAATTATCGCTGTGGTTCCGAGGCAACCCGGGTTCCGTCGGCAGCTTCACGGAAGGTCCGGCTGGCACCTATACGATGACCGCCACGGGCGCCGATATCTGGAACGAAGCCGACGAGTTCCACTATGCCTACAAGACGCTGACCGGCGTCGGGACGATTGAAGCCCAGGTGCTCAGCGTCCAGAACACGCACGCCTGGGCCAAAGCCGGCGTGATGATTCGCGAGACGCTGGAGCCGGGCTCGAAATTCGCGGCGGTGTACATCACGCCCGGCAACGGCTGTGGATTCCAGGCGCGAGGCGCCACGGACGCTGATGCGACGAGTGACACACCAGTCGCCACGAACGAGCAGAAGGCCATCAAGGCGCCTCACTGGGTGAAGCTGGAGCGTGACGTTGCGGGCAACTTCCGAGGCTATTATTCCAGCAACGGGACCGCTTGGCAGTCGATGTCGTGGAATCCACTGCCTGTGTCGATGACTTCGAATATATATGTGGGTCTGGCACTGACGGCACACAATGCCAACGCCGTGTGTGAAGCCAAGTTCTCAAACGTTCGGACGACCGGGACGGTTGGCGCGCAGTGGACGCACCAGGATATCGGCATCGCCAGCAACGCCGCCGAGCCCCTGTATGTGGCGATCTCCAACAGCGCCGGCTCCCCTGGCGTGGTGGCCCACGATGATCCGAGTGCGGCCACGATGACCGACTGGACCGAGTGGCGCATCCCGCTGCAGGCGTTTGCCGATCAGGGCATCAACCTGACCAACGTGGATAAGATCGCGATTGGCCTAGGCAGTAAGTCCGGTGTCGTAACATCCGGCGGTTCGGGTACCGTGTACATCGATGACATCCGGCTGTACCGGCCATGAGCGGCTCGATCGGAGCAAAGGCCGCTCCGGGTGGGATGCCACCAAGATGAACATCATTTAGGGGCCTGTACGGACTGATTCGTACGGGCCCCGCTTGTCAGCAACAACGGGCCAAGAACCAGGCACGTGTCGCTACATACCCGTCGAGAAGGTCACATTCTCCCCCGGCGGAGTTTCCATAATCACGGCAATCAGAGTGGTTTGGCCCGGCATTATTGCGCAAGCCGCCAACGGACAGAAGAAATTGAACATGGTTGAGGATAGTGCACAGAGCTGTATAATCAGAGCCGTACGTGTTATGACGGAAAGGATATGAGATGAACGGAAACGCCAGAAAGACGGTGAAACGAAGAGATGCACGCGGCTTTGCAGTCCGGCGGGTGACATTCCTTCTATTTCGACTCTCGTTACTGACGACTATGTTCTTGGTAACCTTCGGTGGAAAAAGCCACTCTGAAGAGAAGCTCAAAGTGGCCACATGCCAGTTTCCTGTGTCGGGAGACATTCAAAGCAATGCAGATTACGTGAAGCGATTCATCAAGGAGGCGGCTCTCAACGAAGCGGACATCGTCCATTTCTCAGAAGCCGCTCTTAGTGGATACCCACCCAAAGACATACCATCGTTTCAAGACTTTAATTGGGCCGAATTGAGAGACCAGACGCACAGCATCATGTCACTAGCCCAAAAACATGACATTTGGGTCGTTCTCGGATCGGCTCATTACATCAGCGAAAGTGAAAAACCCTTGAATTGTCTCTACATAATCTCAGACGAAGGAAAGATTGTCGATCGTTATGACAAGTCCATGCTCACAGGTGGCGATCTGAGATTCTATACTCCAGGCAATCACACGGCCGTCCTTGAGCTAAAAGGATTCAAGCTTGGCTTCTTGATATGCTACGACTCTTGTTTCCCCGAAATGTACAATATATACAGACACAAAGATGTGACGATCATGTTTCATTCCTTCTACAACGCACACCACAACGGCAAGACCATACTTGACGAGATCATCCCTGCCGAGATCCGAGTCCGAGCCTCAGATAATTTGATGTGGGTCATTGCCAGTAACTCATCCGGCCATTATTCATCGTGGCCAACCTGCATTGCCAGACCGGATGGTTCGTTAGAATCGCTGGAAAGAGGCGTGCCGGGCATCCTCTATCGCGAATTCCCGGATGACGATCGCACAGAGAGCTTCCCAAGCTGGACCCACAACAATAAGATCATGAAGTTGCCCGAAAATGAGATATATCACAATGGAACCCCCTCGAAGCATCCACGCGCCCTCAACACGCGCTCACTACCGTAGCCGACAAGAGCGCAGCAACGAACGGCCAGCACCTGCCTTGCCGGACCGGGGACGAGCCGGTCCATGTCAAGATTTCAAGATTGGCTTTGATTGGCTTTGTTTTCTTGCACCCTCCAATAAGGTCTTGTTTCCATAACCCTTTGTGAAACAACGGGTTGCGATGATTTCACTCTCTCGGAAATTGGCTTTGTTTTGCATGAACCGCTGAGATCGCGGAGAACGCAGACAATTTGCTATTATATTTGTTTATCATTTCATTAGCTCAATAAATATTCCTTTCCTCGGCGATCCCTGCGGTCTCGGCGGCAAAACTAAAATTGGCTTTGTTTTGCATATTGGCCTTTGTTTAGAGTTTAGAGCTTCGTGCTTAGGATTTCCAGCCGAACGCTGGTTAGTTGGCTCCACTCGACGTCGCTCAGGACAAGTTTGTTTTTTCGACCGGAACCGCCGATATGTTTTTAGCCTGCCCTGAGCATTGTCGAACGGGACATACGAGATACGAGATGCGAATTATTGACATGGTTTTTGAAGGTTTTCGTAGGTTTTTGTAAATTTTTGTGCATTTTTGAGCATTTTTAGAAAAATTGAATTACAAATGAACACGAATGAACATGAATTTGTAGGGTGGCGGCTCCCTTCAGCAGTGAGCTCAGGGTCGAACTGTGCCCCGCCTTTTGTCTTAGCCAGCATCGAGTATCACGCATCGAGAACCACTATTCACTAACGACTACCGACTATTCACTATTTAGTTTGTTATATATTGTACTACATTCCCGATTAAAAGTCAAGCCAAATATTAGCTTTTGCCACAGATTTCACGGTTTTGCGCGGGTTTTTAGCCACAGACGCCGTCCCGAGCGTAGGCGAAGGAGAGCACCGCGAACACAGAGAGACAATCAATAATCAA